>CAJDWV010000007.1_pt1 | contig 65786 bp, 58 predicted proteins | sample 7391731 | NCBI WGS metagenome assembly CAJDWV01 (sample SAMEA7055746, study PRJEB34461) | soil metagenome | biome: terrestrial ecosystem; feature: Peninsula; material: soil | place: Antarctica | collected 2016
ACCTGCGACCCGATCGGTGGCCTTGTGCAGATCCCGTGCATCGAGCGCAACGCCATGGGCTCGGTCAAGGCCATCAACGCGCAACGCATGGCCATGAAATCCGACGGCAAGCACCACGTGTCACTCGACAAGGTCATCAAGACCATGCGCGAAACCGGCCGCGACATGAAGGAAAAGTACAAGGAAACCAGCCGCGGTGGATTGGCGGTGAATGTGATCGAGTGTTGAGGCGACTATTTCGCCGATGCGTGTTTCATTGGCATCGCTGCAATAGCAACCTGCCTCACGCGTAATCGCGATGGGTGGTAGTTGGCAAGCGGACGAAAAGCGAAAAGATTGGGGCACGAAGGACGCGAAGAACACAGATAACACGAAGGAAGACTGTTTGCTTGACTAGCGGCTCCCGGCTTCTCCTTCGTGTGCTCGGTGCGCTTCGTGTTTCAAGCTTGATTGCTGTCGTAACGCAACAATTTGCGGTGCGCGATCGCCGGTCATTGCTTGAGAACGTACGCGGCAAGCGCTCTCGCCTGTGCCTCGTTGAGGGTCGTCATCGGCGGCATCGGTACCTCGCCCCATACACGCGGCGAGAAATAGCCACGACTGTTGCCCGAACACTGGTTGACGGCGACGACTTCCATCTGCTCGGGCATCGACTTTAAATCCTTGAGTGACAGACTGAGCGGACGCCTGACCTTGCCGCCGATGCTGAGCCGATAGGTTGCCGGGTCGATCGACGTGGGAATGTTCGCGAGGTGATAGCGCACAAAAAACGCATCGTTCGGCGTGATCGGTCCGTTGTTGAATATCGCGAACGGAGTTTCCAGGTGCGGCGGGCGCGAATGCACGAGGATCAACGGGCGCTTTTCGGGATACTGGACCAGTGGCCGCGGACCGGCCGCAAACGTGATGCCCTCGCTGGTGTCCGCCCGTGCCAGTGCAGCCAGCGGCGATGCGACCAGTGCGAGCGCGCCAACACTGCGCATGAACTCGCGGCGCGCCGGACAGCGTCCTTCCTCTGCGATGTGCGCGCTGGAAGGAGTATCAGAGCGCGCGCGGATGGTCGTCATGGCGGCTATCCATTGCGAGACAGAAGCGTCGTCTGCGCTTGGACTATCGCCGGGTCGCGTCCGGGATGACCCGTTGCTTTTGACGTTCGCAATCCTGCGGCAGGATGGCCGGTTTTGCAAACACCTCACGGAAGTGACTGCACAGCACTGAGCAGGACCGTGCGTACAAGAGGCGTACACGATAGGCACACAGCGCTCAGTTACCCTGGATGCCTTCCGGCCTCAGTGAGTACACGAAGGCGCTAACCGGCTGACCGTTCAAGATCAGGCGATTTCGCGCCTCAACTTCCGGCGTAGCGCCTATCGTGCGGCAGCGCGGTTGCTCGCGATATTGTCTTCCAGCACCACGATCTCCAGCCGCGTGAAGCCAAGTTCGCTGAATCCGATTTCTGCCGTGAGGCGCGCCGCAGCAGATCCCACCCGCACGCCCCTGCATCGCTCGCTGACCCAGTAGCCAATGTTTCCCATGTTGCACCTGCGATCCACTTGGCTGACGCCGGTTCCGCCAATGACGGCGCCGTGAGTATCGAAGATGCCGAACGTTAACTCCGTGCGACTGGCCCAGCTCGACTCGCAGTACGCCACCCATTGCCCGGCGTCCTGCAGCGAGTAGCCAGCGTGGCACCACGACAACGTGCGGCACAGCGAATCAACGGACGAACGGATGGCGTCATACAGTGACCTTGCATCTGTCCGCGTCAAAGGTCGGACCGTGATATCCCGCTTGGTGCGTTCGATCATCCCCTCGAACCGTCGAAGCCATCGACAAAGATACTATCTCCGAACCACTCGTACGCACCGATGTCGATGCTGCCGACAATCGGTCGCATCGTTCCGTCAGTCGGATGCACATACACATTCATGGCAAGCAATGACTGGCCTGCCCCGCTGCCGGGTTCGATGCCCGCGTCGATGACGGCGACTCCCGGCATCAGTCGGTAATCGTAACTGGCAGCGTCGACGAACAAGGGATCGGTGCCGGTGTAGTTGTGGTCCAGCACGGCGCTCGCCTGTGAACTGACGGTGCCGCCGCCGTAGAAGATATTGTTGCGCGCGATGGCGGGAGTGACGGTCTGTGAGCCAATCTGCAGAAACGTACCGCTACCGCGATTGTTGACGAACGTGTTGTTGATGGCAAACAGCCGGTGGTCCGGGTTCTGGCCGGACGCGGGTTCGCTGAGGTAATCGAGCATCGCGCCATTTTGCGTGGTCGCTGGCTGTTCAACGAGGTTCCCGATCACGAACGACAGGCCGCCGCTCGGCAGGGTGATCTCGTAGCTCTCGCTGCCGCCAGTCTCGCCGGTCAGGCGGTTGTAGAGGATGTGGTTTTCCAGCGCGCGTGATTTCAGCAGATGACCAACCAGTGCGCCGTGTGACCAGTTGTAGCGGAACACGAGTTTGGCGACGTGATTGATGTAAATGTTGTGCGAATAGCCGTCACCGGCGCCATTGTGGGCGAACTCGCTGTATTCGATGAGGATTGTACTGGCGGCGTTGTCACCGGCGAGGATGCCGTCCTCGTTGTCATGGAAATGCGCATGCCGGACCGTGAGGTTGGCGCCCTCCTGACGAATGCCCGCGCCATTCCGGTCAGGGACATGACAGCCGGACAGTTCGATGTTCTCGATGGTCGTGTCGTTGCCGCTTATGACCCAGATCGCCTTGCCTTGCGCGCTGCTCCCCGCCGCATCGATATGCGCTCGACCGTTGACGCCCTTGAGCGTCAGTCCATTGGTCGACCAGACGCACACGTCACCATCGTAGTTGCCGGCCGAGTCGATCAGCAGCGTATCACCCGCACCCGCAGCAGCGATCGCGGCGCACGGCGTCGCGTACGTCTGCCCCGGACCGACGTACAGGATATTCGCGAGCGCAAACGGGGACACCAGCGCTGCAGTCAGGACAAACAACGGTATGAAGCTCTTCATTGCCGAATGCCAATCAGTCAGGCGAAACCTGTGCGCCGCCGCGCGCACGATACGACACGCCGCGCAGGCCCGGGATCGCACGCAGGCTTTCCACCAGTTTGACCAATTGCTCGTTGCGCACCGCATGCTCGAACAGGATATCGACGACGTCCTCGCCACTGGTGTCGCGGCGCAGGACGATCCTGAAGGTCGACAGGTGATGCTGCGCCAGCACGTTTTCCAGCGCCGCGAGCGCAGGAGCGTCTCCGAGACGCGCCGTGACCCGCGGGCGTCCGTGTCGTGGCTGGATGAAACGTTGCTCGATCGGCTTGAGCAGGGCCAGAATCACCCAGATCACTGCCGTGGCCATCATCGCGGCAATAAACATGCCGCTGCCTGCGGCCAGGCCAATGGCTGACACTGCCCACAATCCGGCAGCCGTGGTCAGGCCCTTGATGACCTGTTCGCGTTGCAGAAACAGGATCGTGCCGGCGCCCAGAAAGCCGATACCGGAGATCACCTGGGCCGCGATGCGTGACGGATCAAGTACGACGTCGGGCGCGCGCAGTACATCGGCAAACCCGAACGCCGACACGATCATCGCGAGCGCCGCGCCCACGCTGACCAACATGTGCGTGCGCAAGCCGGCTGCCCATTCGAGCCGACCACGATTGACGCCGATCACCGCGCCCAACGCGGCAGCTGCAAGCAGACGGATCAGGATTTCGAGTGGGTCGATCATTCCAGGACGTCCCATGAACGGTGGACATTCGAGAGAATAGCAAGCCTTCAACGATTGCACGCGTGAAGTCGCTCCGTCCTGGGTCACTTTACTTGTCCCCTGCTGTGCGTGCACCACCCCTATCCTTTGGCATATGACGGCGCATCCGGTTCTGACGCAGAATCGAGGCAACGCTCCCCGAAGCACGCAGGAAACCCGCCACGTGAGAGCATTGATCCAGCGAAATCGCGGCTTGCTAATTTTCATCTTGTGTCTCAGCTTCTTCCGCACCGCGATTGCGGACTGGAATCCGGTGCCAAGCGGATCGATGCGCCCGACCATTCTGGAAGGCGACGTGGTGCTGGTGAACCGGCTGGCGTACGACTTCAAGGTTCCGCTGACGGATGTTTCACTGTTCGCGACCGGTGAGCCGCAGCGCGGCGTCATCGTGACGTTTTCCTCGCCGAAGGATGGCACGCGATTGATCAAACGCCTCGTCGCGTTACCCGGCGACACCGTCGAGCTTCGCGGAGACATCCTCAGCATCAACGGCGTCACGGCGCATTACACGGATCGCCGTCTCCTGCCCGAGCCGCTCGCTCGCGGCGGCGAGACTCTGGCACTGCACGCCATCGAGCAACTGCCCGGTGACGAACATGCAGTGCAGTTTCTGCCACGCGTGAATGCACGACGCGATTTCGGGCCCTTTGTCGTTCCGCAGGGCAGCTATTTCATGCTGGGCGACAACCGCGACGACAGCGCCGACTCTCGCTATATCGGCCCCGTACCTCGCAATCTCATCATCGGGCATGCCCATCGTCTGCTCGTATCGGCGGACATCAAGGGGTCGTGGTATCCGCGCTTCGCGCGGTTCGGGAAATCGCTGGAGTAAGGCATCCGCAGCGAAGGCGAGCGCATACTGCTGGCTCGGCGCGCTGCTTGCGCACTTCTCCTCGTCCAACCTTTTCCAGGCTGTGGTGAAGCCGCTTGGGAACACGAAAATACAGAAAAAAGGCCAGCGGGTTTCCGTTGGCCTTTTTCACTTTTCCGCGGACACGACTAATGCGTGCGTCGGGGGACGATCCTCTCCGGAATCCGGTGCCTTGCCTGTTCCGTCACGGAGTGTAGGAGATGCGCACGCCGCAGAACCGTAGATTGAAGCTATCCCCAAACCCGTTCTTGAAGATTGTATCTGCGCTCGACTCGTCGCCGAGGTGGACGGTGACGTTCATCGGCGAGACAAAGGAATCCACCACGTGGCTTATCGATGGACTCAGGACGTTGACGTAACCGCCAGCGTCGGTGGAGCTTACGTACGTATGCTCCGTGAAGTTGCCGGCTGCATCATAGCTTGTGAAGAACGCCGTGATGTTGCTGGCCGAGTCGTCGTAAGCATAAAGACGCAGGTACTCAACGGTGGCGCCTTGCGGCAACAGGACCTTGTGCTGGAGGCGCTTTTCCGTGCCGCCCGTGGCGTTGATGCAACCATTGCCCGAGTAGGCAAATTCCGCGACGTCGCCGAACTTGTGGAACGTCGATCCAGCCAGCCACATGTAGTGAAACGTTCCCGCAGGCTGATCGGGCGCGTTGGTGACCGGAGGCATGAGGGTGTGTGATACGTCACCCGGTGCAGCGTGGGCAAGCGAACCACCCAGCAGTATCGCCAGTAACCCGGCTATTGCCTTGAATGACCCGTGCTTGCGCATGAGTTTCCTCCTTTTGGTTTCCAGTTTCATGACGGTTCCTCAAGGAATGGCGTAAAAGACTCGCATGCCACAAATCAGCACATCGGTGCTCGTCCTGGCCGTAAGCACGTAGGATTGCGAAAGATTGTCGACGATCTCGTTGGGGTCCAGAGGAAAGTGTTGAGACGCGTACCCCGAGTCGAACGTCGAGGGGGCGGCCAGCAGATCAACATAGTTGCCTGCCCCGTCATACACGGTCAGGAAGGTGGTTACGTCGCCCGGCTGGCCCATGTTGTAGTAGTACGTGCGCACGCCGTAGATTTCGGCACCGTCCGGCAGCTGCAGATCGGTGGTCACGGCTGCGCTGCTGTTGATGCACCCCGCCCCAGCATAAGTGACCGATTGACTGGATGTGCGCGAGTTGAAGGCCGAACCGGCGACGAACTGGTATTTGAAGACAGCCAGCGGATCGGCAAGCGCGGCGTCGTCTGCACCGGGTGCGTTGAAAAAGCTGATATTTTGCGGCGCCGCGGCGCCATCGGACGAGGCCTCCATGGCCAGCGCCGGCATGCAGGTGCTTGCGAGCAGAATGGCCGCAAGAAGCCTTTGTCCACTGGTATTCATGATTTCTCCGGTTCGTGTAACAACGTGCGACGACAACCTGGGTCGCGGATGCTCATGCCCTGAAGCACACCAATGCAACTCCGGATGATTCGATGTTGCAGTTCGCAAAAGCGACGCATCACGTGCTGACACTCTCCTATTAGTAGTTGCGTGCAAAAACGTGCCACGCGCCGGAAGTGACACGAGTTGCGTGGCCACGCTTGCCTACTGCGCAGTCGCGATACGTGGGCGATACCGATATGGCTTGTGCAAAGAGCCCGTCAGCCCGGGGCCGGGCAATGGCACGACTTGTCGTGGATTTGCGAATGGAGAAACAAACACGCGCAACACACCCGTGTGACGGGTGCGAGCCGGCGTGACGGGTGCGAGCCGGCGACGCAACCTTGTCGAAACCGAGCTGGAAGATTCCAGCAGGAGTGAAGATGTCCACCACCAACAAGAGAACAATTGCGCTCAGCAACGTCAAGATGATCCCGATGATCGTCGGCGCCTTTGTGTTCGTCGCAATCGGGCTGTGGATGGCAACGCAGGATGTCTCGCCCGTTCGTGCGCACGGTTTTCTGTCCAACAATCCGGCCCTTGTGCACGCTGCAGGTATTGCAGCGGTCGTGTTCTTTGCTGCGTGTGGGTTATTCGGTATCGTCAAGTTGTTCGACAGGGAGCCGGGGCTGATCCTGGATGACACAGGCTTTGTCCACAATTCCACTGCTGCTGCGGCCGGCTTCGTGCCATGGGACGAGGTGACGGGTGTAAGCACCTTGCAGATTTCCCGCCAGAGGCTGCTGGTCGTGAAGCTTCGTGATCCAGAGCGATACATTCGTCAAGTCAATCGCATCAGGCAAGCCATGAAGCGCGGCAACCAGCGGATGTGCGGAAGCCCGATCGCCATCGCATCGAATGCACTCAAGATCGACTTTGACGAGTTGTCGGCATTGTTCAACGCGTATTGGTCGCAGCACGACAAGGCGCCGGCATGAGGTGTTCACTCAGTGACTCAATGCTGCGACACGCGCTCAAGGCGCCGCCGCGAGGACCAGCCCTCGATTTCCACGTGTTTCAGTGTGCCGTGAATCTCTTGCAGGATTCGGCACCCGCCCTTGCTCACTCGCGCCGTCGGTGCTTGTGCAGGCATGCAAGCGGAGCGCTACCATGGCAGCGCTGTCACCGCAGGAACTTGTGCATGGGAGAAATTACCGAGCTGCTCCACGCCGCTCGCAACGGCGACGCGCCGGCACTCGACAAGGTTTTCGCCAGGGTCTATCCGACGCTGCGCGCGCTGGCCGGAGCGCGCGTACGCGATTCGCCCGGCGAGTCGACCCTCAGCCCTACGGCGCTCGTCCATGAAACCTATATCAAGCTGATCGGCGCAAGTCATCTCGACCTGACTGATCGTCATCATTTCTTTGCCTGTGCGGCCCACGCGATGCGACAGATTCTGATCGACCACATCCGCGCACGCACCAGTCAGCGACGCGGTGGTGCCGAAGCAAAAATCGACCTGGATTCCGTCGACGTGGCCGGCGAACCCGATAACGACCTGCTTGATATCGACCATGCACTGAATCAACTTGATGCGATCGACAGCAATCTGCGCGAGCTGGTCGAGATGCGTGTTTTCGCCGGTCTGACACTGGAACAACTCGCTGAAACCAGCGGACGTTCGCTGCGCAGCGTCAATCGCGATTGGCAGCGCGCGCGCGCGCTGATGATGGCGCAGATGTCGGCGTAGCCGGGACTACTCATGAATCACACGCGGCCTGACATGGACGACAAACTACTTGAGGAATGGCGCGAGGCGGATCTGCTGTACCAGCGTCTGATCGATCTGGATGAATCTTTGCGCAAGCAAGCGCTTGCCGAAAGCGGTGCCAGCGAGCCGGTGCGGGCGAAGCTTGAATCGATGCTGCACGCGAGCGAGCGGCAGAACAGATTTCTGGACAATGCGGGCGCGGAACTGCCGTGGCCCATCTCGCCGATTGCTGATGCGGACAAGCCATACGACGATCCGTTGCCCGGACGGCACATCGGTGACTGGAAACTGATCGAGTCGATCGGTCACGGCGGCATGGCCACGGTATATCGCGGAGAACGCGTCGGCCATGGCTACGCACAAGAGGCGGCCATAAAACTACTCGGCGTGGCCTTGCGCGGGCCGGCGGAACAGGCGCGCTTTCGTCGCGAACAGCGCATTCTCGCGAAGCTGCAGCACCCGCATATCGCCAGTCTGATCGATGCCGAATTGATGCTGCAGGTATGCGATGCAGTGATGTATGCGCACCGTCAGCTGATCATTCATCGCGACATCAAACCCGGCAACATACTGGTGGACGGCAGCGGACATGCCACCTTGCTGGACTTCGGTATCGCTCGCCTGCTCGACAGCGACAGCACCGGGGACGCAACGGTCACCCATGCATTCACGCCGGACTATGCCGCACCGGAACAGCGCAGCGGCGACCAGCCGCTGGGCACTCCGGTGGATATATATGGGCTCGGTGCCGTGCTGCACCGCCTGCTTGCCGGTGCAGCGCCGCAGCACGACGTGCATGGTGATCCCGTTTCGGCATCGACGGTTGCACGTGCGAGTGGCACGGAAAGGAACGCATCCGCATTGCGCGGTGATCTGGATGCGATCCTCACCCAGGCTCTCGCCGCCGATCCACAGCATCGCTATACCAGCGTCGATGCATTGGCCAGCGACTTGAATGCATGGTTGCGGCATCGGCCACTGCAGGCGCGACGCGCAAATGGATGGACACGCGCGACAAAGTTCGTGCATCGCAATCGGATCGCCTGTGGACTCGCCCTTGCAGCAATACTGGCATCAGCAGCCGGCTTCGCGACATATGTCGCCAGCAACTACGCCGAGCGCCAACACGCGGCGGAATTGCAGGCCGTGACAAAGTTCCAGGCCAATATGCTGCAGAAGATTGATCCGCAGGAAGTCGGCGCGCACTTGCGCAACGCCTTGGCCAGCGAGATGCAGGAACACACACCATCCAACAATGCGGTGAAAGCGGTGATCGCCAGAATCGACTACACCGGAATGGCCGTCGGCATGCTCGACGAAGCATTGCTGAAGCGAGCGTTGCAGGCCGCGCGAAAGGAATTCGCCAACCAGCCACGCGTGCAGGCAATGCTGCTGCAAACACTGGCCAACAGCTATCGCGATCTTGACATGCTGGACACGGCCGAGCCCATCCAGGAACAGGCGACGGCGCTATTCCTCGCCTCCCTGGGTGCGAGTGATCCACAGACGCTATCGAGCTTGCGTGATCAACTCGAACTGCTTCGCGCGCGCGCGTTGGGTAGCGCGCTGGGCGACGGTGAAGCTCGCCATCGCGAGGTGCTTCGAGAGCATGTTCGCTATCTGGGCGAAGACAGTGTTGACACCGCGTTGGCGAGAGAAGCGTTGGGACAATGGCTGATGTCGCACGGAAAGGCCGTCGAGGCTGAAAAGTTGTTACGTGCCGCAGCTGCGAGCATCGAGGCCAGCAATGGTCATGACGATCGCGATGCGGTTGCCGCGCGTGCCAACCTTGCCTATGCCATCGACGCGCAGGGCCGCTATACCGAAGCCGTTCCGTATTATCTTCAATCCATCGCGGACATGTCCCGGGTTTACGGTCCGGAGCACCGCGACACTTTGGTGCACGAAGGCAATCTCGCCTACGTTCTCGACATGCTTGGGCGTACGGGCGAGGCTGAGGCATTATTGCGCAAGGTGTACGAGGCCAATCGCAGCCACCTCGGTGATGATCACCTGTTGACCGTCAACAGTCTCAACAATCTTGCCGTGACCATGGGCAAGAGCGGTGATCTTGCCAGTGCCGAACCCGTGCAGAAGCGCGCGTTCGAGGACTCGCGCCGTGTGCTGGGTGCAGACCACACCATTGCGCTGGCTGCGCAAACGAATCTGGCCCACGTGTATTTCAAACTGGGCAGGTTCGATGACGCCAAAGTACTGTTGACCGATGTAATCGAGCGATGGAAGCCGCATCACGACCGCCTGTCCATCATCCAGTGCCAGCGCCAGCTCGGCAAGACCTTCCAGGCGTTGGGTCAACCGGAACCCGCCCTGCAGGCACTCACGGAATCCTGGGAAATTGCCAGCGAAATCAACGATCGCGATGAGCAACGCAAGAGTGCGCAGGCACTTGTTGCATTCTACGGCGGTCCCGATGGAGACCCAAAACAACGAGAACGCTGGGAGAACGCGCTACGCGAACTCGGGGCGGAACATGTACTGTCCTCAAGGTGATGCGGCGGCTAATAGGCACCATACAGATCACACGCACATGATGTACCACGAATCGTCATCCATCTTGCAACTGCGCCGCTGCAGTTGCCATGAAAAATCGATCGGGAGACTTCAATGAAAACCTGGATCAAGGTTCTGCTTGGATTGGCTGTGGTCATTGCCTTCGCGGTTGGGGCGGCGTTCTATATGACGGCCGGCATGACGAAAACTGCCGATGCGTTCTTCAATGCCGTGAAGCAACAAGATGTCGCCGATGCACGCAACTTTTTTGCCGAGGACTTCAAGGCGAACACCGACGAGGCAGCGCTCATGACATTTCTTGAAAGCAATGCACTCGCCGGCTTCAAGGAAGCCAGTTGGTCGAGCCGAAGCATGAGTGGGAATCGCGGTCAACTGGATGGCTCGATCACCACCGAGACCGGTGGCGTGGTGCCGATCCGGTTGACCTTCGTCAAGGAGAACGGTGACTGGAAAATCTACAGCATCCGCAAACCGGAAGCGGGACTGCAGACCGATGACGCACCTCCCCATGCTCCCGACATTGCGGAGCGCGTCACGCTGGTCAACCAGTCGATGCACAACTTCCTGATTTCGGTCACCGCCAAAGACATGACGCATTTCCATTCGTCCGTTTCCAGCCTGTGGAAGAAACAGACCACGCCCGAGGCGCTCAATGATGCCTTCCGGACAATCATCGACTCACCGGTCGACTGGTCGGTGCTCGATGATATGCAACCTGCACTTTCCTCCGACGCCGAAGTTGGCGACAACGGCGTAATGGTGCTGCGTGGCAACTATCCGACGCAACCCAACCAGGTGAACTTCGTGCAGAAGTACATCCAGGAAGACGGCAGGTGGAAGCTAATCGGATTCAACATCGAGACGAGTTGAGCTGGGGGCCGAACAGCAACAACCGCACAGCGGAAACGATGGATAGCACGTGATGCGACGCGGTTTCCTGCAGATCGATGTTTTCGGCAGCGGCGCCTTCAACGGCAATCCGCTCGCCGTGGTGCTGGACTGCAAGGATTTGTCGAGCCGCGAAATGCAGCACTTCGCGCACTGGACGAACCTATCCGAAACCGCGTTCCTGCTGCCGCCCGACCATGACAATGCAGACTATCGCGTGCGCATCTTCACCACCGCGCGGGAGTTGTCGTTCGCTGGACATCCCACGCTTGGCAGTTGTCATGCATGGCTCGCCAATGGAGGAGTACCGCAGCACGTTGATCGGATAGTGCAGCAATGCGGCGCCGGGCTGGTGCCGATCCGGCCCGACGGCGCGGGTTTCGCGTTCGCGGCACCACCCCTGCTGAAGTCCGGGCCGGTCGATCCGGAATTGCTCGCGCAACTGGTCGCGGTATTGCAGATCGCGAAGCAAGATGTCGTCGCTTCCGAGTGGATCGACAACGGACCGGGCTGGATCGGAGTATTGCTCGAAAGTGCCGAGGCAGTCCTTGCAGTCGAACCGGATTTCTCGCGCTTCACGGGTAAGGGCGGACTCGACATCGGGCTCATTGGTGCGTATCCGAGCGGGTCCGAGTGCGCGTTCGAAGTGCGCGCGCTGTTCGATGACGGCAGCGGCACGATGCGCGAGGATCCAGTGACCGGCAGCCTGAACGCCTCACTTGCGCAATGGCTGCTCGGCAGCGGACGTGCCACCGCACCCTATATCGTCAGTCAGGGAACGCGTCTCGGCCGGCGCGGAAGACCGCGCATCGCGCAGGACGATGATGGCAGCGTGTGGATTGGTGGTGACACCGTGACCTGCATCAACGGTAGTGTCGATATCTGATGCCGTATCCCCCGATACCGCCGCACGTCTCCCGTCTCCCGTCTCCCGTCTCCCTTCTCCCGCCTCCTGCTTCCTGCTTCTCGTCTCCCGTCTCACAAGAAACAGAAGGCCGATTTCGTGTCGGCCTTCTGCGCTACATCATGGCGATCGAAATTACTTCGCCTTCGGCTTTGCCGGAGCGTCCTTGAGGCCGCGATCGATCAACATCGGCTCGACGCTCGGATCCTGACCGCGGAATGCGCGGTACATGTCGGCGAGGTTCTCGCTGTTGCCGCGCGAGAGCACCATCTTGCGGAAGCGATCGCCGTTTTCGCGGGTCATGCCACCGTTGTCCTTGAACCACTCGAACGCATCGTCATCTAGCATTTCAGTCCAAAGGTAGGCGTAGTAACCGGCGGCGTAGCCGTGACCCCAGATGTGCATGAAATAGCTTGAACGATAGCGCGGCGGAACGTAGGAGAGATCCGTGCCATTGTCCTTGAGCGCCTTGGCTTCGAACTCATCCACGTTTGCCTTCGGCGCGTTGGCCGGAAGCGTGTGCCAGGACATGTCGAGCAGCGCGGAGGACAGCAGCTCGGTCAGCATATAGCCCTGATTGAAGGTCGTGGACTTCTTGATCTTGGCAAACAATTCCTCAGGCATCGGCTCGCCGGTCTTGTAGTGCTTCGCATAGTTCGCGAACACCTTGGGATTGCTCGCCCAGTGCTCGTTGAACTGCGACGGAAATTCGACGAAATCGCGCGCAACGTTGGTGCCCGACAGACTCGGATACTTCTGGTCGGCGAAGAAGCCGTGCAGTGCGTGTCCGAACTCGTGGAACATCGTGGTCACATCGTCAAAGGTCAACAACGCGGGCTGGCCAGGTGCCGGCTTGGTGAAGTTGCAGACGTTGTAGATGACCGGCTTGGTACCGAGCAGGCTGGACTGCTCGACAAAATTGCTCATCCAGGCACCGCCGCCCTTGTTGTCGCGCTTGAAATAATCAGCGTAAAACAGGCCAAGCTCGGAGCCGTCCGCATCCATCACGTCGAACACACGCACGTCCGGCTGGTAGACAGGCAGGTCCTTGCGTTCCTTGAACGTCAGGCCATACATCTGGTTGGCGGCATAGAACACGCCGTTCTGCAGTACGTTGTCGAGCTCCAGATACGGCTTGATCTGCTCTTCATCCAGATCGTAGCGCGCCTTGCGCACCTGCTCGGCATAAAGCTCCCAATCCCACGCCTCGAGTTTGAAATCCTTGCCATCCTTCTTGATGACTTTCTGGATGTCGGCGGCTTCCTCGCGTGCCTTGGCGGTAGCAGCGGGGACGAGGTCCCGCATGAACTTGAGAGCACGATCCGGCGTCTTGGCCATCTGGTCATCGAGCTTCCATGCGGCATAGCTGTCGAACCCGAGCAGCGCAGCCTGCTGGGCGCGAATCTGTGCCATGCGTGCGATGGTGTCGCGCGTATCGTTGGCATCGCCCTTCTCGGTACGCGTCCAGGAGTTCTCGAACAGTTCGTGGCGTATATCGCGATTGGTTAGCGAAACCAGCGATGGCTGCTGTGTGGTGTTCTGCAACGGAATCACCCACTTGCCGTCGAGATCACGTTCCTTGGCATCTCCCGCAGCGACCTCGATATCCGCATCGCCGAGACCGTCGAGCTTGGCCTTGTCATCGACAACGAGCGCAATATCCGCATCGCCGAGACCGTCGAGCTTGGCCTTGTCATCGACAACGAGCGCACCCGCCTTGGTTCCGGCCAGCAGCTTGTTGACAAACTGCGCGCCGAGCGTGGAGATCTCCTTGTTGAGGTCCTTGAGCTTGGTCTTGTCTTCTGCCGACAGCTTGGCGCCGTTGTGCACGAAGTCCTCGTAATACCATTCGACAAGGCGCTTGGATTCCGGATCGAGATCCAGCGAATCGCGCTTGTCGTACAGAGTACTGATGCGCGCAAACAGCTTGTCGTTGAGGTAGATCGCATCCTGATGTGCGGCGAGCAGCGGCGCTTCGGATTCCTGCAGCGCCTGTAGGGTCGGATTGGTATTGGCCGAGCTCAGCGCGTCGAACACCATGTTGGCTCGCTTGAGCAACGCTCCGCTCTTCTCGAGTGCAACGAAGGTATTGTCGAACGTCGGCTCCTCGCTGCTATTGGCGATCGTCTCAACCTCAGCAAGTTGCTCTTTCATGCCTTGGTCAAGCGCCGGCTTGAAGTCGCTGTCCTCGAGCTTGTCGAAGGGCGGCGCCTGCATCGGCAACGGGCTTTGCGCCAGCAGCGGATTCTGATGTTCGGCCGGCTGCTCGACTGGCGCGGACGTCGCCACCGTCGTGTCCACGGGCGGAGGCGCCGTATCGGCCTCGGGATTGTCCGTTCCGGACGGTTGCGAACACGCGGACAGTGCGAGACTTATCGCAATTATCAGGATTCCACTACGCAGCAGCATGGCTAGACTCCGGCTGGGCGGCACTCAAAGCACCGATGGAAGGAAATGCAGTGCGAAATGGTAACAGGTGCAAGGGGATTGACCATATGCCATAGGCCCCGCCCGGCTATCAGATTACCGGGGTCGTGACTTCACGCAAGCCCATTGCGCCTGCATAATCGGAAAGCGCGTCGATATCGGCCAGCGGGATGTTGCAGGGGAGGCGGAATGAAAAGCGCAGCGCGAATCCGCACGGTTTGCGTCCCAAAATCCGTTCGTCAGGACCACGATGCTCTTCACTTCGCTGCACTTCATCGTCTTCTTCATTGTCGTTCTTGCCCTCAACCACCGGTTGAAAGCGTGGCCGACGGCGCAGAAATTGATGCTGCTCGCCGCCAGCTACTACTTTTACGGCCAGTGGGAATGGCATTACCTGTTACTGATCTGGTTTTCGACCATCGTCGACTACTGGATCGGGCGGCGGCTGGTCGCGACCGCGCATCCGCGCCGCCTGGTCGCAATCAGCGTCATCGTCAATCTTGGGTTCCTTGGAATCTTCAAGTACGCCAACTGGTTCATTTCCACCCTCAACGGCGGTGCCGAGGCGCTCGGTAGCGCATTTCACATCACGCCGATCGATGTGTTGCTTCCGGTGGGAATTTCCTTCTACACGTTCCAAAGCCTGTCCTACACGATCGACGTATACCGGGGTCTCCTGCCCCCTCGAAAGAACCTGCTTGACTACGCGCTTGCAGTCGCTTTCTTTCCACAATTGGAAGCCGGACCGATCGTGCGGGCGCGCGAGTTCTTTGTTGAACTGGATGGGGATCGGTATGTAGGGCTGGTGGATATCCAGCGCGCGCTGGTGCTGATCACTCTTGGCTACGTCAAGAAGCTGGTGTTCGCCGACAATCTCGCCTTATTGGTGGATCCGGTATTCGACCATCCGGCAGTACACGGATTCTGGGATACGCTGGTTGCGACCTACGCATTCGCGTTCCAGATCTACTGCGATTTTTCTGGCTATACGGACATTGCCATCGGTTGCGCACTACTGCTTGGCATTCGCTTTCCGATGAACTTCAACTATCCGTATGTAGCGACGAGCTTCCAGGATTTCTGGCGACGCTGGCACATCACCCTGTCGCGCTGGTTGCGCGACTACCTGTACATATCGCTGGGCGGCAACCGACGTGGGCGCGCACGAACTTATGCCAATCTCATGCTGACGATGTTGCTCGGCGGGCTGTGGCACGGGGCAAGCTGGAACTTTGTGATCTGGGGCGGATTGCACGGGCTGTACCTGTCATTTGAACGCGCGGTGCTGTTTCGGCTCCGTTGGTGGAATAGTCACTCCATTGCGGCACGCACCCTCCGCGTACTGGTCACATTCCACCTCGTGTGTTTCGCCTGGATATTCTTCCGCGCACACGGATTCGAACAGAGCCGCATCCTGCTCGGCAATCTGGCGCAGCCCAGTCTTGCGAGTTTTTCCGCCGCCCAGCATGCCGGTCCACTGCTGTTGATCGCAATGCTGTTTGGTGCGCAGTTCCTGGGTTATTACTGGCGCCTCAAGGATCGCCTCACGACCAGCCAGGGCGCGTTCTTTCCCTGCGTTCTGGCTGCTTCGTTCATCGCCATGATCTGGTTCGCGCCCGCACAAAGCATTCCCTTCATCTACTTTCAGTTTTGAGGACATTCCTGCCGAGATGCGCCGTCTGATATTCAAGCTGATCGCCGCACTGGTGCTAGTTCTGCTGGTGGAAGCAGTATTCCAGGCAGGTATCTGGGAGCCTATCGCGAAGCCGGCCAGCCATGCCGGTGCAAGCATTCGGCTCAAACGCGCGCTGAGCGACCCATCAGTCGCTCACATCGATTTCGTGACACTCGGCAGCTCCCGGCCCGAATACGGCCTTGACCACCACATGATCGCGGCAATCGCGCAGAAGCATGGCTTTGTGCATGCCGATCTCAGCCTTCCAGGATCGCACTGGATGACGGTCGGCGTGCTCACCCGCTGGCTCTCGCGCAAGCATCCGGAAGTTTCCGGCGGTATCATCGCCCTGTCGATCCAGGACATGGCATATGCAGGCAATGGCAGTTACGAACTCGGTATCGTCTATCCGTTCCATCGTCTCGCCGATACTCCATGGATGGCGGCTCACGTGCCACTCAAACGGGATGATCCGGAAACTTGGGGCGTCTACTCTGCGCTGTTCGCGTGGCGCCAGGACATTCGCGATTTTGTTGCCCATCCCCAACAACGCCTCAAATCACTTGAGTGGTACGCAACCAACAAGCCGACATCGGACTTGTTCGGAAATCCTGAATCACATGGGGACATGTGTCGATTCGGTGTGGACTCGATGGCAGCATGCGATCAGGTCGAGGCATCGGACTCCGGCGCGGCGAAGAAGCTTCGAGACCAGTGCCAGGTTATCCGTGGCTATGCAGCCGGCCGTTCGGGCTTCCAGTCGCTGTTGGAGAAATCACCTACGGCAGAACAACTCCGGCAAGCAAAACGGCTCGTGCAGGATCAGTTGCTCGAGGCGCCGTGGCGCGAGCCGCCGCTAATGGTGTTGATGCCGATGCCGCGGATATGGACTGCGGATGCGCTCGCGAAGGGATTGCACGCATGGTCGTTATCGGTACTCAAACCGCTGGCCGACGCGAAACAGATATACCTGATCGATGCGACCGGATTCTTTGACGCGGATACCGATGGCGGCTGCAGTTCCTTCTTCGATTTCTACCATGAAAATCCCGTCGGCCGAGAGCGTTTCACAGGCTGGCTGATTCCCCAAATTGAAAACACTCTCTACGCTCCGAAGGATCGGGGACACGAACCTTGACGGGCTCCTGACGAGCCACGCCACTCGGTTATGAGTTGCCCGAATCGTTCACGATCGAGTGAGGGCAGCCTCAGGGTCCAGGTGCATTGGAGAGACCTACTTCAACTTCGCCGAGCGGGTCGATCAGATGCTCCTCCACGCGCGCAGCAGGCAGGCGAAACGTGTGTGCGAGCCACATGATGAGTGCCGAGAACACGGCGATCACGAGAATCGCCGGCGTCAATCCAAGTAAACCGAGATTGCCCGCCGCCTTCGCCGGTCCCGGATACGAACCGAGCCAGCTTATCAGCGCGAGGCCACCCAGCCACGGAAGCACCCAGAAACCCGCTCGGAAATCCATGCGCGGCGTGTGTTTGCCCTGGAATGCCTCATGCACCGCGAGCACCACAAACCCGAGTATCACCGCCAACGACAGCTTCCAGTTGATGTCCCATCCGGACCAGTAGACGATCAGATTCGAGGAAAGAAAAGCCAGATACGGGATGATCACGCCACCGGGCAAGCGGAATGGGCGCGGCTGATTCGGAAGCTCCCGGCGCAGTGCCATCAGCACCAGCGGCCCGGAACCGAACGACAGCACCGTCGCCGATGTCACGAAACCCACCAGCTTCTGCCAACCCGGGAACGGCAGGAAAAAGATCAGCCCGACAATGAAGCACAGGATCACGCTGACCCAGGGCACGCCGCGCTTGCTGAGTTTTGCCAGCGATGCCGGCGCGTTGCCGTTGCGACCCATCGCGTAGGACAGCCGCGAGGTGACCGTGGTGTAGATCAGACCGGTATCGGCCGGTGAAATAAACGCGTCGATGTAGAGCAGCAGCGCGAGCCAGGTCATGCCCAACGTCGTCGCGAGCGTCGCGAGCGGACCGAACGCGATGGCCTTGTCATTCAGCCCTCCGCTGAACGTCGTGCCGATATTCGCCCAGCCGTTGACGAGTGCCTCCGGGGGCAGCGCGCCGATGAACGCAATCTGCAGTGCAACGTAGATGATTGCGCACAGCACGACCGAGCCGATGATCGCGATCGGCACATTGCGGCTTGGATTGTCGGTTTCGCCGGCCAGTTCCACGCCCTGACGAAATCCGAGATAGGAAAAGATGATGCCGGCCGTGGCGATCGAGGAGAACACGCCGTGCCAGCCAAACGGCATGAAGCCGCCGTGCGCCGAATAATTGAAATGTTCGGCGTGGAAATCCGCACTCAGAAACGCGATGATCACCAGCAGTATGATCGCGATCTTCCACCACACCAGCGCGTTGTTGAGCCGCGCAAACCAGCGGATGCCGATCACGTTGACCACGCTGAACAGGAACATCAGGCCCGCAGCGGCAAAATAACCGACAGGCGTCAGTACCGCGACGCCTTCGCGGATCACCTGCAAGCCGGGAATGTAGTTGTTCGCATACTGCAACGCGGCCAGCACTTCGATCGGCGCAGTGGATGCCGCGGCCAGCCACGTGATCCAGCCGGTCGTGTAGCTGGCGAACGATCCGAACGCAAAGTGCGGGAAACGCACCACGCCACCGGACACCGGAAACATGGTGCCGAGTTCGGCGTACGTCAGTGCGATGAACATGATCATGATGGCACCGATCAACCACGCGATGATGGACGCGGGCCCCGCCTGCTGGGCTGCGCTGAGTGCGCCGAACAGCCACCCCGAACCGATGATCGAGCCCATCGCGGTGAACAGCAAGCCAATCATGCCAACATGGCGTTTGAGTCGATTCTCGCCGTCGCCGAGGTCAGATACACGGGTTTCAACTGAGGCCATGCTGGTCATCTCCGGGTTCGTACTCGTGAACTGCAATGCTTGCGAAACCGGCTGTAGCGCCGGCAGACGAGTTTCAAATCACCGCAAGCATAACCAGGCGCCGCTGAGAACAATTGCGGCACCCGGATAACGCCGGTCTTGCGAAAAACCCGTCGATGATTACGCCGATGCCACATTGGGGGCAAGCGGCAGCGCAGCACGGAAGCCATGGATTCCCGTGTGTACGCACACCTCCGGCCGACGCAGGATCAAGAATCAGCCCGGCAATGCTCGAGATCCAAGGCCGCGTAACAGATTCCGGCATCCAACCATCAGGATTCGTCAACCTGAGCGCTGACGCGATTGCGGCCGGACTGCTTGGCGACATACAACTGCGCATCGGCGACCCGCATCAGGTCCGCGAACGTCTTCATCTGTGACGTCCACGCTGCCGCGCCGATGCTTGCAGTAATCTGCCTGGCACCGGTGTCGTGGCCAGTGTCGAGGCCGGCAATGTCCTCGCGCAGCCGCTCGGCGACAGCAATCGCTGCGTCCAACCGGGTTTCCGGCAACAAAACCGCGAATTCCTCGCCGCCCACGCGTGCGGCCAGCGCCGGTTCCGGCACACTGGCGTGCAACGCTCCGGCGACCTGCCGTAACACGACATCGCCCGCAGCGTGCCCGTGCAGATCGTTAATCGACTTGAAATAATCGAGATCGATGGCGAGTAGTGCGAGTGCGTGGGCGTTGCCGCTGGCGCGTGCGGATTCGCGTTCGGCCAATTCATAGAAATGACGCCGGTTGGCGAGGCCCGTGAGCGGATCGATGGTGGCAAGCCGGTAGATCTCGTCGTGGTAGCGCGCCTCGACCGAGGAGCTTTCCATGAACTTCATCACCGTGCCGCCGATCGTGACCAGATCACCGTCAACGATCGTCGCTTCGTCGATCGTCGTGTCATTGAGCAGGATGCGATTGGTGGAACCCAGATCGCGGATGCAACAACCGGAGGGTGTTCTCCAGATGCGTGCATGCTGGCGTGAAACACTGCGTTCGGTAATCTGGAAATCACACTGCGGCGATCGGCCGATGACGATAGGCTGCTCGCCGATATCGATACGATGTCCCAGGTGCTGGCCACGCAATACGACCAGACAGGCATTTGACGCGTGCGCAGGTCCGCCCGACACCCGCACCGGCGCCACCGTGTAACGTTCCGTCACAGTCGAATCGTGTTTTTTTCTGGACATGCCTGATCACCCTGCAACCGGCGCAAGTCTATGTCAGCGCGACATTCCGTGCACAAATCCCGGATGCGCAAGACGCGTGGCGCGGCTACCATGCGGCACAATATGTCGCCGCGCTTGGCTTCCTCTGACCAATTACCGGCACAAGTTGGAAAGTCAGCATGCACAACTTCGAAGATGCGGCCGACGATGCGACCCTCGTCGAGCCGTCAACGCCGGGAATCGAGGTGCAACCCACGCTCGAGAACGGCGCGCGTTTCGGGGCGCGGCCTCGCAACCAGTCAGCGGGCGGCGAGGCGACGCTGGCGCTGGGATCCCGGCTTGGGCCCTATGTGATTCGTCGCGTGCTTGGCCAAGGCGGCATGGGCTGCGTATACCTCGCCGATCAGTTGCAGCCCGTGCAGCGCGAGGTTGCGATCAAACTGATACGCGACCCGTTTGCAAGCCCCCTCGCCCACGCGTATTTCGATGTCGAACGCCAGGTGCTGGCGCAGATGCAGCATCCAGCGATTGCGCAGGTTTTCGATGCGGGAACGACCGAAGGTGGCCATCCATACCTCGCGATGGAGGTCGTCGAAGGCTGTCCGATCACGGAATTTTGCACGCAAAACGCGCTCGGCCGTACGCAACGCCTCGCCTTGTTTGCACGCGTATGCAGGGGCGTTCAGCATGCTCATCAGAAAGACATCATCCACCGCGACCTCAAACCCGGCAATGTGCTGGTCAGGCATATCGACGGCGAGGCGATGCCCAAGATCATCGACTTCGGCATCGCAGTGGCAAGCGAAGCAAAGGACACGCACGTGCGCGCCGGCAATGTCGATCGCGCCGGTACCGCCATCTACATGAGTCCCGAGCAGGCGGGTCACCATTACCGCGATCTCGATACACGCAGCGATGTGTACTCGCTCGGCGTGATGCTGTTCGAACTCCTGACCGACACGGACGCCGCCACCCTGAGCTCGTTCGGCGACAGCGGACGCCGGGACACGCACGCGACGCTAGTCGCGGCGATCGACAGCACCAACGATGATCGCGCGCAGAACGGTCCGGTACCGGACGTGCTCACCAAAGCGGTGCGTGGTCTCCCAGTTGAGCTCCGCGCGATCCTCCGCAAGGCACTCGCCGCCGATCGTGAGGATCGCTACGATTCGGCAGCGGCGCTTGCGGACGACCTGGAGCTTTACGCCAACAAGCGACCCATAAAGGCGCTCCCGGCCACCCATCTTTACCGTACCAGGACATTCATCGCACGCCACCGGCTTGGCATAGCCGCGCGGCGAGCGACCAGGGAAGCCGCTAGATTGTCCAGTTCAGCGCGTCAGCGCAACTGACTGTCCTTGCTGCCGCGTCGGTTGAATCCGCTCGCCGCGCGCGCATCGCGATCGTGCGCTTCCTGGCACGCCACACACATGCGAACACCCGGCACGGCCTGACGCCGCGCTTCGGGAATCGGCGCATCACATTCCTCGCAGTGGCTCAGACTCGGACCTCGAGGCATATTGCTGCGCGCGCGCTTGACCGCGTCCTTGACGGTCGCATCGATCTGGTCCTGTACGGCGCCATCACCTGCCCAGCCGGTTGCCATGCTGTCTCCGGACATACTTCGTGGTCTGATCAGGATATCGGGGCAGGATTCGCGTGTCACAAGTCCGGCAATCGAAACGTTGCCGCCGGATTCTCCGACCTTTGCAGACTACTTCAGCGGGTTCGACCTGCTACCGACCGAATGAAACGCCTACGGACACATCGGAAATTTGCCGCGTTGAAATTTGCCGCACAATCGACGCCGCCTGGGGCAGACCCTCCTTGCTGCACGATCACCGGCGCGTTGAGCGATGGCGGCATCACCAGACCCGACAACGTTTCTCCGCCACCATCGGCTGGTCGGCCTTGCAGGAAAACGTCTCCTGGAACTGCGGCATGTTGACCATCAGGCCATTGACCCGATACTTTGGTGGCGAATGGGGATTGACCAGTGCGCTCGCACGCAATTGTTCGGGCCGCTCATTCGAACAGGCCCATTGTGCGTAACCGATAAAGAAGCGTTGTTCCGGCTTCAAGCCATCGATGGCATGGAGAGGCTGGCCGGCAGTATCGGCGCGCCACGCCATCCAGGCCAGCACCAGACCACCAAGATCCGCAATGTCCTCGCCTTCAGTGAGCTTGCTGTTGATCTTGATGTCGTCAACGATGGTGTACTTCGCGTACTGATCCACGATGCATTGCGCACGTTCCTCGAATGCCTTGGCGTCGGCGGGGGTCCACCAGTCCTTCAGGTTTCCCTGCGCATCGAACTGGCGACCTTCATCGTCGAACGCGTGAGTCAATTCGTGGCCGATGGTGCCGCCCGTATCGCCGAAATTCGGCGCTGCGTCCATCTTAGCGTCGTACAACGGCGGCTGCAGCACACCGGCCGGGAAGTTGATGTCGTTTATCTGCGGGTCGTAATAAGCATTTACGGTCGGCGGCGACATCGCCCATTCGGTACGATCAACAGGCTTGCCGATCTTGTCGAGCTGACGCTGCTCTTCGAACCGGTTGCCGCGCTGAATATTTCCGGCAAAGTCATCGCGTGCGACCGCCAGTTCTTCGTAATCGCGCCAGGTGTCCGGATAGCCGATCTTGTTGACGATGGTATCCAGCTTGCCAATCGCCTTTCTGCGCGTCTCGGGGCTCATCCAGTCGAGTTGCTCAAGATCCCGGCGCATCGCGTCCTCGATACGCTTGGTGATCTCAAGCGTGCTTTGTTTGAGTTCGGGGCTGAATGCACGTTCTACGAATTCGCGGCCCAGCGCTTCACCAAGCTGGTCATCGACCAGCGAGACGCAGCGCTTCCAGCGTGGCTGCTGCTTAGGCACGCCACGCAGTGTCTTGCGATAGAAATCAAAATCCGCGCTCACGAACGCGGAAGAAAGATATGGAGCCATCGCGTCCGCAAGGTGCCAGCGCAGATACGCCTTGATCTCGGCAAGCGTCGACCCTGAAACCTCGGCCGCCATTGCCTTGAAGAATGCCGGCTCGGCTACGTTGAAGCTGTCAGCTTCGGACAGACCACGCTTGGCAAGGTACACCTGCCAGTCAAACCCTGGCGTCAGCGCCTGCAGACCCTTGAGGTCGACCTTGTGATAGAGCTTGTAGGGATCGCGGCGATCGACGCGACTCAATGAAGCCCTGGCCAGCGCGGTTTCGATCTTCATTACCGAATCGGCTTCGCTGGTTGCGATATCGGACGAATCGCCGAGCAGGACGAACATGTGCTGGACGTGATCGACATATTGCCGGCGGAGCTGCTTCGACTTGTCATCCTGCCTGAGGTAATAGTCGCGATCCGGCAGGCCGAGACCGCCACGGTCCATCTGCGTGATCACCTGCGTCGCGTCGCCAAAGTCCTGGCCGGAACCGAATGCAAAGAAGAATCCTCGGCTACCCGTTTCCGGTTGCAGCATAGCCAACACGGCAGGGAGTTCCGTCCGTGATCGCATGGCGTCGATACGCGTCAAAGACGTGCGCAACGGCTTTGCGCCGAGCTTTTCGACTGAGCTTTCGTCCATGCAGGCGGCGAAATAGTCGCCCAATTTGTGCTGCACCGCGTTGTCGTGCGTGGATTTCTTGGCAAGTGTACCGAGGATGCCCCACAGAAAGCGTTGGTTGTCCTGATACAGCTTGCCGTACACGCTCCAGCTCGGCTGGTCGTCCGGAATCGGATTGTTGCGTATCCAGTCGCCGCACGCGTACTGGTAGAAATCCACACATGGGTCAGCCGTGCGATCCATGGATTCCAGATCAAGGCTTGGCGTATACGGCAGCGACTGGGTGGGCGCATCCGTCGCAGGCGCGATCTCCGCCGCAGAAGCCGCCATGCACAAACACACGGTTCCCAGCGCGGTGCCAACAGTTGATCGAAGTTTCATCTTGGTAGGTCCCCGGAATCGGGTTGCGACGATAACCGGCACCAACAACAGCCGCAATGAGAAGCCGTGAGAACCTCGCATATCAAATCCAGTCCGCGCGCGTTCGGATCAGGTCACTTGCGAGGCCTATCCGGTCTCACTACCCAGCGTTCCCACCACGCATGGATGGAACAATCCTGACCGTTCATGATGTCACCGGAACTTCGGCAACCGGGTCGGCAACACGTTTCTGCCATTGCTCAAGATACTCAAGGGTCGCGTTCAGCGGAATCGCTCTGGCGAACAGCCAGCCCTGCGCCAGCGTGACTTCGTTGCGGTGCAGGAACTCGGCCTGGCACTCGGTTTCAACGCCTTCGCCAATCACCTTGAGTCCGAGCGTGCGGGCCACGTTGATAATATGCAGCGCCACTTCACTCGTCACCGAATCGGTGCCGACGGCTTCCACGTAGGTACGATCGATCTTGAGATAGTCGGTCTGCAGGCCGGTCAGGTAGGACAGGCTGCAGAAGCCGGTACCGAAATCGTCGATGATGACCTTGATGCCCATCTTGCGAATCTGTCGCACCGTGCGTTCGGCCTGTTTTGGATCCACAAACGAATGCTCGGTGGCCTCGACCATGATGTTGTGCCCGGCAACACCGCTGGCAGTGAGCAGCTGGCCCAACGATTCCACAACCGCATCCGAATGCAGATCGCTGGATGACAGGTTGATGGTGATGAATCCATCCGGCCAGTTGCGCAGCAGTTGTGGCGCATCACGCGCGACCTGCGCGATGACGTAAGTAGTAATGCGATTGATCAAGCCACATTGCTCGGCAGCCGGAATGAAGACGTCGGCGCTCGTTTCCGTGCCATCGGAATGCGGCCAATGCAACAGCGCTTCCATCCCGACCGGGCGCCGCGTGTGCAGATCGACGATCGGCTGATAGCACACGACAAACTGCCGCTTGCGCAACGCGCGCCGCAACAACGCCGGCAACGAGGACTGCCCGCGCAGCAACAGATAGCTTACGAGAACCAGACCCCCGCCAAGCAACAGCCCGAGGGGTACCAGCACCATCGCAGCGGAACGCAAGCGTCCCTGGACGAGCGCTGTGGGAACCGCGACGTAGGCCAGCATGTTGTCGCTTCCTGATCGCTGCACTACAAGCAGGTGGGATCGAACGATGTGCACGCCGCTGGCAAGCTGTCGCAGATCGGAGCCGGCCTTGGGATCAAATTCGCCCCGCCGGCTGAAAACGAGCCCCGTCTGGTTACCAATCATACCCAGGGAATATTGGAGAGGCACTTCAGGGACGGTGATGAACGTTGCCGGATCGATCGCGACGGCATAGCCGCTTTTCGCAAGCACGATGAAGCGCTTGTCGTTGCTTACGCCGAGATCCACCGCCGCGCGCAGTTCCTCACCGGCCGCCGTAACGTAATCCGGTACGCCGATGTCGACCGGCCGAGCCTGCGCCTCGAATGATGAACACAAGACCTGGTTGCCGACGAGATGTCCCACCGCCTGCAAGTAGCTCGAACCAAGCGCGACGTCGCGCATCCGGGCGACGCCCTCGGGCGAGCATGGATCGGCCCTGGCGCGTTCGTGCAATCTCGCTTCGGCAGCAAAAGCCTGTTGCGTCGCGGCATCGCTGCGGCGCAGTATTTCCGCTGCGATCGAGCTAGCACGTTCGCTAACTTCATCGATGCTTTGCTGATGTGCAAGGTACAGCGCGGCGAGAATGGGCAGCGCAATCGCGGCAAGCGCCCCCACCAGCAACAACCCGTTTGCGACACGCCTGCTCATGAATGCGTTTGCCTTGCTGGCCCCGACAAAAATTTCAAGCACCTCGCATATGCAAGCATCATGCATGATCGACCAAGAAAATAAAGTGCCGATCCGGCAGATTCCACAATTCGCCCGCGATTGCCGGAGACATGGTTTGTTCCGCGCGCGAACGGTGTGCTCACCGCCTCAGCTTAGCCGTCGCCGATATCATTGGCTATGATGATCTCGATTGAATCGGGGAATCGACCACATGCACACCGAGGTTCACTGGCACACAGGATTGATCCTGCTGCTTGTCGCATCGATATCGACCGTCAGTGCGGACACGGCAAGCGTTGCAGCAACCTATGGCGCACGTACGGAAATGGCGCAGCACAATGGTCCTTGGCCATGGAACTACGACGGAACGCTGCCACGCACGCCACGGCCCGCACTCGTGGCGGGCGCGTGCCCGGCGACCACGCCAACTCCGCGCGTGTTGCTCGCCGGCGACAGTTGGGCACAATACATGTGGGACGACGACGCGCACAACGCGATATTCGACAAATTCGGACAGGCCGACAAGCTCGCCGTCAGCCGTTCGCTGGGGTCCAATCCCGGCGCCGGTTACCACGGCCCTGAATACGCTGTGTCCGGCAGCGAGGCGCGCGAATGGGTCGATACTGCCAATTATCCCTGGATCGTCAACGTCGTCGCGGAACTGGTCGCCGAACCCACGATCGACACGGTGATGTTCAGCCTCGGCGGCAACGATGTGCTGGCCGGCAAATCAGGTGGCGGCTGTACTCGTGTCGAGCTATGAGTATCCCAACTTCAACGTTTCGCCGTTGTACTGCTGGACCTATGCGTGCCCGAAACGCGAAGATCTCAGCCGTGATCCGACCAACGCACTGGTGACGGATGCGGAACTCAACGCCATGATCCTCGATGTGGAATCCACGCGCATCGCATGGACCAATGCCGATCCGCGCCTGCATTTTGATCACGGCGTCGGCGAAATGCATCATTACTACGGCGATGGCATTTCACCACCCGGCAGCCTGCCGCGCCCCGGACAACATGCGCCGGACTACGAACCATTTCCAGGCGGCAATCCGAACCAGCCGACCCTGCGCGAAAACTTCCGCCTTGTGTCGGGATTTTCTGCCGACCCCATTCACCTCAATCCCGCCGGCTACCTCTACAAGGTTGCCGTGCAAACGGAAAGTCATTTCTTTCCGCGCTTCCGCGGAGAGGTCTCGCAGACACTGACATCGCTGGGCGGAAGCCTGGATGGGTGGACCAGCGGCGTTGCCTCGGGAAGTGAAGGCATTCGCGTCGGCGCCGACGGTAAAAACCTGATTCACGGCATCGTGTCTTTCGATACCAGCGCGATTCCCACCGGCGCCAATATTGCATCCGCCAGTGTCTACTTGCTGCAGGACAGCCGCAGCGGCACCAATCCATTTGTGGCAGGCAATCTGGGTTCGCCGCGCCTGGACATGGCGAGCAGCTTCGGTGCACCGGAAGTCGAAGATGACGATGCCAGCGCACCGGCCGACGCGAGCGATGTCGGTTGCTTCGTCGGTTCGGCAAACGAAAAGTACTACGCCCTGCGCATCGATCTCACGCCGGCCGCACTTGCCGCGATCCAGCGCGACGGTATCACGCAGTTCCGCCTGCAGTTCTCCAGTCCCGACGCATCCAGCGCCGATGTCGCCTTCAGCACCGGGGATGCAACGCTGAAACGCGGTCCGGAACTGCGCGAGGTCGTGCATCAGGTCAGCGAACTGCAGTCGGACGGCAGCATCCTGACACGCCAGGTGACCGGCACGGCCCTGGTGCACCGCGGTCTCGCCGAGATTCTAGGCAGCGTCCGGCCGTTTCTGGATATCCGTTACAACGACGTCATCTTTGCGGATGGATTCGAGAGCGATCCCGGACCGGATCGCACGCGCTGACCACAGCGCGGCAATACCACAATCTCACTCTGCCTTCGGTAATACCGGGATGGCCAGACTGCGCTCCGGGTCACCACTAGCACCGGTCAGCAGGTTAGCGGGAATGTAGCCTACGTCACCGACCGACAGCACCTTGAATCGGCCATCGGCCTCGACACGGATGCGCGTGATGCTCGCGTGACCGACCGACATCTCGAGCCACGCACTCGTATCCACGTTCAACGCGCGCGTGACCAGGTAACGGATCACGTTGCCATGGCACACGAACATGTCGGTACGATCCTTCCCTTGCGCCGGTTTGAAGTACTTCGCGAACACACGATCGAGTTGCGCCTTGCAGGTTGCAAACGATTCCGGCTTTCCGTCCGTCATGATTTTTGCGCGCCGCGTTGGGGGCGTGCACTCGGCAAGATCATCCACGACGGTGAAGCTGCGCCCCGGAAAGTCCTCGCCCATGATCGCCGCAGTGTCCTGCGCGCGCTGCAACGGGCTGACATACAACGTGTCGAAATGCTGCTCCATGCCGGCCAGCCGCGCACCGGCCAGGTGCGCTTGAGCCACCCCGATCGGGGAAAGATGTGGGCCCAAGTGCTTGTCGGCGGAGGCGTCCTCGACGTAGTTGCCATGGCGGACCAGTACGATGGTGCGCGCGGCAGGCTCCGGCGCCTCGGCGGCCTGCACCAGCCCACACACTCCGAAAAGCAGCAGCCCAAGAATCAGATTCTTCATTTCACTTCCTCAATGCGTGAACGACTTCAGGGCTTGCCGATCTCGGCAAGCAGTTTGTCGGTTTGCTCGATCCAGGCGGGATCCACGCCATCCGCATTTACGTAGATGGTGTGCGCCATCTGTGCATGCTTGCGCGCCAATGCGAACTGTTTTGTCTTCAGGTACAGCTCGGCCAGCGCTTGGTGAGCCTTGCCAATGCGCGGGTGGCCGGGCGTGTAACTGCTCTCGGCAACCTCCAACGCCTGCAGGCCATTCTGCTCGGCCGCCGCGAAATCACCGGCGGCAATCTGGACGTGGGCCAGATTGAACAGTGCGGTTGCAACCTGCGGATGCTTGTCTCCGAGCGTCTGGCGGCGAATGCGTAACGATTCCTTGAGGTTCCTGATTGCGAGATCAGGCTTTCCCATGTCGAAGAAAAGATGTGACTGGTTATTGAGCGCAACCGCATAGGCCGGATTCATTTCGCCGGTTGCCTGACGTTGCAGTTCCAGCGCCCTGTCGAACGAAATCGTCGCCGCGTCGAACTCCTTGAGGCTTTCCTGCGCAGTGGCGAGGTTGCCCCACGCCGTCGCACGTGTCGCAACGGAAATCCACTCGCTATCGCCGGCCGCGGCTAGCGCCTGACGACTGATCACTTCGCTACGCTCATACGCACCCGCATCGATCAACATGCCAGCGAGATTGCACAGTGCATCGACACGCAACCGCGTGGCGCGCTCGGATGCATCATCGCCGAGCAACGTCAGCGCTTTCTGAAACCGCTGCTCGCCGAGGTCAAAATCACTTCGCCACCAATCGACGACACCCAGACCGCCCAGCGCTTCGGCGATATCAAGCTTGGAGCCGTGCAACTGCCGCAGCGCCAGCGATTTCTCGAGTTGCTCACCCGCGGGTTCGATCTCGCCAAGATTCTGCAGTGCATAGCCGATCGCGTAGCGCATGTCCGCTTCCAGCAGCGGCTGTCCGGCGAAGCGCGCGTCGATGCCGGGTATGGACTGCTTGATCGCGCCGATCAGGGTGGCCGATTCCGTATTCTCGTAAGGATCGGCACGTCCGATCATTTCGGCCAGGAAGTCCTTGGCACTGAGTGCGCGATTCGCTTCCTGCACGGCAAGATCGCGTTGTCGCTGTGCCTCCCTTGCCTGAAGGCTGACCGCGACCAGTCCGGCGAGCAATGCAAGGAATGCAAACGCGGTCGCCGCGACGACGACGCGATTGCGAGCAATGAATCTGCTCGCGCGATAGATTCTTGACGCACCGCGCGCTTTGACCGGCAGACCCTGCAGATAACGTCCAATGTCGGCCGCGAACGCAGCAGCACTCGGATAACGCTGTTCGGGCTGCTTGCGCAGCGCCGTCATCACGATGCGATCCAGATCACCGCGCAGCTTCCGGCGCAAGCGGCGCCGGTCACCGAGACCGGCGGGTGCTGTCGATCGCATCAGGCCGACTCGCGTACTCGGATCGGGTGGGATCGTTTCGCAGACGCTGCGTTCAATCTCACCCGGCGTCAGTGTATCGATCGTGTACGGGCGCGAGCCCGTCAGCAACTCGTAGAGCAGAATGCCCAGAGAGTAGATATCGCTGGCGACCCCGATGTTCTGGCCGCGTACCTGTTCCGGGCTCGCATACTCGGGCGTCAGTGCCATGAGGCCAGGCACAGTGGCTGGCAGTTCCGTCCCGAACCCCTCGGCACGCAACACCTTGGCGATTCCGAAATCGACCACCTTGATCTGGCCATCTGGCGTCGCCAGCACGTTGGCGGGTTTGATGTCACGGTGCACGATGCCTTTGCGATGTGCGGCGTCCAGCGTCTGGCAGAGGCTCTGTACAAGCTTCAGGCGTGCCGTCAAATCGAGTCCGTGTCTTTCGCAATACCGCGTAATGGGTTCGCCATCGATCAGTTCCATGACGACGTACGGCATGCCATCGTTGGTGGTGCCACCATCGATGAGGCGCGCAATTCCCGGATGCTCCAGCGTCGCAAGAATCTGGCGTTCGGCGGTAAAACGCTGCAAGGCCGTTGCGCTGATTGCGGTATGCAAGAACAGCTTGATCGCCACTTCCTGCTCAAACGCGCCGTCCGCACGGCGCGCGCGGTACACGGCACCCATGCCGCCACGCCCGAGCTCGTCGATCAGTTCATAGCGGCCAATGCGCTTGCCGGCGGGATCGCCGATGTCGGCACGCAGCGGACCTGCCTCAAGGAAATCGCCGCTGGATGCTTCCGCAGAAGCCAGTCGCAGAATCGCTTGCTTCAGTGCGTCATCGATTCCACAGTTTGACTCAAGCCACGCGGCGCGTTCGGCCTCCGGCTGATCAAGATATTCCGTCAGGCGAGCCAGAACCCGGACGTCCAGCGTCGGCGATGTGGAACCGGACTTCATGGCATGCAATCCCCTGGACCTGTCCCGTAGCCCGTTTTCAAAGTGTCGCACATGTCACTCCTTGACCGGAGATGCGTCATGAAATCCACTGACGGACCAGTCGACCGCGGGTCAAGTGCCGCGGCTACCCGCTCGCAAGCACAGAGTGCTACTGCAACGCCCGTGGTCGTTCACAAATGAAAGTGGCCCTGTTCGCACCAATAGCGAATCTGGGCACCGCTTTCCTTCCACAACGTAGCGATCATTTCGCAGTTCTGCTTGTTATAGGGTGCCGGGTCCGGCGCGTCGAAGGTAGCGACCTGGTAGCGGGTAATCGGGTCACCGGAGACCGCGCTGGCGCGATACAGCGTCCACACGTTGGCGTCGTCGCGAGTTGCGCCGCCACAGCCGGTCACGGCCAGCAGCGCAAGCGCTGCGATGATTAATAGTAGTCGTTGCATGAACTTGCCTCGGCAGGGTTGACGGTCGGCATTGTCGCTGCAGGCGATCGGGTTCGGAACATGCGGATCGTTGCAACGGGTTCGCCGGATTGGGCGCACCATGACGAGTACCCCAACGACGATAGCTTGCCCGACGACAGCCGCGATCGCCGTTACCATGTATGTTGGTTGATCACGGAGGTCCGTCATGTGCTATTCCGCAATGGTCTGGGCAGACTACCAGAAGTACGTGAAGCGCTTCGGCGCCACGCTGTCATTGCGCGATTTTGCCGAACTTTATTTCGGCAACGAGGCGAAGCTGCACCAGCGTGTGCGCACTCCCAAGGCGATGGATGCCGCATTTTCGGCTTCCACACGGCCGGAAGAAAAGCCGATCCGCGAGGCCATCACGCGACGCGCAGATGCTGAGGCGCACGAGCTTGAAGAGGAGCTTTTCCGGCAGAGCCGGCGCCATGCCGATGCGACTCGTGCATTGCAGTCACGCGTCACGAAGAAAGCGCGGGAAGACCAGCGCATTTCTGCCAACAAAATCGGGCAAATCAGGAAACGCCTCGGTGATCTGAAGCGTCGCGAACCGGAACCGGCTGATGCGCGTATCTACCCGGGCAGCTTCGTACCCGTCATGGTCATGCAGGACGGTCGACGCCTCATCCGGCCGATGCGCTACCAATGCCGCATTACAGGCGTACCCGCCTCATTCGATCGCAAGTATCCGGGCACCTACAACGCGCGCCGTGACAGTCTCGGCCGCTACTGGCGCCGGCAATTCGCACACACCCACGCAATCATTGTCGCCAGTGCGTTTTACGAGCATGTCGAACGCGACGGCGAAAGCGTCATTCTCGAGTTCCAGCCGCAGGATCACGAGGACATGCTGGTTGCGTGCCTATGGTCACACTGGACCGGCAAGAATGGTGAGGAACTGCTGTCGTTCGCCGCCATCACCGACGAGCCACCGCCGGAAGTTGCCGCCGCCGGCCATGACCGCTGCATCATACCGATCAAACCCGAACACCTCGACGCGTGGCTGGATCCGCAAAGTGACACGCAAGCAATGCAGGCGATCCTCGATGACCGCCAGCGACCCTATTACGAGCATCGCCTCGCGGCCTAGGCGGGCGATGCCGCACTCACGGATGCGCCAGTGCGAAATCAATGGCCGCACACACCGCCGCCACTTGCGCGGCATTGCATTGCTGAGGCGTAGCGCGCGGACTGTCGGGATACACCTCAGTCGTCGTCCGGTAGCGCGCATCGGTGACACCCGCGCACAGGCCGAGCTCGCGCAGCTGATAGCGGATCACGCCCGGCGCAACCATCGTCGATCCGATTATTTCGCCATTGGCATCGGCTGGCGCGATGTGAGTGACTTTCGCGACCGCGTCGATAATTGCCTTCTGGAACTCGGGCTGCGGGCGCTCGCTATCATCGACCAGGTAAAAGCCGTCCGGAATTTCACCCGGTTCGTGCGCTTGGCCATCGCGCGCGGCCAGCGTCGGTCGAAACTCCGTCTCATCGGTATCGGTGGTCTCGTGCAGGTCGATATGCATGACGACGCGCTCGCGAAACGGCGCGACCAGCTTCATCAACGCTACCGATTCCTGGGCGGGACTGTCGGTGAGGAATGATCGGTTGGGGTCGATTGCATGCGGATTCCAGCGATGGACCCGCTCGTAACCCCAGGGACTGACGCAGGGTACGACGACCACATTGACACGATCGGCATATCCGTGCGCGCGCTGAGCAAGAAACTGCAGCGCACCGTGCACGCCACTGGTCTCATAGCCGTGCACGCCGCCGGTGACCAGCATGGTTGCAAGATCATCGTGCCAGCCACGGTTGCGGACCGCGAACAGAGGATAGTTGTCAGGGGCGTAATCGAGAGTTCCGTATTGCTCGACATCGAAACGCGAACGCAACTCGTCGATGACGCTGAGCACTTCGTCGGCATAGCTGCGCCGAACAGGCTGCTGAGCACGCCATGCGGATTTCTCCGCCTCGCCCCAAGGAACTCCCGGAGTGCCAATAGGATAGGGATCCTGGTTGCTCATGAATTTCTCGCTGGATAAAGATTCAGCAGAACACTCTATCATCCGTTGATCGCGCCGGATTCACGTACGATTTATGGCAACCTTGAAGAAATAGCTCGTTCTCCCCATCATCTGTTTATTCACACCACTCTGGAGCAACCCGTGATCCGATCCCTTAGCGGCCTGCCACTTCTATCGCTGGCCGTTGCCGTCGCATGCCTGTCAATTCCGCGATCTGCTAGCGCGGACGAGGATCACTTCACCCTGAGACTCGGCGCGATCCGCGCGAACGGCGACGTGCGCATCGAGGGTGCCGCCGAAACCGGCGATTCCCTGTATGGCTACACGACCGACCGCATCGATTTCGGCGCCCGCACGGTGCCGCGCGTGGAAGGCATCCTGCATTTCAGCGAACGCAACCGAATTCTGTTCAATTACTTTCGTTATGAGCGCGACCGGGATTTCGTCCTCGATGAGGATATCAACGTCGGCGATGATGTGCTCCCGGCAGGCAGCAGCGGGAGCACGACGGCAAAGTTCGGCATCGGCAGCCTGGTCTATGATTATGCCTTCGTTGAAGCCCCGACCATAAGCTTCGGTCTGCAGATCGGCGGCGCATGGGCCGATGTTGAAGGCAAGCTGCGCGCCAGCGGGGGCGATATCGATGTGGACAGCCACGATAGGCAGAGCGGCTTTTTACCCGTCCTCGGCGTGCGACTCTCTACCAACAGCCAAAGCGAGAAGTGGCGATTCACGGTGCAGGGACAGTACCTCAATGCGAGCTGGGGCAATTTCAACGGCTACAAGGGCGACATCACGCGCGCGAATGCACTGATCGAATATCGCTTGACGCGCAACTTCGGCCTGTACGGCGGCTATGACTGGTTCCAGCTCAGTGTCGACCGTGATTTTGGCGAATACCGGGGCGGCATCGACGCACGCCTCAACGGCCCGACCGCGGGGGTGACACTGGCGTTCTGAGCCAGCGCGCTCGGGTTGGTATCTCGCCGCCGTCGCGCGTTTTCAATCCGTCCCCGCCGTCTCAGTTTTCCGACGCGGCGGCGCCGGCATCGAGGTCTGATTTCAACCGCTCGGTGCGACGTGATTCATTGCGCATCCTGGGCAATTTCGCGCGTCGCACCCGGGCGACCATCGGTTGGCGAACGGCTCATGAACCAATTCGTCACGCCTAGCGCCGAATCGCGCCGGACGACGACGAAGCCCAGCGTTTCATAGAACGCCACGTTGATGGCAAGATCGGTCTCCAGGAATGCGGTTGCCGCGTGGGCGTCCATGTGGCGACAACACTGCATCATGAGGCTGCGGCCTACCCCGCGCCGTCGACAAGCGGGCCGTACCGCGAGTGGACCGATATGCCAGTGCGGCGCAGCCGCATCGCGGCGTCGCCATGCCAGCAGCCAACGGAAGATCCGTAGCGATCCGGACGGCGGGTTGCTGGCAACGATCACGCGCACCATGCGCACCGCGTCCTGCCACCTCGGCCGGCAATGTCCGGGTTTCAGCATGCCGAGCACGCCGATCAGTTCTTTCTCCGAAAACGCGCCGAGCAGCACGCCATTCGCCTGTACGTATCCGGTCAGATGGCCGAGAAAGCGGCGCAGGCGCCGTTGTCTTGGTCCCATTGCGGCGCCGAATGCCGCAACGTGCAGGGGATTGTCGCGCATGCCTTCGGCAAGGATGTCCGCGGCAATTGGAACCTCGCCGGCCTCAAGCTCGCGAACGTCGGTGCGCAGCGTACTCTTGCGAGGATTGTCCGTGCGTAAATCGGTCATGGGCTCGCTGGACTCTCGGAAGTGCGGCCCGGTCCGGGTGACCGCAGGTGGTCAGGTGGCGGTTCGGGTAGGCTATGCGCTGGCATTTTTTCGGATGACCCCCATGACGATCAGCGCCGCGGCTCCTGTCAGCCGTGGGAGCCTGCCGCGCCAGATTCCCTACATCATCGGCAACGAAGGTTGCGAGCGTTTCAGCTTCTACGGGATGCGCAACATCCTGACGCCATTCCTGATCAGCAGCCTGCTGTTGTTTGCGCCCGAAGCCGAGCGCGTGGGTATTGCCAAGGACGTGTTCCATACGTTCGTGATCGGTGTGTACTTCTTCCCCCTTCTGGGCGGCTGGATTTCCGACCGTTTCTACGGCAAGTACAACACCGTGCTGTGGATGTCGCTGATCTACTGCGCAGGGCATGCGTGTCTGGCGATCTTCGAGAGCAATCGTACCGGCTTCTACACGGGCCTGTTACTGATCGCGCTTGGCTCGGGCGGCATCAAGCCGCTGGTGTCCTCGTTTGTCGGCGACCAGTTCGACCAGAGCAACAAGCATCTGGCGAAGATCGTCTACGACGCGTTCTACTGGATCATCAATTTCGGATCGTTCTTCGCATCGCTGCTGATGCCGATCGTGCTGCGCGAGTATGGCCCGAGTTGGGCATTCGGCATTCCGGGCATCCTGATGCTGATCGCCACGATCATCTTCTGGGCCGGTCGCAAGAAGTACGTGGTCATACCGCCCACCCGCTCGAATCCGCATTCCTTCCTGCGCGTGGTGCGTACGGCGCTGGTTACCGAGGTTGCCGGTCGCGGTCGGCCCGGATTGTGGCTGACCATTCTCGGCTTCATCCTCGCGTTCGCCGTGCTCGCAACGCTCGCCTGGTCGGATTTCGTGATCGCGGTGCTGATTGCGCTCGGCCTGGTGCTTGCTTGCGGCGGTGTCGGCGCGTCAATGCAGCTCGAGCGGGCGCGCGGCCGGCATCCGGACGAGGCGATCGAAGGCGTAAGCGCGGTGCTGCGCATCCTGATCGTGTTCGCCCTGGTGACCCCATTCTGGTCGCTGTTCGATCAGAAGGCATCGACCTGGATCATCCAGGGCAACGACATGCTGATGCCGCATGACCGCTGGTGGTGGCCGAGCTGGCTGGTCCGGGAGCCGGCACAGATGCAGGCACTCAATCCAATTCTGGTCATGCTGCTGATTCCCTTCAACAACATCGTCGTATATCCGCTGCTGCGACGCATGGGCGTCCAGGTGACATCATTGCGGCGCATGGGTGCGGGGCTCGTGTTCGCGGCACTCGCCTGGGTCTTTGCGGGCGGCATCCAGTTGTTCATTGACGGCGGCGACGGCGTGTCGATCGCGTGGCAGGTCGCACCGTATGTGCTGCTCACCCTAGGCGAGGTGCTGGTGTCTGCAACCGGACTGGAGTTTGCCTACAGCCAGGCGCCGCAACAGATGAAGGGCGTGATCATGAGCTTCTGGCTACTGTCGGTTTCCTACGGCAACCTGTGGGTACTGATGACCAACGCCGCTGTGCGCAATGATGCGGTCACCGAGCAGATCGCGGCCAGCGGCATCAGCGAGAACGCATTCCTGATGTTTTTCTTCGCGGCTTTCGCGATGCTCGCAGCGCTCGCGTTCGCGCTGTACGCGCGACACTATCCGCTCAAGGAGCATTACCGACCGGCGTGATTGCGAGCGGTAGGTTGCGGTGTTTCGCACAACGCGGACCTGCGGCGTATGTTGGATGAAAGGCATCGCGGCTGAAGCCGCTTCCTACAGTGAGCGGCACGCTCCGCGGCGCCGTAGGAGAGGCCTTCAGGCCCGATGCTTCTTGACGTACAGATATAAAAACGATCTTCGCTACGCTGCAGCCTTGCGCTTGCGTTTCGGCTTGAGCATCGTTCCGGTGCAATTCTCGGCGCCACAACGACAGGCCCAGATCTTCTTCAATCGCGGCGTTTGCCGCTCTTCCAGCGTGATGCCGTAGTCGTAGGTCAGTTCCTCGCCGCTGCGGATCGGACGCAGGGTCTCGATCAGTACCCGGTCGTTGCGCGCGTTGCCGTCGGCGCTTTCCTCCACGACCGCGCGGCAGTTGGGATCGCAACTGTAATTGAACCAGCGCGCGACGTTGCCGTCGACATTTGCGTCGATGACATAGCGATCATTGAGCGTGAACAGGAACGTATGCCCGGTGTCGCTGCCGCCGGCATACAGGCGATCCGCCTGCTTGTGGGTCAGCAGTCGGCCACGGTACTCGATGAGTTCAATCTCGGCCGGAAGGTCACGGGCAGCGAAAACGCCATTGCCATGAATGGATGAGCGGCGTTGAATGATACGTCGGGACATGTGGCATCAACAGGTGGCGCAAGCGGATCGCGGATGATACTTGATGCTCACCCGCATCCGCAGCACACGCGCAATCGTGACGACCATTCCTGCACCAACGAGTAGTCAGAAAAAACCCGCGGCAAGCCGCGGGTACTAGCCGGACTATTCATGAATCACACGAATAATCCGGGCTGGGAGATCGGATCGCTTATCGATGGCCGGATCACGTCCAGCCATCGACAGCTTGCGATGATCGCGGGACTACTGGCAAATTTCGACCTTGAAGTTGCCGATCACCATGCCATTCGGCGCAGGCGCCGTTGAATTGGCATCGGACGCGGCACGGAAGCGGATCTGCACGTCCTGCCCCGACTGGTCATCAAGATCGACGATGGCATGAGTCGGTGCACTGGCACCGCCAGGTCCCGGGAAGCACCATACATACTCACCCGACAACGCGGTCGTCCCGAGCGCGACACCGTTGTAGGGATCGGTGAACATGCGCTCCGGACCGAGGTGCGAGAAATTCGCACCTCCATCGTTGCTGAACTCCATCGACGAGTTGTCGTAACAGGCGTTGGTGCCGCCATCCTCGAACTTGTGGAAGGCGTCGTAGGACAGGATCACCGATGTCGCATCGGCGGGAATCGCGATCGTTGGCGTGGTCAGCGACCGGTCGCTGTCGCTGACGTTGTTGGGCACTTTCCACACGGTACCGGTAAATCCGGTGCCGGCCGGCGGCGTACCTTGCAACCAGGCGATGGCGCCGCTGCCACTGGTTGTCCAGCCATTCACACCACCCGAGAAGTCGTCCTCATAGACCGTCGTGGCGGTGGTGCCGGCCGGGCATTCGCCCGGAACACCAGTGGTAAAGCTGAACGTGTCGGACACCACGCTGTCGCCGCAATAATTGTGTGCGGTGACGCGCCAGTAGTAGGTCGTTGTCGCATCGAGGCCGACATCGACCGTCCAGGTCTGCTCGGTCACATCGGCGCTGGCGACGATGTTGGCAAAACCTGCATCGCTGGCTACATCGACCGTGTAGGAGGTGGCAGTTGACGGCGGGCCAGACGGCGGTGGCAGCGGCGCACCATCGAACCCATCGCCGAAGATGCGGTCGCCTGCCCCGGCCGTACCCCAGTTCAGCACTGGGCGAATCTTGACGGCGTCGGCAACGTCTGACGGCGACAGCAACCGCGGCTGTTGCGGCAGGTCTGCCGAGAGACCGAGTTCAAGCGGCAATGAGCGCAGCAGCGATCCATCCGTACCCTGCACGCCGAAATCGTACTCGCCGGAAGCGAGCCCAGCACCGCCCGTCAAGGTCAGGCTGCTGGTGCCAGGCGCATTGACCGGGTTCGGCGAGAACGCGCCGGACGTTGACCCGGGCGCATTGACCAGCGACAGCGTGACCGGACCGGAAAATCCGTTCAGCACGCCAGCGCGCAGATCCCAGGCCGGATCGGCGACGCCGCCACTCGTGCACATTTCGAGGCGTGCCGGCGAGGTCGGAACCAGCGCGAAATCCGGGTTGCCGCAATCGGGGAACTTGAAGCTGCAAACGCGCGTATGCCACTGACCGCTCGCGGTGGTCGGATAGTATTCGGAGGTGAACCAGAACGTGCACTGATCGCTGGGATCGACGCTCATGGACGAATAGTCGCCCCAGCGTCCGCTGCCACTGGTCTGGTGGCCGTTGGCGATGCCGTCCGTGCAGGATTGCTCATCGCGCATCGTTCCCGCATCGTCGCTGGGTGTGCGGCCGGTTACACGAACTTGCGGATTGGTGGTCGCGCTCGACACCGAGTAACCGAGCCCGATGTTGCCGCTACTGTCGATTGCCACGCCGCCCAGCCAGCGCGTGTCGTCATCCGGCGAAAACACGCCATCATCGACCAACCGCTTGGACAGTGCGGTCGGCTGTACGGGCGGTGGACCGTCGTCGCCAAGTCCGAATTCCACCCAGCGCACGCCACCCACGCCCACGGCGGCCTGAACCACATGATTGATGACCAGCGCCATGCGCATCGGTGCACCGGCAGGGAATGCACGCGCGGTAGCGCGATACATGACGCTCGAACCGAACGAGTCCAGCTCGGCCGTCGTGTCGGGCTGCACAACGGAATTGTAGAACGGCGAAAATGGCGCGCTCGCTGCGACGCGGGTGGCCGCGCTGCCAGCAGTGATCGTGCTGTTGGCCGGCGTCGCCCAATCCAGGCAAAGATCCCAGAACAGGTAGTCGCTGGTGACCTCATCGAAATGCACGTAGCCGGGGCACGCATTCGCGGGCGCCTTGACGGTACCGATCAGGTTGAACGGTTGCACACCATAGGCGTTGTAACCCGGGTAGCGGACCATGGCAGCCGTCGGGTCGCCGGTCAGCATCTTGTCACGCTGCATCGCGATCAAAGCTGCGCCCTGGAATGAGCTGCCACCCGCGAATTCATGTGTGGTCAGCAGATAGGCATCCTGGCTGCCCGAGTCATCGGTCCACACACCGAGCTTGCCGTAATCGCCGAAGGCCGGCCAGTTGAATTCATAACGGTTGTAGGTGCCGAGCGGATCGCTGCTGGTTGATACCGCGACGCATTGCGCGTAGGGCGGGCTGGTCACGAACTGACTCATGACCCAGCGTTGTGCGACGTGGTCGTAGACCGTCAGCGGATCACCGGCGTTGGTGGTCTCGCACTTTCCACCAAAGTGGGCCCAGAAGGAATTACCCGGCGTCGGCCCCGAAAGCAGAAGGCCGTCGGACTTGTCGAATACCGCCCAACTGCCGTTCACCCACTGGATATATTCGTTTTCGCCGACATCGCCCTGGGTATCCGGCGGCAGACAACCGCAATTGGAGGCGATCTGGTCGATGGCTTCGAAGCTCAGGCCGACAAGCGGTGCAGCAACGCCGGTTGGCATCTTCTGGATGCCGGGATAGCGCATATCGGCCGGCCGCTTGAGTTGCGCACGGTTCGGCTTGAGAAAAATGTTGGCTACCGGTTCCTCCTCGCCCGCGTGCGATACCTGCGGCGGCAGGTTGCGGATGATGTCGCGCATCGGCGCCGATACATCATGGCGCACCGGGTACATGACTGTCGGGGCGTTGTCAGCAGCGTGGCCGACGGCAGGCGCGGCGAGTGCAAACACGGCGGCCAGCGAAGCAGGCAGTAACACAAGGCGCGGCACAAACATGACAATCAACTCCAGTTCGATTTGAAGAAACGCGGCATTGCGCTTCCCTTCTGTGCGCACCCTTCAGTGCGGTTGCTGCACCCTTGCCTGCAACAAATCCAGCCGACGCAAATGTTCGGTCAGGAACTTCCGTGTCTGCGCAGGCAGGTCCGGTTCTGCCAACGCCTGCTTGATGGCAGAACGCTCCGTTGCTGGCGACTGCTGTCGCAACATCATCAACGCCCGCTCGGAAAGCGCCGGGCTTTCACCCGCCACCCAGCGCACCAGGGATGTCGTGGCAACGTGGGTTTTCCGCGCGCCAAGCATGCTGAACGCCGCCATCGCAAGACCATCTAGTCCTGCAGTCGGGCCAATATATCCGCCTATCGGCGTAGTTGTCACGGTATTTTGTGCGGCGGAAACCCACCAGTCGCCAAACGTTTCCGGATTGTGGAAGGCGGCCTGCAGCAGTGCGCTGCGTGCGGCGGGCAGTTTTCCGGGGTTGACCACAAACTCGTGCAGCAGCGGCCGGGCTCTTTCATCGAGGTGGTCAGCCACCGCCGGATCGTAGGCGAACTCATTGGCGGCAAGATTCTGAAGCTGCGTATCGGAACTCTTGAGAGCTTTCAACAACAGGCTGACGAGCTTGCTTGAGGCGTGATCGCCGCCGTTCTCCCCATGTTGTCCGTGTGCCTCATCGCGAACTTCACTTTCGTGACCTTCGCGCAAGATTGCGCGCAGCAGCCGCGTATCGGCGAACAGCGCCGGCTCCAGTCCCGGGCTGCGCAACAATGCCGGTCCGTCGGGATTGGCGAGCTTGTGCTTGCGATCGCGCGGATCCCTGATGTAGATCGTGTAACCGGCAACATAGCGTGCGCCGTCTTTCAGACCCACGGCTTCATCTGGCGTCAGCCGAAGCGTGATCCGGTCCGCCTGCGATTGCGTGCCCGACAGGGTTTCGGTGCGTTTCAGGACGATGTGTCCGTCGGATTGCGTGTGCAGAAGTTTCGCCGCGATCAACACACTGGATGACGAGGTCAACAGCTCAAGTGGCGCTTCGATCGGGCCTGCCGCCGTTGGCAGGCAGACGAGAACACACAGGGCCAGACCAACGCATCGAATACGGGACATGCAGGAAGGTTTTTTTCGGCAAGACAAGACAGTTCTCCGATCATTGCGCAACAGCCACACCGTCCTGACGATAGCGAGCGCCTTGGCGCCAGCAAGCGCCTTGACGACAGCGAGCAAGGCATCAAGCCTAGCGCGAATCCGCGCAGGACCACGCAATTTTCCGATCACTCGGACGTGCGTTCCCCGTCGCTGCTTCCCGCAGTTTCGAGTCGGGACGTGCCAGGGCGGCCTGACTGCCGCACAGCGGGTATCCTGCGCGAATGCCCGTAGACGCTGCCAACACGAAACCCGCGGACACCCGCTCAGTGAAACCGTTACGACCGCAACTGCGCGGGCTGATCTTCAAGCTCGCGCTGTTCTACGTGCTGCTTTCGGTGCCCAGCCTGATTCTGGTCGAATCAGGTCTGCTGATCTTCGAGTTTCAGGAGTTCATGACGGGTGTCGAGCGCGGCTCCCTGCAGCGTGCTACCGGAAATGCGGCCGACGAACTTGGCGACTGGTGGTCGCATGCGGTCGATGAACAGCACTTGGCATTGACGCCCTGGCTCGAATCCTGGGTGCTGCGCCTGCAGCGCAAGCATGGAGATCTCATCGAAGGCGACTCCTACGTATTGATGGAACTCGCTGCCGATCCGCTCGCAGCGGCGATTTTCGCACCGGATGGTCGATTGTTGGCTGCGGCGCCAAAGGGTGCGGACTGGAAACCCGATCTTCCCGATCAGACCAGCGAAAATTTCCATGCAATCCTGTCGGCTCACCATCCGGTCGCACTGGCAGGCAGTGACAGCCCGTACAAGATCCGGCGCGTTGCAACGCCGATTCATGCGCCGGACGGTGCCTTGCTCGGCGTGCTGTTTGTCGAACTGCGCCTGCCGCTACCGTGGCGCAGATTCCTGCTCGACCTCAGCCTCGAGTGGCCGATCATCCTCGGTTATCTCATCGTGTTTGGACTGGCGTCTTCGTTCTTTCTCGCAACCTGGGTCACACGACGGCTGAACCGCGTGGCACGCGCGGCCACGGAATGGAGCCAGGGCGATTTCAATCATCTGATCGCTGATCGATCCCGTGATGAGCTTGGCCTGCTTTCCCGTCAGCTCGACGCCATGGCCATGGAACTGCAGGCATTGATGCGCTCGCGCGCGCACCTGGCGACTTTGGCCGAACGCCAGCGCCTTGCACGCGACCTGCACGACACCGTCAAGCAGAAGGCGTTTGCGCTGAGCCTGCAACTGGCAACGATGCGCCGACAACTGGAAGGGCACCCGGCGCTCGAACGCATCGGCACGGCCGAGCGACTGAGTCAGCAAATTCAGCAGGAACTCGCGCAAATGCTTGACGAACTGCGCACCAGCGAATCGGATCTGCCGCTGGCCGACCGACTGCGCACACGGGCACGCGACTGGGCCGCGACCAGCGGCATTGCCCTGGAATGCAACATCGCGGACATTCCGTCGCTGGATCCCGGGCATGAGGAAGCCCTGCTGCGTATCGTCGACGAGGCACTTGCGAACATCCTGCGCCACAGCGAAGCCACACTTGCGCGGGTCGAGGTCCGATTGCAGGGCGGGCGGCTGACCCTGGTTATCGAAGATAATGGTCGCGGCATGGATGATGATGCGCCTGCCGGCATGGGCCTCGCCAACATGCAGGCTCGCGCGCAATCACTGCCGGATGGGCAGTTCCGCGTGAGTCGCCCGCCTGACGGCGGAACGCGCATTCGCGTCGAGCTGAGCACGCACTGACGCAACACTTGGATGAGCACATGAATACCAAGAAGATTCGACTTGTCATCGCCGATGACCACGTGCTGGTACGCCAGGGCATCCGCGCGTTTCTGGAAACCTGCGAGGACCTTGCCATCGTCGGCGAGGCCGAGGATGCGGCCAGCGCGCTGGCCGTATGTCGCCAACACTCGCCTGACGTCGCGCTGATCGATTTGGTCATGCCGGGCGGCGGCATTACGGCAACCCGTGAAATTCGAACCGCCTGTCCCGCCACGCAGGTTATTTTGCTCACCTCGTTCGAGGATGCCCAGCAGATCCTTGCCGCAGTCCAGGCCGGTGCACTGTCGTGCCTGCTCAAGGATATCGATGCCGACGCACTGGCCGACACCATTCGCCGCACCGCCGCCGGTGAGGCGGTGCTGCACCCGCGCGTCGCTGCCAGGCTCGTCGAGGCATTGGGTCGTGGCGGCTCGAACGAAACGCGCGCACTCGAATCGCTGAGCCAGCGCGAACGCGAAGTGCTCACCCTGATCGCCGAGGGCCTCAGCAACCAGCGTATCGCCGATCGCCTTGGTATCGGCGAAAAGACCGTCAAGACGCACGTCAGTAACGTGCTTGGAAAACTTGACGTCAGCGACCGTACGCAGGCCGCCGTCTATGCGTGGAAGAGCGGCCTCAAGGAACGCTGATGGCAGCAAGAAATGGCCAGTGCAAAAAGCCAAGACCTGGACACAAAGCACACGAAGAGAGAAACGACGATTCTTGTTCAGCGCGAATGATTTGCTTCGTGTGCTTCGTGGTTCATTCTTTTTCGTAGTTTCCGGGATCTCGGGTCAGGCTCTTCTCGCTTGCCTCAATCTTCGGGGATCTCAGGTCAGGCCTTTCTCACTTGCCTGATAGTGATCGGCGACGACCTGTGCGACGCACATGGTCACGCGCTTGCCGGTCGGAATATGCAGGAACTCGTTCGGACCGTGCGCGTTGGAATGCGGACCAAGCACACCGGTGATCAGGAATTGCGCGCCGGGAAACTTCTCGCCGAGCATGCCCATGAAGGGGATCGAGCCGCCCTCGCCCATGTAGGCGGCAGGCGGGCCAAAATATGCCTGCGAGGCGCGGTCGGCCGATTCGGTGAGCCACGGCGAAAGATCCGGCGCGTTCCAGCCGCTGCCGGCCTTCTCGAGTTGGAACTCCACGGTCGCACCATAAGGTGGGTCGCGCTCCAGCAGTTTCTTGACGAATTCACCGCCCGCTGTCGCATCCAGCGTTGGCGGCAAACGCAACGAGACCTTGACCCCGGTCATCGGGCGCAGCACGTTGCCGGCCGAATCCAGATCCGGCAACCCCGCGACACCGGTAATCGCGAGCGCCGGTCGCCAGGTGCGATTGAGCACCAGTTCGACCGGATCGTCGCTGATCGGCCGCATTCCACCCAGCCACGGGAACTTCGAATACACCGCGTCGCCAAGCACATCTGCGCACTGCTTCGCCTGCTCGGCGCGTTGCGCGGGAATCTCGGCATGCAGTTCCGGCGGCAGGATGTTTCCGGTGTCCTCGTCCTCTAGTCGCGACAGGATCTGGCGCAGAATCCGGAAGCTTGATGCCACAACGCCGGATGCGTCGCCCGAATGCACGCCCTCTTCGAGGACCTTGACAATGAGATTGCCGCCGGTCATGCCGCGCAACGAGGTCGTCAACCACATCTGGTCGTAATTGCCGCAGCCCGAATCCAGGCACACCACCAGCGACGGATTGCCGATACGGTCGGCAAGATGATCGACGTAATACGGAAGATCGTAACTGCCTGATTCTTCGCAGGCCTCGATCATCACCACACAACGCGAATGCGGAACCTTGTGCTCCTTGAGCGCGAGGATCGCAGCGAGCGAGCCGAAGATCGCGTAGCCGTCGTCGGCGCCGCCGCGACCGTACAACTTGTCACCTTCGATCACCGGTTTCCAAGGGCCGAGATGCTCGGCCCAACCGGTCATCTCCGGCTGCTTGTCCAAGTGACCATACAGCAGCACGCAATCGTCGCCGTCACCGGGAATCTCGATGAATATCAATGGAGTGCGGTTCGGAAGTCGTACGACTTCGAGCTTCATACCTTCGATAGGCTGCGCGTGCGCCCACTTTTCCATGAGCTCCACGGCCTGATCCATGTAGCCGTGCTCAGCCCACTTCGCGTCGAACATCGGCGACTTATTCGGAATTTTTATGTACTCGACGAGCTGCGGAACGATTTCGCGGTCCCAGGTCGCATCGATGTGCTTGCGGATGCTGTCGGCGTTCATGTGCACTCCTTTTCGGCCAATCCGGGCAGTCTATCAGGCGCGCCTGAAGGTCGCCCGCGCATTCGGTGGCACGCGCGTGCAGGAAATTTCCTACAAACCATCGTGCGTCAATCGCACACGACGTCGCCATACCCACCGATAGGCGCGGGGACCAGCTTTCCCGAAACTGACAGCGTCGGTTGCAAACGTGCACCGCGCCCAACCCAAGGAGAGCCACCATGTCACCGATCTACAAAATCCTCGTCGCACTCGCCCTCATGCTCGCCATTAGTGGTCCGACAATGGCGGCCACCCAAGTCGACATCAACCATGCCGACGCCAAGGCACTCGCCGAAGGCCTGAGCGGCATCGGACTGGCCAAGGCCGAAGCAATCGTCGCCTACCGCACCGAACACGGCCCGTTCAAGAACGTTCAGCAGCTCGGCAAGGTCAAGGGCATCGGCAAGAAGACCTTGGAGCGCAATCGCGACGTCATCGTGCTCGGTGACGCACCGGTTGCGGCCGCACCGGCAACGGTCGAAGACGCCGCCGAAAGCTGAGGCTGTCAGACCGCGCCCGGCGCGGACACGATCGACCCGGACCCGTCGTTCACCCTGTTGGACGGCGGGTTTCGGCGTACTCAAGACTTGGCCAAGGGCAAGGTCTACAAGAAAAGATTGGTGCACGAAGTACACGAAGGAGAATCTTCTGGTTTTGACTCGGGTGAAGATGCGCTTCTTCGTGTACTTCGTGTACTTCGTGTACTTCGTGTACTTCGTGTACTTCGTGTACTTCGTGTAACTGCTTTTTGGCCTGCATGGCGCACGACGGCGCATCGTGCGCGCAGCGGTGGTAAACTTCGCACCCGCCGCGCTCATGATCCTTCCTTCCTACCATATCGGCCCGTCTTCCATAGTGGGCGCCGGCAACGGCTTGTTTGTCGACGAACCCGTCGCACACGGACGCATCATCATTGCGCCGGATGAGATTTCGCGTGTCCACCGCATGGATGAAATCCTCGCGCAACCCGATTCCGAAAAACTGCTGCACGCCACGGCGCGCTGGTTCGAGGACCGCTATACGGTATCGACGGACTGGCCCGACGAGTGCTATGTCAATCACGCATTCGAACCGACCGGGTTGTGGCACCTGGGGTTTGTATTCGCCGGCGCCGATCTTGACGTGGGGACGGAAGTCACCGTCGACTACCGGCATCTGCTTGGCCCCGGACAGCGCGAAATATTTCCCGATTCACTGACCGGACAACCGATTATCGGTTATGAGTGGGCGAAGAGCCTGCGCCTTTCCGCGGCTGCAATCGCCTCCTTACCTGGCTGAACCCATCATGCTTGAAGTTCCTGTCATCGATACCGAACGGCTTCGCCTGACTGCGCTCGGCGAACGCCATTTCGAATCCTATGCGGCGATGCTGGCCGACCCTGACAGCACGCGCTTCATCGGCGACGGCGGTCCGCTGGATCGCATGAACGCATGGCGCTCAATGGCGATGCTGCTTGGCCACTGGGTACTGCGCGGCTACGGCATGTGGGCGGTCGAACTGCGCGACGGCGGACAATTCATCGGCCGGGTCGGCCTGCATCGCCCCGAAGGTTGGCCTGACATCGAACTCAACTGGGTGCTGATGCCCGAATACCGCCATGCGGGCTATGCCACCGAAGCCGCGCGCGCGGTGCTGGATTACGCGTTCAATCACCTCGATATCGATCGCATTGTCAGTCTCATCCGCACGACCAACGTCGCATCTGAACGTCTCGCGCGAAGGCTGGGCGGGCGTCAGGCAACGACGATCGATTTTCTCGGCAGCGCAACACTCGTCTACGTCTACCATCCGGTCGAAAGCGACGAATGAATGGCGCTGCGCGATGACGAAGTATCGGTCGATTGTCGATGTAACGCAGTAGCCATGCACGCACGCGGGAGAAGTTCCGCACGGCTGAAAGCACGCCACCCGCTGTTCCACTTTTCCAGAATCCGTTGACAAGCCGTCGTCATGATCCAGACACGCCTGCTACGTCCCGATGATTACCGACGCACGCGCTGGGCGAACGACGGCGGCTGGACCAGCGAGGTCACCCGCGAACCGGAAAATCGCGGTGCGGCGTTCGACTGGCGCATCAGCATCGCCGAAATCGAAAGCGACGGGCCGTTTTCCCACTTCCCCGGCATTACGCGTGATCTGCTGTTGCTGAAAGGTAGCGGCATCGAACTGCAGATCGACGCGCAGCCACCACAACGCCTGACCGACCATCTTGCGCATCTTCGTTTCGATGGGGCGTCATCCGTCTACTGTTACCTTGTCGACGGACCCACGCGCGATTTCAACGTCATGACCAAGTTCGATTGGGGGTCCGCCGACATCACGATTCACCAGTCCGCTGACGCAGAGCTTTCGTTGAGCCAGCCAGCGGCTGGTACCACCATCGTCCATGCGGTTTCTGGTGCCATCGTGGTACGCGGCCCGGACTGGAACGTTGATATAACGGCCGGCGAAACCCTGCGCATTGATGCAGCCGGCAGGCAACCCGATTCAGTGCAGTTGTGCGGAAGCGGTGAAGCGATCGTAGTGCGGCTCACGCCGCGTGCGTAATCGCCGGTTCACGGGACAAGTTGGGCGTGACGATCGATTCACCGATCGCGGAGAACGGGAAAATCAAAAGCCCGCGTACGCTCAGTCGCCGCGATCATCGCGTGTCTGCACGATGCCGTCGCGGACGCGCACCGGAAACTTGGCGACCGGCTCAACCGCCGGCGGGCGCATTACTGCGCCGGTTCGGACGTCGAAACGCGCGCCGTGGCGTGGGCATTCGATCTCGAAGCCCTCGATGTCGCCGCCGGTCAGTTCGCCGCCATCGTGGGTGCAAGTGTCCTCGATCGCGTACAGGTCGCCATCGATATTGATCACGGCAATCGGCGTATCACCGTCGAACGCGACCTGGTATTCGCCGGGCAACAGTTCGCCCTGCGCACACACATCGATCCATTCTTCCATTCCTTTTCTCCCGTTTCGCTGGAGGTGATTGCCATGGCACCCCTCCCCGCATGACGTACTAACTCGCTCGCGATATCACATCATCATTTGCGTGTATATTCATGTTTTCACTGCCGTTATCTCGCAATTTCCTGACCAGGACTTCGAAACGTAAGTCGTCCCGAAGCGGAATCCCGAAGCGTTCGTCGCCATACGGAAACGGCTTGAAAACTCCAGTACGCGAATAGCCGCGCCGCTCATACCAGGTAATGAGTTCCTCGCGTATCGAGATGACGGTCATCTGCATTTCGTCGCAGTGCCAGTCCTCGCGTGCAATGCGCTCGGCTTCTGCCAGCACGACGTGGCCAACACCCGTACCCTGGAATCCGGGTCGCACCGAAAACATGCCGAAGTAGCACACCTCTCCCTGACGCTGCACATGACAGCACGCGAGCAGTTCGCCATCGCGCTCGGCGAGCAGCATGTGCGATTCCGGATCGCCGAGGATGGCAAGAATCGCGGCGGCGTCCGTGCGCTGGCCATCGAGAAAATCTGCTTCCGTTGTCCACCCGACTCGACTCGCCGCGCCGCGATAGGCGGACTCGATAAGTGTGACTACCGGCTCGACGTCGGTCGACTTCGCAACGCGAAACACGAAACCCGCTGCCCCGCTCATTCGAGCAGCTTTCGTACACGCCCGATCGCGGCAACTGCCTGATCGATTTCCTCGCGCGTGTTGTAGAACGCGAGCGACGCGCGCAAGGTCGCTTCCACACCGAAAAACTGCATGAGCGGGTGCGCGCAGTGATGCCCCGAGCGCATCGCGACGCCCTCATGGTCGAGCAGAGTCGCCAGATCATGCGCATGCACGCCTTCAATCAGGAACGAAATGACCGGCACCTTGTCGCGTGCTTTGCCGATGATGCGCAAGCCGGGAACCGACTCGAACGCGGCAGTGGCATGCACCAGCAGATCATGCTCATACGCTGCGATGCGTTCGTGACCGATCGCGTTCACGTAAACGAGCGCCGCAGCAAGTCCCACAAACCCGGCGATATTGGGCGTACCAGCCTCGAAGCGGTGCGGTGGATCGGCGAACGTGGTGCCCTCGAACGTGACTTCGCGGATCATCTCGCCGCCACCGAGGAATGGCGGCATCGCCTGCAGGTGTTCCTTGCGCGCCCACAGCGCGCCGGTGCCGGTCGGTCCGAACAGCTTGTGGCCGGTCAGCGCGTAGAAATCGCAGCCGAGTGCGCGCACATCGACTTCAAGATGCGGCGCAGCCTGCGAGCCATCGACAAGCAATGGGATGCCGCGCCTGCGGCACTCACGCGCCAGCGTCGCCACCGGATTGATCGTCCCGAGCACATTTGAGACATGCGTGACGGCCGCGAGCTTTACCTCCGGCGTCAGCAGTTCGACGAAGGCATCGACGATAAGTTCGCCATCTGGCGTGATCGGTGCAACCTTGAGTCGTGCACCACTTCGCTCGCACATCAATTGCCAGGGCACGATGTTGGCGTGGTGTTCCATCATCGTGACGAGGATGGAATCGCCCGCCTTCAGGCGCGGCAACGCGTAACTGTACGCAACCAGGTTGGTGGCCTGTGTCGTACCGGAAGTGAGCACGATCTCGTCACGCGATGCGGCATTGATGAATTGAGCAATCGCATCGCGGCAGCCTTCGTACGCCTGCGTCGCTTCCTCACCCAGCGCATGCACGGCGCGTGACACGTTGGCATTGTAATAGCGATAGAAGCGGTCCACCGCCTCAATCACCGCAGCCGGCTTTTGCGAGGTATTGGCGCTGTCCAGATAAATCAGCGGCTTGCCATGGACCGTGCGTTCAAGCAGCGGAAAGTCTGCACGCAAGGCAAGTGGATCCAACGGCGAATCGACGTGAGGCGCGGGCGCGAGTGCGTTCAAGCCTCGGCATCCGGCAGATGATCGAGCAGGAGGGCATCAAGGTGCTCGCGCAATGGATCGTTGGCCACCGAATCAATCGCGACGCGGCAGAACGCGAGGGTCAGCAGACGCCGCGCGGCGTCTGCGGCAATGCCTCGCGAACGCAGGTAGAACAGCGCGCTTTCATCAAGTTGCCCGACGGTGGCGCCATGCGCGGCCTTGACCTCGTCGGCGTAGATTTCCAGAACCGGCTGGGTATCGATTTCCGCCTGCGCCGAAAGTAGCAGGTTCTTGTTGGTGAGTTGCGCGTCGCTGCCGTCAGCACCGGCCAGTATCGTGATGCCGCCGTGGAACACGCCGCGCGAGCGCTGGTCCGCGACGGCCAGTTGCACGGCAAGGTCGTGGCGCATGAGGCTTGCGCCCAGTTCCAGCGAATGCATTTGAAGTTGCGCATCCGATTCGATGACAACATCGCTGCGACGCACCAGAAACGCGGTCTCCGGCGCGTTCTGCACCTGCGTCAGCGCAAGGTGAGCGCCCGGATGCAGGTGATAGTCGGCAACGAGATTTCCCAGATGAGCGACATTGGCTGCGCCAACATGATGCTCGACGACTTCGGCACCAGCACCGGCGCCGACGGACACCACGGCGCGCACATGCCATGCAATGTCGTCCGGCGTTTCCGCGCCAAAGAATACAAGGTGAATGGGCTGATCAATCTGCGCGCCCTCCGCAATCCGTACGACCGGTCCGTCGATAGCGAGCGCTGCATTGAGCCGCGCAAAGACCTGTGAAGCATCGTCGATACGATTGCCGAGAATGGCCTGCAGCGAATCGGGCGCATCCCGCAGCACGCTGCTGAGCGACTGCAATGACAGACCTGCGATTTCCGGAAGTCGCGAAAGATCGACGCGGAACGCACCGTTGACGAACACCATGCGCGGCCCCGCGACGCCGGGCAGTTCCAGCAATGCCTCATCGACTTCGCGCTGAGCGGCATCCGCATCACCGCCGACAAAACGGCGCCGTTCCAGAGCGCGCAGCGACGTGTACTTCCATGCCTCACTTCGCGGTGCGGGCATTCCATCGCGCGCAATACCCGCGGCCGCCGCTCGACGTGCCTCGGTCAGCCATTCAGGTTCGGAAGTGGCGGCCATGTCCAAGCTTGGCTCATCCAGCAGACCTTCAAGCAGCGCGACCCCCATCATGCAGCTCCTGCAACCTTGCGCTCCGACACCCACGCATAGCCGTGTTCCTCGAGCTTGAGCGCCAGCGACTTGTCGCCACTTTCGACAATGCGGCCGTCGGCCAATACGTGCACGAAATCCGGAACGATGTAATCGAGCAAACGTTGGTAATGCGTGATGACAAGAAACGCACGATCCTCGCTGCGCATCATGTTTACACCGTCGGCGACCAACTTGAGCGCGTCGATATCGAGGCCCGAATCGGTCTCATCGAGTACGGCAAGACGTGGTTCCAGCAACGCCATCTGAAAAATCTCGTTGCGCTTCTTTTCACCACCGGAGAACCCTTCGTTGACGGCGCGATGCAGCAGTTCATCCTTCATGTGCAGTACGGCGAGCTTCTCGCGCACACGCCTCAGAAACTGCATTGAATCCAGCTCCTCCTCGCCGCGCTGTTTGCGCTGCGCATTGAGCGCAGTGCGCAGGAAATACGTGTTGTTGACACCCGGAATCTCGACCGGATACTGGAACGCGAGAAACACCCCCGCCGCCGCGCGCTCTTCCGGCTCCAGTTGCAGCAGGTCGCGACCGTCGTACTGAATACTGCCTTCGGTTACCTCGTAACCTTCACGCCCGGCCAGCACATTGCCGAGTGTCGACTTGCCGGCGCCGTTCGGCCCCATCAACGCGTGCACTTCGCCCGCGTTCACTTCGAGCGAAAGGCCCTTGAGGATTTCCTTGCCCGCGACGCGGACGTGGAGGTTGTGGATTTTCAGCATGTCTGGGGATCCGGAGACGGGAAATGGGATTCGGGATTGGATTACCGCAAGCGTTGAAGTAGAGCTAGCCCACCGCACCTTCAAGAGAAACCTCGAGGAGTTTCTTCGCCTCGACCGCAAACTCCATCGGCAGTTCACGGAAAACCTGCTTGCAAAAACCATCGACTATCAGCGACACCGCGTCTTCCTGGCTGATGCCACGCGATCGGCAGTAGAAGAGCTGGTCGTCAGAAATCTTCGAGGTGGTTGCTTCATGCTCGACGATCGCACCCGGGTTCTTGACCTCGATGTAGGGAAACGTGTGTGCGCCGCACTGTTTGCCGATCAGGAGGCTGTCGCATTGTGTGTAGTTGCGCGCGCCGTCAGCGCCCTTTTCGACCTTGACCAGGCCACGGTAGGTGTTCTGCCCGCGCCCGGCGCTGATGCCCTTGGAAATGATCTTGGACTTGGTGTTGCGCCCAATGTGGATCATCTTGGTACCGGTGTCGGCTTGCTGGCGGTGGTGGGTCAGTGCCACCGAATGGAACTCACCCATCGAGTCATCGCCGCGCAACAGGCAGCTCGGATATTTCCAGGTAATCGCCGAGCCGGTTTCGACCTGTGTCCAGACAACCTTGGAGCGCGCCCCACGGCAGTCGCCGCGCTTGGTCACGAAGTTGTAGATACCGCCGACGCCATTCTCATCGCCCGGGTACCAGTTCTGCACCGTCGAATACTTGATCGATGCATCGTCCAGCGCGACCAGTTCCACGACCGCGGCATGCAGCTGGTTCTCGTCGCGCATCGGTGCCGTGCAGCCTTCCAGATAGGACACCGAGGCACCTTCCTCGGCGACGATCAGCGTACGCTCGAACTGTCCGGTATGGCCCGCGTTGATGCGGAAATACGTCGACAGTTCCATTGGGCAACGCACGCCCTTGGGAATGAACACGAAACTGCCGTCGGAGAACACCGCCGAATTCAGAGCTGCAAAGAAATTGTCGCCGGTCGGTACCACCGTGCCGATGTACTTGCGCACGATCTCCGGATACTCACGGATCGCCTCGGACATCGAACAGAACAGGACGCCCGCGTCGGCCAGTTCCTTGCGGAACGTGGTACCGACCGAGACCGAATCGAATACCGCGTCGACGGCGACGCCGGCAAGCTTGGCGCGCTCATGCAACGGCACGCCAAGCTTCTCGTAGGTTTCCAGCAGCTTGGGATCCACTTCGTCGAGTGATTTCGGTCCTTCCTTGGGTGCGGCAAAGTAGCTGATCGCCTGGAAATCGATGGGCGCGATCTCGAGTTTTGCCCACTCGGGCGTCGCCATCGTCAACCAGTGATGGTAGGCGTCGACACGCCAGTCGGTCATCCACCCGGGTTCGCCTTTGCGGTTGGAAATCCAGCGCACGACATTTTCGTCCAGACCCGGCGGCAGGCTGTCGGTTTCGATGTCGGTGATGAAGCCGGCATCGTAGCGGCGATTGAATGCCTCGGCAATTTGTTTCGATGTCGGTGATGAAGCCGGCATCGTAGCGGCGATTGAATGCCTCGGCAATTTGCGGATTCGATGTAGCGGCTTGGGCCATGCTTGCCGCCACTAGCGGCGCGGGTGGCGCGGGTTTGCGAAGTCGATTCTCGATGTCGCTGCGTTCGGTTGCCATAGCTTGGAGACTCTTCAGTTCGCGGAAACGCGCACGGGAATGCGCGCGTCCTGACGGGATTCGTGCCGGGCACCCGATGGGGTGTCGCTGCGCGCGGCGTTCGGTGGCTTGACCATATCCGTCAGCGCCACGCTCTCCAGTGCCGCGACGACCACTTGATTGATGCGCTGCCAGTTGACGCGCACGCCGCAGTACGGTTCGTAATCGCACACGCCGGAGCTTGCGCTGCATTCGGTCATGCCAATCGGGCCTTCCAGTGCGACCACGATGTCCGCGACAGTTATTTTTGCCGCCGGACGCGCAAGTTCATAGCCACCGTTGATGCCGCGCGTGGAAACCACCAGGCCGGCCTGCGCGAGCTGCTTCAACACCTTGCTCACGGTGGGCAAACCGACACGTGTGCGATAGGAAAGTACCTGGGCGCTCAATACGCCCGCGTCCCATTCGGCGAGACACGCCATGATGGCGGTGGCATAATCGGTGAGTTTGCTGACGCGCAACATGGCTGCAGACTGGCAATAAGGTACCGAAATGGTACTGTTTTGCGTCGCTTCGGTCAATTGAACGGATGAATTTGCCGATACTGATCGGCCCATCGCGGTTCGTGCGCACAGCGATCACCCCGGAAACCGCCGTGACCGACCCCAACTCCCGCATGGATGCGTTGCGCCGCTTCATCGCCGCGGCGATCGCATGCGACGATTTCACGCTGCAGCCCGCATCCGCTGACGCGAGCTTCCGCAGTTATTGGCGCGTCACCAGCCAGCAAGGTGGCACTCAAAACACGCGCATCGTCATGGATGCTCCGCCGCAGAAGGAAGACATCCGCGCCTGGATCGATGTCGGTGCGCGCCTGCGCGCGGCTGGCGTGCATGCACCAGAGATCTTCGCTGTTGATCAGGATGCGGGGTTCTTGCTCATGGAAGATCTTGGCGACCGTAATTATCTGCTCGAACTCGATGAGCAAAGTGTCGATGCGCTGTACGCCGATGCGCTCGATGCGCTGTTGCGCATGCAGACGCATGTGGATGTCGCCGGCCTGCCCGTTTACGACCGCCAGCGTCTGATCGATGAAATGGAGCTGATGCCCGAATGGTTTCTCAAGCGCCACCTCGGCTTCACGCCCGAATGCGAGGAATGGGACATCATCGAGATGGCGTTCACGCAACTCGTGCATGCGGCCGCAGAACAACCGCGCGCGTTCGTGCATCGTGATTTCCATAGCCGTAATCTGCTGATCGCGTCGTACGAAGAGGCTGATGCCGACTCCGGAATTGTGGCGAATCCGGCAGTCATCGATTTCCAGGACGCCGTGATCGGCCCGATCACCTACGATCTGGTGTCGCTGCTCCGCGACTGCTACATCACATGGGATGCCGAGCGCGTGGATGGTTGGGTGGAAAGCTATCGGGAGCGGCTCGCAAGCGCACACCTGATCGGACCGGAAGTCACAGCGACGCGATTTGACCGCTGGTTCGACCTCACGGGGCTGCAGCGTCACATCAAGGTGCTCGGCATCTTCTGTCGCCTGTGGTATCGCGACGGCAAGGCACAGTATCTCAGGGACCTCGATCGCGTCTGGGACTACACCATCGACGTCGCACAGCGCCATCCCGAATTTGCCGATCTCGCAGCCTTGCTCCGGAAGGCGCGTGGCGCACGTGACATCACAGAGCCGCGAACGCAGGAAGCTGGCGCATGATCGAACACGCCCTGATCCTCGCCGCCGGACGCGGCCAGCGCATGCGTCCGCTTACAGATTCTGTACCCAAGCCTTTGCTTGAAGTTGGCGGAAAGCCTCTGATCGAGTGGCACCTGGGAAAGCTCGCCGTAGCCGGCGTGCGCGAAGTCGTCATCAACATCTCGCACCTCGCCGCGCAGTTTCCGGCCACACTCGGCGACGGTAGCCGCTGGGATCTGCGCATCCACTACAGCGATGAAGGCCCGGTGCCGCTGGAAACCGGCGGCGGCATGCGTCGCGCACTGCGCTGGCTGGGCGATGCGCCGTTCATCGCGGTGAGTGCCGATATCTTCAGCGATTACGCCTACGCCGACCTGCCCGCCGATCCAGCCGCGCTCGCACATCTGGTCATGGTTGCCAATCCCGACTTTCATCCTCGTGGCGACTTTCATCTTGTCAACGACAGGCTCAGCGAAGATGGCGCAGGCGAACGCCTCACTTTCGCGAACATCGGCGTGTATCGCCCCGAATTCATTTCCGGCGAGGCGGATGGCGCGTTCAAGTTGCTGCCGCTGTTTCAGCGCGCGATGCTCGATGGGAAATTATCGGGTGAACGCCATGACGGTTTATGGCGCAACGTCGGAACGCCAGAGCAACTCAGTGCGCTCGACCGCGCTCTTTCGAGGTGATCTCAGAAGTGATGAAATGCATCACGCGCAAGCGCGCAGTATGCCCGCTTCCAGATGGTAGACTTCGTGCTCCACTTGATTGTCCGTGATGCTGGAAAATCTGCTGTACATCGTCGTTGCGCTGCTGCTGGTGCTGCTGAACGGCTTCTTCGTTGCGGCGGAATTCGGCCTCGTCAAGCTGCGCCAGACCCAGGCACGCGCAACCCGCATTCGCGGGGCTGCTCACGCCGTTGTTTGCCCACTTCGGCGGAATCAGCGAGGAAACACTGCAGGTCATTGCATTCGTGTTCGCGTTCACGGTGATCTCGTTCCTGCATATCGTGCTCGGCGAACTCGCCCCGAAATCACTGGCTATCCGCCGCACGCAGCCGGTCGCGCTGTGGACGGCGACGCCGCTGTATGTCTTCTACTGGCTCATGTATCCCGCCATCCGCGCACTCAATGCCAGCGCCAATGCGATGTTGCGCATCGCCGGCCTTTCCACCGGCGAGCATGAGGATGCGCATTATTCACGCGAGGAACTCAAGCTGATCCTGCATGCCAAGCGCGCCAATCGGGGTGGCGAGGAAAGCGGCGAAGAGTTCGCGATGATGTCGCGCACACTGGATCTTCCGGAACTCGTCGCCGGCGACCTGTTACGTACGCGCGACCAACTCGCTGCGTTCCGCGAGGGCGCAACGCTGGAAGACGTGCTTGCCGAGTTTCGCCGCACGCGCTACAGCCGCTATCCGTGGTTCGATGCGGAAGGCGAGGAAGTCCTGGGGGTGCTGCACATCAAGGATCTGCTCGAGGCACTGGCAACCAACACACCGGTGGAGAACATCCGCGGGCTGCTGCGTCCGGCGATCGTGGTGCAACTCGATACGCCGATCCTCGATGTGCTGCCGCGTTTTCGCAGCGGTCACACGCATATCGCCCTTGGCGCCGAGGAACATGGTCGCATCGTCGGTTTCTTCAGCCTGGAGGACGTGATCGAAGTCATCGTCGGCGAGATCGAGGACGAACATCACCCCCGCGCGACCAGCAGCCCGGTACGCGCTTCTGACGGATCGTTCACGATATCGGGTTCCGTGCCGATCTATCGCCTGGAACGCCTGCTGGAGCGCGACATCGAGTCGCCGAGCGACGTCAATTCCGTCGGCGGCCTTATCATTCACCGTCTGGAGCGACTGCCGCAGGAAGGCGAGACACTGATCTTCGATGGCTTCGACCTGACCGTGCGCAAGATGCACGGCGCGCGGGCCAAGGCCATCCACGTACGACCACACCCCGCACGGGAGTGATACAAAAGAACGACGTCGCGATACTGACGCACCGACCCAACAAGAATCCGACTCATCCCTGCCCGGCTAGACGCGGGCGGATCACATCGCGAGGAAGCGATCATGACCGAGACATTGCTGGCCCTGTCGCCGCTCGACGGACGTTATGCCGCGAAAGTCGAAGCGCTGCGTCCATTGTTCAGTGAAGCTGCGCTGGTGCGCTATCGCGTGCGCGTAGAACTCAACTGGTTGCTGGCGCTTGCCGATGAAGGCGGGATTGGCGAAGTACCGCCATTTGCGCCCGGCGCAGTCGCGGCCTTGCTCGCGATCGACGAGAGCTTCTCAGTCGCCGACGCCGAACGCATCAAGGCCATCGAGGCGACCACCAATCACGACGTCAAGGCGGTCGAGTACTTCATCAAGGAGCGCATTGCCGACCAGCCGGGACTTGGCGAAGTCGCCGAATTCGTGCATTTCGCGTGCACTTCCGAAGACATCAACAATCTTGCTTACGCGCTGATGCTGCGCGACGCGCGCGACGGCGTGCTGCTACCGGCCTTGGACAGTGTGATCGAAACCCTGCGCGCGATGGCGCACGAATATGCCGCGCTGCCCATGCTGTCACGCACCCATGGACAGACCGCATCGCCGACCACACTCGGCAAGGAGATCGCAAACGTCGTCGCGCGCCTCGTCCGCCAACGCAGGCAGATTGCGGAGGTGGAAATCACCGGCAAGATCAACGGTGCGGTCGGCAACTACAACGCGCACGTGATCAGTTATCCGGACATCGACTGGCCGGAATTTTCACAGCGCTTCGTCGAAGGCCTGGGTCTGGTATTCAATCCCTGGACCACGCAGATCGAACCGCACGACTGCATCGCCGAACTCGGTGATGCGGTGCGCCGCGCGAACACGATCCTGATAGATTTCACGCGTGACATTTGGGGTTACATCTCGCTGGGTTACTTCCGCCAAACGCTTAAGGCCGGCGAAGTCGGCTCTTCGACCATGCCGCACAAGATCAACCCGATCGATTTCGAGAATGCCGAAGGTCTGGGCCTTGCCAATGCGCTATTCGGGCACTTCTCGGAAAAACTGCCGATCAGTCGCTGGCAACGCGACCTCACCGATTCCACGGTGCTGCGCGCGCTCGGTACCGCGTTTGGCCATACCCAGGTCGCGCTCGAATCGTTGCGCAAGGGGCTCGGCAAGCTCAGTGTCAATCCCGATCGCCTCGCCGCCGATCTCGACGCGAGCTGGGAAGTTATCGCTGAAGCCGTGCAGACCGTCATGCGCCGCCGCGGCCTGCCGCAACCTTACGAACAACTGAAAGCCCTGACCCGCGGCCACGGCATCACCCGCGAATCAATGCGCGCATTTATCGAAAACCTCGATCTGCCGGACGTCGACAAGCAGCGTCTGCTGGCACTGACACCGGGCGGCTACACGGGTCTTGCGAAACGTTTGGCACAGGGCATCTGATCGCAAGGTTCACCAGCTCAGCTACGTCGAACTGACCCACTACCAGACCATCATCGCGAACCTGTCCCGCACGCTGGAACTGCAGGCCGATATCGACGTGGCGATTGCCGAGGCTGGCGGCTGGCGCCCGAACATTTCTGCCAAATACTGATGGCCGCGACACAATGACCTGACGGCCATGGCAAGCCTGTGGCACAATAGTGCTACACCAAGCCTTGCGGAGCCTGAAGCATGTCCACTACCACCATCCGCTTGTCAGAAGAACTGAAGACTCGCATAGCGCGCGCGGCAGAGCGAGCCGGAACCAGCGCACACAATTTCATGCTGGAGGCGATTGCAGAGAAGGCGGAGACAGAGGATCGGCGCGCCGATTTCCACGCGGTTGCAGAGCAACGACATGCTGCTTGGCTGGCATCGGGTGAAAGCGTGCCATGGAGCCGCATGCGCGGATATCTTGAGGATCGAATGCACGATACAAAGGCACGGCACCCCGGGACCAGGAAGCCGCGCTGAGATGTCGCGCATCGAATTGGCGCCGGAAGTTGGCGACGACCTCGAGCGCATCATCGAGCACCTGATTGCGAATGACGTCACCGAAGTCGCTGAACGCATCGAGGGCATCATCGAGGCGATCGACGTGCTGGCCAGCAATCCGCTCATTGGACGTCCGACCGCGTCCGGCATGCGCGAGTTGATCATCGGACGCGATGCGCGCGGCTATGTCGCGTTGTATCACCACATCTTCGATATCGACACTGTGCTGGTGCTCGCGATACGTGCGCAACGCGAATCGGGCTATGCGGGAGAAAGTCACCGATGAAGTTCCGCACGCAAGATCGGGCGACGGAAATCCATGCCAGGGCGAAACCCCCACTGGGCATGCCGCCCGCACGATTCCTGCGCGAGTACTGGCAGAAACAGCCATTGCTGATTCGCGGTGCATTCCCGCAAATGCGCGCGCCGCTGTCGCCGGAAGATCTGGCGGGACTGGCGTGCGAGGAGTTTGCGCTGGCGCGCCTCGTCATCAAGGATGACCCGGAAGCGTCAACGTCATCCCGGCCAGGGAATGGCCGGGGCCCAGTCCCAGGGACGGACACAAACTGCTGGACGGTGCGCGATGGCCCATTCGCCGAAGCCGACTTCGCCGAACTGCCGGAATCGCACTGGACCCTGCTGGTTCAGGATGTCGACAAGTGGGACGCCGACGTTGCGGCACTGCGTGAACATTTTACGTTCCTGCCGAGCTGGCGCATCGACGACGTCATGGTGAGCTACGCAGCGGACGGCGGCTCAGTTGGTGCGCACATCGATCAGTACGATGTATTCCTGCTGCAGGGCATGGGCCGGCGCCACTGGGCGATCAGCACTGATCCTGCGGCGCCCATGGATTTTCGCGAGGATGTGGAACTCAGGCTGCTGCGCGAATTCGTGCCAACGCACGAGTGGATTCTGGAACCGGGTGACGTGCTCTACCTGCCGCCCGGCGTCCCGCATCACGGCGTCGCGGACGGCAACTGCATGACATTCTCGGTCGGCATGCGCGCGCCCTCCAAGGCGGAACTGACAACCGATCTTGCCGATCATCTGGCCTCGCGCTGGAGCGATGCGGATCGTTACACCGACGTGGATCTGAAGACTGCGCGCCATGCCGGCGAGATCGATGCGGCAACCCTCGCGCGGCTGCGCACGATACTTCCGGTTGGCGGTTCGCTGGACGATACGACGCTGTGCGACTGGTTCGGCCGTTTCATCACGCGCTATCGCTGTGCCTATACGGCGGCGCCGCGTACGCGGGCAATGAGCGAGGCCCAATTCAGGCAACGCCTGAACCGTGTCACACGCATTCTGCGCAACCCCCTGTCACGATTTGCCTGGGCTAAAGCCGGGCGTGCCACGCACCTGTATGTCGCCGGCGAAATGCACGCGTGCTCGCAACGTCTGGCCACGACCCTGTGCTCTGCCGGCCCGCATCCGATGACGCTGGATGAGGACTGGTCGCAAGTCGATCGTGCGCTCCTGCTGGAACTGGTCAATACCGGACATCTTGTACTGCAACACTGAGCGCGGCCGCCATTCGTTGCGCCTGATTCGACATGTCGACACTACTGACACCATTGTCGACCCGGTTGCTGCACAATTGTCGACTCTCGCCACACATTGATCGGGAGCACCCATGAGCAGCCATCCACGCATTACGTTCTTCCATGCTCCGAATTCGCGTTCGGGCGGCACGCGCGCTTTACTCGAAGAACTTGGCGCGGACTACGATCTGCACGCGCTCAACCTAAAAAAAGGCGAATCACGATCCGCCGAGTACCTCGCGATCAACCCGATGGGCAAGGTACCGGCCATCCGCGACGGAGAAGCGCTGATCACCGAACAGGTCGCGGTTTACATCTATCTTGCTGATCGCTTCCCTGCCGCGAAGCTGGCGCCAGCGATCGGCGACCCGTTGCGCGGCCCGTACCTGCGCTGGATCGCCTACTACGGCTCTTGTTTTGAGCCCGCGGTGATCGATCGTGCCATGAAGCGCGAAGCCGCTGCGTCGTCGACCTCGCCCTACGGGGATTACGACACAATGCTGAGAATCTTGACCGACCATCTCGAACTCGGCCCTTACATGCTCGGCGATCGCTTCAGCGCGGCGGACGTGCTGTGGGGTACCGCGCTCGATTGGACCACGAAGTTCGGCATCGTGCCGGAACTCCCGGTAATCCGCGCTTATATCGATCGCGTCACGCAACGCCCCGCCATGCAACGCGCGGCGAAGCTCGACGAAGAGTTGGCGGCATCGCAGGAAGCCTGATCGCTGCGCCAGCGAGCGGATCGCGCGATGCCACCCCAATAATCCGCGATGCTGGCCGACGGCGACAGACTCGACGATCATGAGAACATCTGCCGTTGAACATCGGACAAAGCCATGGAAATCACCGAACTCGAAGTCCCACAATTCAGTGTAGAACCCGCGAACTGGGAAGCCGACCATGCGGCCCTGTGGGCGATCCGCGAGCAGGTGTTCATCCTCGAACAGAATGTTCCTGAGGAAGACGAGCACGACGCAATGGACGCGCGCTCCCGGCACGTGCTGGCGCTCGATGCCGACCGCAAGCCGATTGGCACGGCACGACTGACGCCCGAGCGCATGATTGGCCGCATGGCGGTGCTCGCCAAATGGCGTGGCAAGGGTGTGGGCGCGGCTATGCTGCGGGTGTTGCTTGAACAGGCACGCGAATCCGGATATCCGGAAGTCGGAATGCATGCGCAATCGCATGCGGTCGGCTTCTATGAACGCTTCGGATTCGTGGCGGAGGGCGAGGAATTCGACGAATGTGGCATCGCGCATCGCCTCATGCGCCGTGAGATTACGCCGCTGGCGAAGCCGGACGAGCGCCCCTTGACGCCGCTCCCGGAAAGGCTCCGGCTGACCCCGCAGGACCGCGAAGCAGCAGTTGCCGCGATCCTGCACCTGCTGGATGACGCGCAGTACGAAGTCAGCATCCTGACGCAGGATCTCGACCCATTGCTTCTCGATGTCATCGAAGTACTCGATGCCATCCAGAGTATCGCGCTGACCGGCCGCCGCGCGCGCATTCGCGTGCTGGTGCGCGATCCGCACAAGGCGACCGGACATGGCCATCGGCTGATCGCGCTCGCCCAGCGATTGCCGAGCACCATCGAACTGCGCGTGCCGCAGGAGGAACACGACCTTGCCGAGATTTCTGCGTACCTCCTCAACGATCGGCATGGTTATCTTTACCGGCCCAACGCTGCACGTGCCGAAGGCACAGGCTCGACCTGCGCACCGGGCCGGCATGCGCGCCTGCTGGCGCATTTCGACGGAATCTGGGAGCGGTCGCTGCCGGACGCTGAATTGCGCGCGCTCGTCCTGTAACTGCTTGCCCTGATTTATACGGTCACCCATCGCGCGATGCGGGATCTTGCCGCAATGCAACAAGACCCCATATCACCCGTTATACTTGGCAGTTTGCGGAAAAGCTGACCAGTTCGCGACGGATATCATCCTGATGCGGTGGATTGTTTGGTAATGCCATCTCCCCGCAGCAGATGGCTTTCCGTGCGTAACGAGTGGTTTCGATTGAATCCCACATCTCCGAGTGACGACTTCGGGTGACGACGTGAATGCAAAGCTGATCGATGAGTTCCGCGATACCTCGCAATTGGGCAGCAATGGCGGCTTCATCGAGGATCTGTACGAATCCTGGTTGCGCGAACCGGATTCGGTGAGCGCCGACTGGCGCGATTATTTCCAGGGACTGCGCGGCCGCGAGGCTGGAGATGTTCCGCATTCGGATGCCATTGCGCGCATCGTCGCGGCGCAAAAGCGCAATGGTCACACGCAAGCGGTTGCGTTGCCGACCGACATTGCGCAGTCGCAAAAGCAGGCCGCCGTCCTCAGGCTGGTGACCGCGTACCGGTCGCGCGGTCACTTGGCGGCTGATCTCGACCCACTGGAACTCATGCGTGCGTTCACTCCCGATGAGCTGCGCTCAATGGGCCTGCTGCCGCGTCCGGCCGCACCGGATCTCGATCCCATCTCCCACGGCCTCGGCTGCCGGCTCGATCGGTGCGGAGTTCATGCACATTTCCGATGTCGAGCAGCGGCGCTGGGTGCACGAACAACTTGAACATGCCGGCGGCCAGTACGGCCTCGACAAGCAGGACAAGCTGCGCGTACTCCGGAAACTGGTCCAGGCGGACGGTCTGGAACGCTATTTGCACACCAAGTATGTCGGTCAGAAACGCTTCGGCCTGGAAGGCGGCGACAGCCTGATCCCTCTGGTCGACGAGCTTTTGCGGCGCGGCGGCAAGGATGGCCTCAAGGACATGGTGATCGGCATGGCGCATCGCGGACGCCTCAATATGCTGGTCAACGTGCTCGGCAAGCCGCCGCAGCAATTGTTCGCCGAGTTTGAAGGCAAGGCCGAGCATCCTGAAGATCCGGCGCATTCAGGCGACGTGAAGTACCACATGGGCTTTTCCGCCAATGTCGAAACCGACGGGCGCACTGTGCATGTCGCGCTCGCGTTCAATCCCTCGCATCTGGAAATCGTCGATCCTGTGGTGGCCGGTTCGGTGCGCGCACGTCAATCGCATCGTCGCGATACGCAGCGCGAACACGTGGTGCCGGTGCTGATCCATGGCGACTCGGCATTTTCTGGCCAGGGCGTAGTCATGGAACTGTTCAATATGTCGCAGGCGCGCGGCTTCACGATCGGCGGCACGATCCACATCGTGATCAACAACCAGGTCGGATTCACGATCTCCAATCCGAACGACGCGCGCTCGACGCTGTACTGCACCGATGTCGCGAAGATGGTCCATGCGCCGGTATTTCATGTCAACGGAGACGATCCGGAGGCGGTATTGTTCGTGAGTCGGCTGGCTTACGACTTTCGCCAGAAGTTCAAGCGCGACGTGGTCATCGACCTCGTCTGCTATCGCCGTCACGGCCATAACGAAGCCGATGAGCCCGCGGCGACGCAGCCACTTATGTACAAGATCATCCGCGAACGCCCGCCGGCGCGCGAGCTGTATGCGCAAAAGCTGATCGCCGAAGGCGTGATCAGCAAGGACGACGCGAAGGCACTGATCGACGACTACCGGCAGCGACTCGACGACGGCAAGCCGGTGGCTGAAATCGATACCGACTTCCACGATGAATTCGCGATCGACTGGTCGCCGTACCTTGACGCGAGACTCGATCAGAAGGTCGACACTGGCGTGGCGAGGAAACGTATCGATGCACTGGACAAGAAGCTTCTCGACGTGCCATCCGGCATCCAGTTGCATCCGCGCGTGGCGAAGATTTACGAGGATCGACGCAAGATGGCCGCTGGCGAGCATCCGATGGATTGGGGCTTCGCCGAGAACCTCGCCTATGCGAGTCTCATTGACGATGGCTACGAACTGCGCCTGGTCGGGCAGGATTCCGCGCGGGGCACGTTTTTCCATCGCCACGCCGTGTTGCATGACCAGTCGAGCGGCGGCACCTGGACTCCTCTGAGCACAGTGCGCGAGGGCGCGGATGTCGAGGTCATCGACTCGGTGCTGAGCGAGGAGGCGGTCATGGCGTTTGAATACGGTTTCGCGACCGCGGACCCGAATACACTGACGATCTGGGAAGCGCAGTTCGGCGATTTCGCCAACGGCGCGCAGGTTGTCATTGACCAGTTCATCAGCTCCGGCGAAGCCAAATGGGGACGT
>CAJDWV010000018.1_pt1 | contig 59006 bp, 43 predicted proteins | sample 7391731 | NCBI WGS metagenome assembly CAJDWV01 (sample SAMEA7055746, study PRJEB34461) | soil metagenome | biome: terrestrial ecosystem; feature: Peninsula; material: soil | place: Antarctica | collected 2016
GACACGCTAGCGGCAACGATTGTAGCCCGACCCTGAGCAATATCACGTTCAGCGGCAATAGCGCTGTTCTCGACGGGGCGGGCATGTACAACAATGGCAACGGAGGTACCAGCAGCCCGACCCTGAGCAATATCACGTTCAGCGGCAATAGCGCCGTTGGCTCCGGGGGGGGCATGTCCAACGATGGCAACGGAGGTACCAGCAGCCCGACCCTCAGCAATATCACCTTCAGCCGTAATAGCGCTCATTTCGGTGGGGGCATGTACAACATTGGCAACAGCAGCCCGACCCTGAGCAACGTCACCTTCAGCGGCAACGACGCAAATAAGGGCGGCGCGATGTACAACTTCGGCTACCACGGTACCAGCAGCCCGACCCTGCGTAATGTGACCTTCGGCGGCAACTTCGCCGGCGATGGCCTCGCAATATACACGAATGCCAACGGGACAGGAGGGAGCAGCAGCCCGACCCTGAGCAACGTCATTGCCTGGGGCTATAACTCCGCAAGCGGCCCGCAAATCTACCATGGCGGTAACACCACGGCCATCATCGACCACAGCGTGATCCAGGGCGGTTGCACCGCCGGCGATGGCAACGTCTGCACTGACGTGATCAACCTGGACCCGAAGCTGCTCGCACTGGCCGACAACGGCGGTTCCACCCAGACCATGCTTCCGGACTTTGGCAGTTCCGCCATCGATACCGGTGACAGCAGCACCTGTCCGGGTACCGACCAGCGCGGCATCGGTCGACCTCAGGGTCCGGGTTGCGACATCGGTGCGGTGGAAGTTGAATTTGACCGCACCACGGCATGCCGCGTGGATGCGAGCAAGCCGCCGCCGGGCGATGGAGTGAGCTGGACCAGCGCCTACACCGATCTGCAGTCGGCGCTGCTCGACCACAGTTGCAGCGAAGTCTGGGTTGCTGCGGCGGTCTATACACCGGTCACGTCCGCATCGCCGACCGCAACGGACCGTTCCATCAGTTTCAGTGTCCTGCCGGGCGTGCAGGTCTATGGCGGATTTGCCGGCACCGAGACCCAGCGCAGCGAGCGCGATCCAGCCGCCAACCTCACCACGCTATCCGGCGATCTGAACGGCGACGACGATGTGAACTTCGCCAACAACGCCGACAACAGCTATCACGTGGTGTACATGGATGGCACCACCGGCGCCGGCACCATTACCTCCAGTACGGTGCTGGATGGCTTCACCATCAACGGCGGCAACGCAAATTCCTCGTCGGCGCCAGACTTTCTCGCGGGCGGTCTGTACTGCGACGGACACGCTAGCGGCAACGATTGTAGCCCGACCCTGAGCAATATCACGAGCCCGACCCTCAGCAATATCACCTTCAGCGGTAATAGCGCTCATTACGGCGGAGGCATGTACAACTTGGGCAACAGCAGCCCGACCCTGAGCAACGTCACCTTCAGCGACAACGACGCAAACAGGGGCGGCGCGATGTTCAACAATGGCGACTACGGTACCAGCAGCCCGACCCTGCGTAATGTCACCTTCAGCGGCAACACCGCCGGCTATGGCGGCGCAATATACACCGATGCCAACGGGACAGGAGGGAGCAGCAGCCCGACGCTGAGCAACGTCATTGCCTGGGGCGATAGCGCCGCAAGAAGCGGCCCGGAAATCTACCATGGCGGTAGCACCACGGCCATCATCGACCACAGCGTGATCGAGGGCGGTTGCAACGCCGGCGATGGGAACGTCTGCACTGACGTGATCAACCTGGACCCGAAGCTGTTGGCACTGGCCGACAACGGCGGTTCCACGCAGACCATGCTGCTGGACGTCGGTAGTTCCGCCATCGATACCGGTGACAGCACCACCTGTCCGGGTACCGACCAGCGCGGTATCGGCCGCCCACAGGGTTCGGGTTGCGATATCGGTGCGGTGGAAGTGGAGCAATCTGCGCTGACAGTCAGTGTCACTGGCGCGGGTAACGTCAGCGCGGATGCGACGCCGCTGCCGGTCAGTGGCAGCATCGACACCTGTATCTCGGCCGGCGGCAACTGTTCGGCCTACTATGCGGCCTACGCGACCGTCACGCTCAACGCCAACGCCGATATCGGCCAACACTTCGAATCCTGGAGTGGCGATTGCAGCGGCGGTGCAAGCACCAGCGTGACGCTGGATGCCGACAAGAGCTGCCACGCCACCTTTGCCGTCAACACCCACACCATCGGCGGTACGGTCAGTGGTCTTGCCGGCAGCGGTCTGGGGCTGCAACTCAATGGCGGCGATGATCTGTCGATCAGTGCCAATGGCGCTTTCACCTTCAGTGGTGCACTGGATTTTGGCACCGTCTACACCGTCACTGTTTTCACCCAGCCAATCACACCCGCGCAAACCTGCACGATCGGCAACGGCAGCGGCACGCTCGGTGATGCCGATGTCACCAGTGTCAGCGTGGATTGCGCCACCCTTACCCATACCGTCACGGGTACGGTCGGCAGTGGCCAGGGCACCATCAACCCGCCAACGCAGAGTATCGCCGATGGCGCCACGGCTGACCTGACCATTGCAGCCAGTACCGGCTGGCATATCGACACGGTTACGGGCTGCGACGGCGGGCTGAGCGGCACCGTTTACACCACCGGTGCGATCACGGCCGACTGCACCGTCATCGCCGCCTTCGCGATCAACCAGTACACGGTGGCACCCAGCGTGATCGGTGGCCACGGCACCATCGATCCGGCAACGCCACAGAGCGTCGATTATGGCGCAACGACAAGCTTCACGCTGACGCCAGCCGCGCACTATCACGTCGACGAAGTAACCGGCTCTTGCAGTGGCAGCCTTGCCGGCAATGTCTACACGACGAACCCCATCACGGCGGACTGTGACGTCATCGCAAGCTTTGCGACCGACACGCACACCGTGGGCGGCAGCGTCACCGGCCTGGTCGGATCGGATCTGGTGCTGCGCCTCAATGGCGGTGATCCGCTGCTCATCACGCAGGATGGCGCATTCGTGTTTGCCAATCCGCTGGACGATCTGAGCGACTACGCCGTGACGATCGCGCAGCAGCCGGTCTCGCCAAACCAGGTATGTTCGGTCACTCATGACAGCGGTACAGTGGATGGCAGCGACATCACCAATGTCGGCGTGACCTGTGCCGATACCACGCCGCATCTCAGCGTCAGCGTGACCGACAACCATGAGTACGCGCGCTACGGGATGCTGATCGATTATGTCGTCACCGTCGCCAACGACGGCACGGGTGATGCATCCGGGATCCGTGTCAGCAACCTGGCGCCGCCGCAGCTCGATGCAGCGTTCACGACTTGGGCATGTCAGAGCACGGGCGATGGTGCGACCTGTGGTTCAGGCACTGGCGCACTCGACGACAACGGCGTCTCGATCCCAATCGGCCGAAGCCTGACGTGGCTGGTCAGCGCTCCGCTACTGATCGAGGCAACCGGTGAGACGGTCGATTACACAGTCGATGTCAGCGGTCCGGCAACGGCCAGCGCAACCGACAGCGACACTCTGGTGATCCTGCGCACCGGTTTCGATTCGGCCTACGGCGACGGTGCGGAAAATCGCATCGGGGCCTCTGTGGATGCATGCACACCATTACACGTCAGCGACCCATTCGATCTCGCCACGACCTACACCATCGCGCTCGATACCATGCCGGTACGCTTGCTGATCGATACCGTATTGATGGCGCGCGACAGCCACGGAATCGGCTTCCGCATCGAACGGCTGAACCTTGGCACGATCCCGCAAATCCGCATCGTCACCATTGACAGGGATGGTACTGAGCGCGCCAGTGAGTGGGCCTCGGCATCTGAAACTGCCGTGCTGATCATCGCCACCGCGTCATCCGGCGGACACGGCGTGTTGCTCGTTGAAGGTGCCAATACATCATTGAGCCTACCGTTGGCGCAAGGCATGGATGCCACCGTCACTGCATGGGAACCCGCCACGACCTGCGACTGACTGACCATCGTCGTCATCTAGGCAGCAGCGCACGTTCACGCGCTGCTGCCGTCGAAAGAAGTCGCACGAACGAGTGGTCGTCTGCAGACGACCCAAACCGGCCATCCGCCGCGTCAACCAAGGTGATCGAGAGTGGTCGTTGAGTGTCGGCGGGCGGAGGCACAGCTCGGATACCTGAGCCTCGATGCGTGGCATATGTTGCGACGGGTGGTTCACCCGAAACGTCCGCCCAGCTTCGCCGTGCAGGAAAAGCGACAATGTACGAAAATGCACGGGCCGTCTGCATCCGGCTACACGGTGTGAGGTTAGCCGGACCCAGCCCTACGAAGATGCTTCACAATCATGGGGTTTTGCTGGTGTTGATATGAAATGTAACGACATGTAAAACCGGATCCATGGGTTTACACATTCAGTAGTTGGGTTTCGCACACACATATGTCGCGACTGGACACAAAATTTGAGTCCGAGGGTGCTCAGTTCCTGGCGCTGGGCCAGATGCTTCTTCAGCGCATCCCCACACACAAGCCTCACACCAACATGCCCGGCTACGACCTGGTAGCCACAAATCCAGATGCTCGCATCCAAGTCAAAAGCCGTTGCAGAACCGGAGCCTCGGCTTCCTGATCAAGAACTTTGATTGTGAGTTTGTTGTTGTGGTTCGGTTGATCCGTGGCAACAACGGTGGCGGCGGCAATGTACTTCCGCCGGAGTTCTCCATAATTTCGGTCTGCGTTGCGCAAGCAATCCATCGGCCTGTCAGTTGGAGTAAAGTGTGCTTCAAACACATCCAAGACTTCGAGAACTTCCCTGACAACTGGCGGCTGACTTTCTTGCTCAGCCTTGTATGCTAGCCTTGGCTAGCGACCTTTCAGATGAGTGGTCGGCGGCCAGCCGACGCGCTCCGCGCACCACTGAACTCAAGCGTTATGTGTCTCTATTATGAAATTACTGCTTTATATTCGAACTGGTGGATTCGTATATAATGTTTATTATTCACCAATAATCATGAGTAAATAAAATGGCTAAAGGTACTGTGAAGTGGTTCAATGCCGACAAAGGTTTTGGTTTTATTACACCTGAAGACGGCAGTAAGGACCTGTTTGTTCATCACTCAGAAATTCAAGCGGGTGGCGGATATGCAACATTAAATGATGGCCAGGCGGTCGAATTTGAAGTTGGTCAAGGTCAGAAAGGTCCTTGTGCGAATAAAGTTGTTCCTATCTAGGTAGCAACACATAGCAAGTCGTTCGAGCTGAATCTGCTTCGCTCGACCAACAACATGGCAGGTTAACCTTGCCATGTTGTTCCGTTAAGCGGGTCGGCTTAACTCAAGCGTTGGCGGCGAATCCTTAGAGCGGATGGTCGTGGACGGCAGCTTTTGGCCCGTAGCTCCCTCTTGGGCCGAAGCGGATCGGCGTGCTCACGAGCTGACCGATACCCATCGATTCGTGTGTCACGATTAGCGGTGCGCGCAGGCCTTGCGCTCCAAGAAGCGATCCACGCAGGCGCCACAGGCGGCAACGCCGAAATTCAATCCCGGACAAATAATTCTGCCAGACCCACGGTGGGACGACTACTGTTATTACGATCAATGACCCGGAAGCAGCGCAACGTGGGGCATGTATGGGACACCAGTGGATGCGCCAATTTACGTATTCAATAGAATCGATTTGTTAACGTGATCTTCCTGGTCCGGCTCCCACCAGTAAACGATCAACTGCGCCTCACTGTGGCGTAGTGCTCCCGCCAACCGACGGCGCGCCGGCGATTGGTCCTGCGTGCTATTGAAAGACGTCATGTCCGCAACACCACAATCGCCAAGCGATGGCAACGATCCAGCCGGTCTGCGCGTGGATATCTGGCTGTGGGCTGCGCGTTTTTTCAAGACGCGCAGTCTTGCGAAACAGGCGATCGAAGCGGGCAAGGTTGACGTCAACGATACACGCGTCAAACCATCGCGACCCCTCCGTATCGGAGACCGCATGCGCATTGTCCGTGGTGACGTCCGCATGGATGTTGTCGTGTTGCGCCTCGACGCCCGCCGAGGACCGGCCAGCGCCGCAGCGCTCATGTACGACGAAACCGATGCTAGCCGCAGCGTGCGAGAAGCGTTGCGCGAGCAGCGCCGTCTGGAGGGCTTTGTGTCGGGTGGACGCCCCGACAAGCAGCAGCGGCGAAATCTTCGCGAATTGAAGGAGCGTGGCGGTCCTGCTATCTAGACGCGGGGGTCAGGCAGGTGCGATACACCATTTGGCTGCCATGAAAGGATTTTCGCACGATGATTGAGGGCAAGAATGGCGACGCACAACTGTTCGATCCGCTGTCGTTGCGAGGCGCGCGCTTGCGCAATCGGATTGTGGTTTCGCCCATGTGCCAGTATTCGGCAATCGATGGCGTGCCACAGGCCTGGCACCTGGTGCACCTCGGCAGCCGCGCGGTCGGTGGCGCGGGCCTGGTGCTTGCCGAGGCAACGGCAATTTCCGCGCGTGGGAGAATTTCGCCGGCCGACACCGGCATCTGGAACGACACACAAGCTGCCACCTGGGCACCGATTGCGAAGTTCATTGCGCAGCAGGGCGCGGTGGCCGGCATTCAACTCGCCCACGCCGGGCGCAAGGCCGGGACGGCGGTGCCGTGGCTGGGCGGCAAGCCGCTGGCTGTCGGTGATGCATGGGTGACACAAGCACCATCAGCGATCGCATTCGATGCGGATCATGCGGTGCCGGAGGCGCTCGACGCTCCAGCGATTGCAGCTGTGGTCAACGCGTTCACGGATGCCGCGGTGCGCGCGTGCGAGACCGGTTTCGGCCTGATCGAGATCCACGCGGCGCACGGTTACCTGTTGCACGAATTCCTGTCGCCGCTCAGCAACCATCGCGAAGATGCCTACGGCGGCAGTTTCGACAATCGCATTCGACTGGTCTGCGAAGTGGTCGATGGGGTTCGTGGTGTGATACCGGATCGCACACCGCTGCTGCTGCGCATCTCGGCCAGCGATTGGTTTGCGGGTGGTTGGGACATCGAGCAAAGCGTCGCACTGGCACGCGTAGTGAAAATGCGCGGGGTCGATGCGATTGACGTGTCCTCCGGTGGCAATGTGCCGGGTGTGCGAATCCCAGTCGCGCCCGGTTACCAGGTGCCGTTTGCGGAGCGTATCCGCCGCGAAGCCGAAATCCTCACCGGTGCTGTCGGCCTCATTGAGGATCCGCATCAGGCGCAGGCGATTGTCGCCAGCGGCAAGGCGGATTTCGTGTTGCTCGCGCGCGAGATGCTGCGCGACCCCTATTGGCCGCGGCGTGCGGCAGTCGTGCTCGGTGTCGACATCGAGGCGCCGAAGCAGTATCGGCGCGCATGGTAAAGCACATGAGGTTCGCCACGCGAACCTATTCCAGCCAGATACTTACAGCATTTTCTTGAGGCGATACAGCTCATCGAGTGCTTCCCGCGGACTCAGCGAGTCCGGGTCCAGCGCGCGCAGCTTCTCCTCCACAGGTGACGGTGCCGGCGGCGCGAATAGGCCAGGCTGCATGCTGCCCTGAGCTGATGGCGGCGCCGGTTTTCGGCCGCTCTCCAGTGCATCGAGAGTGCGCCGCGCATCCTGGATCACCGATTTGGGCAACCCGGCCAGTGCCGCGACCTGCAGGCCGAAACTGCGATTGGCGGGGCCTTCCTTGACCGCATGCATGAATACCAGGCTGTCGCCATACTCGACGGCGTCGAGGTGCACGTTGGCAATTCCTTCGCATTCGCTCGCGAGCGTGGTGAGTTCGAAATAATGCGTCGCGAACAGCGTGAACGCCCGGTTGACGCTGGCCAGCTGCAGCGCGCATGCGCGGGCCAGCGCCAAGCCGTCGTAGGTGGACGTGCCGCGCCCGATCTCGTCCATCAGCACCAGGCTGTTGGGTGTCGCATTGTGCAGGATGTTGGCGGTCTCGCTCATCTCGACCATGAATGTCGATTGCCCACGCGCCAGATCGTCGCCCGCGCCGATGCGTGTGAAGATGCGATCGATTGGACCGATTGTCGCCGCATCGGCCGGCACGAAACTGCCGATATGCGCGAGCAGCACGATAAGCGCCGACTGGCGCATGTAGGTGGACTTTCCGCCCATGTTCGGGCCGGTGATGATCAGCATGCGCCGCGCATCGGCCGCATCGGCGCCAAGCGACAGGTCGTTCGGCTCGAACGGTTCATCCCGCACCTGCTCGATGACCGGATGACGACCACGCACGATATGGATGCCGGGCACGTCGGTCAGGGTCGGTCGGTTCCAGCGGAGGGTTTCGGCGCGTTCGGCGAGCGAGGCCAATACGTCGATTTCCGCGATTGCAGCGGCGACCGATTTCAGTGCGGCAAGGCGCTCGATCAGGCTATTGAGGAGTTCTTCGTACAGTGCGCGTTCGCGCATCAGCGCGCGCTCGCGTGCGGAAAGCACCTTGTCCTCGAACGTCTTGAGTTCCTCGGTGATGTAGCGTTCGGCCCCCTTCAGCGTCTGGCGGCGCGTGTAATGCGTCGGCGCCTTTGCCGCCTGGCCCTTGCCGATTTCGATGTAGTAGCCGTGTACACGGTTGTAACCCACGCGTAGCGTCGAAATACCGGTCGCAGCCTTCTCGCGTTGTTCAAGTTCGAGCAGGAAATTGTCCGCATTCGTCGAAAGCGTACGCAATTCATCCAGTTCCGTATCGAAACCTTCGCGGATCACACCGCCATCCCGCTGCAGTACCGGCGGCGTATCGACCAGCGCGCATTCCAGATGCTGAGCCGTCTCGGCATGGTTGCCCAGCCCATCGACAAGCTCCGCCAGCAATGGACTGGATTGTTGTTGAAAAGTGTTGCCTTGGTTGGTCGCTTCCTGGCGCTCGCGTTCAGGAAAGAACGCACTGGCAACCTGCGGTATCAGCAGCAAGCCATCACGAAGCGTCGACAGATCGCGCGGACGTGCCGAGCGCAGCGCGATTCGCGCGACAATACGTTCCAGATCGCCGACGCCGCGCAGCACCTCACGCCCGGCGTCGTGGCGGCGCGCGTCGATCAGCATCTCGAGAGCCTGGTGGCGGCGCGTAAGAACATGCTGGTCGCGCAGCGGACGATGCAGCCATCGGCGCAGCAAGCGCGCCGCCATGGGTGTCACCGTACTGTCCAGAATGCCGAGCAGCGTGTGTTCCGTGCGGCCGTCCGCATGCGCATCGAGTTCCAGGTTGCGGCGCGTGGCAGCATCCAGCGCGATGGTGTCCTCGGCATGTTCAATACCAAGCGAGGTCACATGCGGTAGCGCGGATTGCTGGGTTTCCTCGACGTATGCGAGGAGGCAGCCGGCCGCGCCGATTGCAAGATGCATGGACTCACAGCCAAAACCCGACAGGTCGCGCGTTCCGAAAAAACGCGACAGCTCGCGTTGCGCAGCCGTCGTATCGAAATGCCATGGTGCACGCCGGCGCAGGCCGGGAAGTTCGCTGACGCTGGCCGGCCAGGTGGCGTCTTCACCGATCAGGGTTTCGGCCGGTGCAAGACGCGCAAGTTCGGCTGCCAGCGCGCCATCCCCGTCGACTTCGCTCAGTACGAAGCGACCGGCGGAAAGATCGGCGCTGGCGAGACCGTAGCGCATGCGACCATCCGCATCCGAGGCGGCCCCCTTCGTGATTGCGAGCAGCAGGTTGTCGCGGCGCTCCTCGAGCAGAGCGGAGTCGGTTACCGTCCCGGGCGTGACGATGCGCACGACCTTGCGCTCGACAAGTCCCTTCGAAGCGGCCGGATCGCCGATCTGTTCGCAGATCGCGACGGATTCACCGAGTTTCACCAGCCGTGCGAGATAGCCTTCGACAGCATGGAACGGCACACCGGCCATCGGGATCGGCGCGCCTGCCGAGCTGCCGCGCTGGGTCAGCGTGATATCCAGCAACCGCGCCGCCTTGCGTGCGTCGTCATAGAACAACTCGTAGAAATCACCCATGCGGAAAAGCAGCAGCACGTCTGGATGCTCGGCCTTGGCCGTCAGGAACTGTCGCATCAGCGGCGTGTGCTGTTCGAGGTTCAGGGCTTTTTCGCGGGCGTTCATTGAAATCGGGAAGTGGAATCGGTAAATGGGTAGAACGTCAGCATATCCGCTCGCGCGTCGCGTCGATGGAGCCCACGGGATTGCTTGCCATGCGTGCGCTGATTTCAGCCCGTCCGGTGTTGCGGATAACCTGGGAACGATGCCATCTGCATTATTGGGCGGCTGCGGCTTGCGCGATGGACCATTGCAGCGTTCTCCCGCCATGCAGCGGAACGCAGGTGCCGGCGCCCAGCGGCAACTCCTCGGGCACTCTCCAGGGCTTGCGTGCCATGACGATGCGTTCGGTGTTGCGCGGCAGCCGGTAGAAATCCGCGCCGTGGAAGCTGGCGAAGGCCTCAAGCCGGTCCAGGTGACCGGCTTCCTCGAAAGCTTCCGCATAAAGTTCGATTGCCGCGTGTGCGCTGTAGATGCCGGCGCAGCCGCAGGCGGTTTCCTTGGCCTCGCGCGCATGCGGCGCGCTGTCGGTGCCGAGAAAGAACGCGGGATTGCCGCTCGTCGCCGCCTGCAGCACTGCCTGGCGATGGGATTCGCGTTTGAGGATCGGTGCGCAGTAATGATGCGGGTTGAGTCCGCCCTGGAAGATCGCGTTGCGATTGAGCAGCAGATGATGGGGAGTGATCGTCGCTGCAATCTCTTTCGGCGCTTCACTGACGAACTGCACGGCGTCGCGCGTCGTGATGTGCTCCAGCACCATGCGCAGGCGCGGAAACCGGGTCTGCAGCGGCATCAGATGACGCTCGATGAAAACCCGCTCGCGATCGAAGATGTCGACATCCGGATCGGTGACCTCGCCGTGCAGCAACAGTGGCAGATCATGCTCCTGCATCGCTTCCAGCACCGGGTAGACATTCGCGAGGTCGCGCACGCCATCCTCGGAGTTGGTGGTGGCGCCCGCCGGATAGTACTTGACCGCAAATACGGTTCCACTGGCCTTCGCTTTCGCAATTTCCTCGGGCCGCATCGCCTCGGTGAGGTACAGCGTCATCAATGGCCGGAACGCGGCGCCCCGTGGCAGGCTCGCAAGAATCCGTGTGCGATACGCGTCGGCCTGTGCGACGGTGGTTACCGGAGGTTTCAGGTTCGGCATCACGATCGCGCGCGCAAAACGCTCTGCGGTATGGCCGACAACCGAAGCCAGCACATCGCCATCACGAAGATGCAGGTGCCAGTCGTCGGGACGGGTGATTTCAAGTCGGGTTGGTGTCATGGCGTGGAAACTCGAATGGCTTCAACCAGTAGTGATCTTGCGTGTTGCCCGCTACGCGCCGACCCACACAACGCTGTCGTCTGCATTAGCGCGTCGATGAGGTGCGGCACCGATCCGTTCAATCCTTGTCAGCTTCAATCTCCCGAACATCCATGAGCAGGCTGCCATCGGCAAGCCGCGCGCGCAGCCGCGATCCTGGTGCAATCGCCGATACGGAACGCACCAGGCTGCCATTTGCCTGATCGATCAGGATGGCATAGCCGCGATCGAGCGTCGCGAGTGGCCCGAGCGCATTCAGCGCGCGACCCAGGTCGACGAGATGGCGGCGGCGCGTTTCAAGGCTACGCCGGGATGCATTACGCAGGCTGGTCGCAAGATCCTCGATCTGTTTGCGCAGGCGAGCGAGATTGCGACCCGGATGGCTGGAAACCAGCATCGCGCGTGGACGTCCGAGACTCGTGCGCGAGCGGGCGAGCTGGTTGCCGATCGCGAGGGTGAGTCGCCGGTGCAACGCAACAAGGCGCTCGCCGCCGGCGGTAAGGCGATGACGCGGTTGGCGCGCCATGAGCCGCGCGTAGTGGTGATCGAGCCGCTGCACCAGTGCTGCATGGCGACGACGCCAGATGGTCAGCATGTTGCGGCGCAGCTCGGCAAGACGGTTGCTGATCGCCAGCGCATCCGGCACCAGTAGCTCCGCTGCAGCGGAGGGTGTTGGTGCGCGCAGGTCCGCGGCAAAGTCGGCAATCGAAAAATCGATTTCATGTCCGACCGCGACAACAACCGGTATCGTGCTGGCGCGGATCGCGCGCGCGACTGCTTCCTCGTTGAACGCCCAGAGATCTTCCAGCGAGCCACCACCGCGCGTCAGCAGCAGCACGTCATGTCGCGCCGCTGCGGACGCGGCAGCCAGCATCGCGACGATCGCGGGTGGCGCCTCTCGGCCTTGCACCGGCACGGGCAGGATTTCCACATCTGCCAGTGGAAATCGCCGCGCCAGTACACTGAGTACATCGTGAATTGCAGCCCCACTGGGCGAAGTGATGACGCCGATGCGACGCGCGTAACGCGGCAGAGGGCGCTTGAGGGCAGCGTCGAACAGCCCTTCGGCGGCGAGCTGTGCCTTGAGGCGTGCAAATTCGCGCTGCAACGCGCCTTCACCGGCTTCCTCCATGTGCTCGACGATGAGCTGGAATTCGCCACGCGCCTCGTACAGGCTGACGCGCGCGCGCGCGAGTACGTGCAACCCTTCAGCCGGGCGAAACCGCAGCCAGGTGCTGCGCGGCTTGAACATCGCGCAGCGGATCTGCGCGTTGGCGTCCTTGAGCGTGAAGTAGAGGTGTCCCGATGCGGGCCGCGCGACATTCGACAGTTCTCCCTCGATCCAGATCAGCGGCAGCGCGTCCTCGAGCAGATCGCGCACCAGCCTGTTGAGCCCCGATGGCGTCAGGATCTTGCGTTCCGCGGTGAGGTCTGTGTTGTCGATGGGCATGAACGGCAGGGAGGGCGCGAGCGGCGTGCAAATGCGTGACGGCCGATCAGTTTATCAGGAGCCCGGAGACGAGAAACGGAAGACGGGTTGGAATCAATGACTGACCGAAGGGTGACAGGTCCGCCGCGCTTATGGTGATGGGCTCTTGCGCCTGCGAAGTTCGAACCAACGCCAAATAAGGGTGGCGGCGTACCACAGGCCGAGTAGCGCCAGCGGCCAGGCAAGAACCCGGGGCCAGACTATCGTAATGACACCAGCTGCCACGAACGCGAGGGCTCCGTAGAGCAGCCACGTTGAGTCCTCGCGTTCGATCACGCGGCGGCTCGTGATGGCGGAGCTGAACGTGTTCGCGAAGCGTAACGCTCCCGCGGCCGCACGACTGGAGCTGCCCCTGCGACCGAGTTTCTGGGCGCGACGAGGTGCGGAACCCTCCCGGTTCACGCGATGGCGCTTGCCGAGCACGATCTCTGTGCTGTTGGAAAGATCGCGCTGATACTGGACTTCCATTTGCTGCGCGATTTCCTCGTCTTCGATGGCGACGTCCATCTCGCAGTTGCCCATCCAGCTGGCGAGATTGAGGTTGCTGGAGCCCACGCGCGCCCAACGCCCGTCGGCGACCGCCGTCTTGGCGTGCAGCATCGATCCGTTCCACTCGAATACCCGTACCCCGGCGCTGAGCAGTGGCCGATATCCGGCGCGCGAGAGCGCACCCACGCTCGGCAAGTCGCTGCTGCCCGGAACCAGCAGGCGCACGTCAACTCCATCGCGCGCGGCAGCGGCGAGCGCCTGCACGTAGGGGGCGATGCCGACGAAATAGGCATCCGTCAGCCACAGCGTTTGACGTGCCATTGCCGCGATGAGCTGGTCAAGGCGATACAGTCCAGCGCGATTCGGGACTGTCGTGACCACACGCAGATCCACGTTACCGCGGCTGGTTTCGCTGTCGGCGCCTTGGGCTACGCTGTCGGACAGCGGCTCACCCAGTTCCGCCCAGGTATCGGCGAACGCCGCAACCAGATCTGCCACGGCCGGTCCGCGGATGGCAACACCGGTGTCGCGCCACGGCGCGATGTCGTTGGCTTCGTCGCCAAGCCATTTGCCGCTGACGCACACACCCGAGAGGGAACCGTATTCGCCGTCTACCACCACCAGTTTGCGGTGATCACGCGAGAGCCAGCCAAACATGCTGGCCGGACTCGGCGGGTTGAACACGCGGACCTCGCCGCCGGCCTCGATCAGGGGCTTCCAGAGAGCGGAGCCTGACAGGCCGAGACAACCCAGCCAATCGCGGACGACGTGTACGGCGACGCCCGCCGCTGCGCGTTCTGCCAGCGCTGCGACGAACTCGCGGCCGACTTCGTCGTCGTTGAAAATGTAGTTTTCGAACAGGATCGACTTTTGCGCGCCGCGGATCGCGGCCAACCACGCGTCGAAGTTGGCCCGCGCATCGATCAGCAGTTCGACGGCATTACCGCCAACCAGCGGCGCACCGGCCGCGCGGCTGAATGCCCGCTCCGCCAGCGCGCGTGCGATGGACCCTTCTTGGTTGATGCGGTGGGATTGCTGTGTTTGCATGCGGCGAGTGTAGCGGTCCGAACATGAACTCGGCCGGCTCAGCGGCAATACACAAGCAGAGGATCATGGAATCAGAAGCGGCGCGCGACTCGGTATCGCCGAGCGCGGCTATCCAGCGTGAGAATTCGCACAATCGGGGCTCTTTGCACACCGAGGCGCCGCCCTCATGGCCGAGGGCGGCGCGGAACTTGGACGATTCAATTTTCTCGCGGAGAACCCGTTACTGCGGCCGCTCTGGCGGCCTCATCGGATTGCGTTTTCGGGGTGGAGACTTGAACGTGGGAGGTCATTTTCGCCCGATCATCCGGCGCAATCGCCGTGGAATGATCATCGTCATCGTCGCTGACGTACCACGGCGCACCGTCGGGCGTGAGGAAGAGCTTTTGTGCCTCCTCAAGATTGAACGGGCGTGAGCCGATGCGCCCGAAGATCGCGATCTGGTGGCCGGTTTCATCGACGGCGCGGTCGCGTTCCAGACCACGCGACAGGGACAGTGCGGCACTCTTCGTCGGGTACCAGGCAATCAGTTCCGGCTTCGGATCCGGGCTGAAGCCATACAGCTTCGGCTGCGAGTCGGGCGATGTGAGCTGCACGACCTTGAGGCCATTCACACCATCGGCGACATACGCGAACAGTGATGCGTTGGTTGTACCAACCACGACATCACGCGCGTCGCTGATCTTTCCGTCAGCATTGAACATCTGGTAGACGAAAGGCTTTTCCGGGTTCGTGACATCGACGATCGCCAGACCGTCCGCGCCGTCGGCGACATAGGCATAGGTGCGCGCAACGTGCAGCTTGTGCGCGTGGCGCAGCGGGACAAAGGCCGATTTCATTTCGCGCGCTTTGTCCGGATGCGTCACGTCGACGACATGCAGGCCGTCGGTGGCGGTCACGAACAGATAGCGGAACTGCACCTGCGCCGCCTCGGCACCGGCGATCGGAATCGTCGCGACATAGCGTGGTTTCAGCGGATCGTCCATATCCAGCACGACGATGCCGGCGTCGGCCGCGACATAGAACCAGGTGCCGGCGATGGCGACATGGCGCGCCCCATCCAGGACGTGGTTCTCGTTCCAGGTGAGCTGGCGCTCGAAGAAATTGTTGCGCGGTTCGCCGTCGGTCAAAGTGTCGATATCGGTTGCGATCAGTCCCTCGACCGAGTCGGTGATGAAGGCATACTTGTAGATCGGATGCATCGGCTGTTCGCGGTTGGCGCCGCGCATGAGATCGCCTTCATTGCGATTCGGGGCAACCGGCTGCGTGGTCGGCAATACAACGCACGTCGCGTTTTTCGACTTGATGTACGTGCGCTGGCCGAGGGGCGAGAATGGTGCGCTGACCATGCGTTGCGAGAAACCCTTGTTGGCGACGCTCGCCACATCGTAGGCGCGCATGCCTTTCGCGCCTTCGGCGACGTACAGGTATTCGCCGCGCAGTTGCAGGCAGTTGGCGACGCCTGCGCTGTGTTCGCGTGCGGTTTCAAGCTTGCGGTCGCGATCGTGGTGCTGCTGGTACCAATCCGGATACGCATATTTCTGCAGGTAACTGCCGATCACGGCTTGTGGCTCATCCCATTCGGTAACCTGGACCGCGCCGATGCCACCGTCCTCGCCAACCCAGGCGTGGTAGCCGATGAAATCGACGAACTTCGTGCCGTACAGCAGCAACTGCGCCATGATCGCGTTGTTGTCGTTGGTTTTCGACAGATGGCAGTCATCGCACTGCTTGGTTTCGGTCTTGCGCTCGGTATGCGGGTAGTGGGGCGCAAACGCCTGCGAGGAGTAGCCCGCCGAAGAAATGGGTGGCTGCTGCACGTAGATCTTCTCGCGGTTGATGTTGGTCGAGGAAAGTATCAGCGCCGAGGACGAGCGCACCGGTGCGATCTTGTGGTTCTTGATGTCGCCATGGATGCCGAGCTGGAACATCTGGTCGCGCGCGACTTGGGGGTTGTAGGTCGCGTAGTTGCGCGTTTCCCCGCCCTCGTATTTGTGCCGCTCGGTCTTCCAGTTGGCCTGGATCGGCAGATGACAGCCGCCGCAGCTCGTGGTCCACGAAGTGTGGCACGCGTAGCACAGCATTTTGTCGTCGTTGTGCGCGCGCTCGGCCTTGGCGACATCGCTGCCCCAGCGCAGGTCGTCGGTGTCGTTTGACACCGTATGCGCCCGGGTTGCCTTCGCGTTGTAGCTTTCGGCCAGTGGATCAGCGCTGGATCAGCTTGCCAGCGATCCATTCGAAACGCTTCTTGCCATCGGGATTACGGATCAGCTTGAGGTCGCGGCCGGTCTGCGACGCCGCAGGGCCAGAGGTCTTCAGCGTCGGATACGCATCGACCGTGCCGTGGCAATCCTCGCACTTGATTTCGACCGCACCCATGACTTCAGCCTTCATGTAGCCGTTGCCGTGCGCGTCTTGCGCGAAATGGCAGTCGACGCACTGCATGCCTTTATCGACGTGGATGGACTGCAGGTGCACCGCCTTCTTGAACTTGTCCGGATCAGTGTCGCTCACGATATTGCGGTTCGCATCAAGCAGATCGCCCTTGCGGTCGCGCGCGTACACCGCGCGGAAGTTCCATCCGTGCCCGTGATAATCGGCGAACTGGGTGTCCTTGAGCTGCGGATTGAGTTTCGAGACGTCCTTCAGGAAATCAACATCGCCCCACAGCCCGCGTACCGACGCTCCCTCGGGATTGCGCTCGAGAATCGCATGCTTTTCCTCGGTAGTCGGGTACTTTTGCTGTTTGGGCCACATCGACGGCGCGTCGGCTTCGTAATCCCACATCGTGTAACCGAGCATCGTATTGATGAACATGTTCGGCTGATGCATGTGGCAGATCATGCACTGGCTGGTCGGGATCTGGCGTGTGAATTCGTGCTTGAGCGGATGGCCGGATTCGTTGCGCGGAATGGTCGGGTCGACCTGCTGCGAGGTACCCATGTTGCCGAATTTTGCGTAGCCGGCGGAATGGAACTCGTCGCGATCATTGGCGTAGATCACATGGCAGCCCGAGCAGCCCGAGGAACGGTAATCACCGGGATTGTCGTTGGTGCCGAGGAACCACAGGGTCGGGTCGTTGAGTCGCGTCTTGGTGATGTTGAGGATCGGAATTGCCACGCGAGATCCCGTACCGGGGCCGCGATTGGACTGCTTTATATCGGGACGGCCGGGTTCTTCGAGGCGCTGGATCTGACCGAGTTCGCCGGGCAGTCCGATTTCCGGGAACAGGTTGCCGATGCTGCGCCCGCCGCGTTCGAAAACGCGGAAGATATCGGCTGGCGGAACGGTCTCCCAGCTGGGTAGCGGCGCGATTTTCGGCAGGATGCCGTGCGCGTCCATGTTGGCATCGTTGGGAACGCCATTGGTCATCGCAGCCGGCTCGCCGTCGCGCGTGTACGCCTCGCCAAGCATCGAGTGTTTCTGCGGCAGGATGCCGTTGTTGTATGCGCCCGCACCCCAGAACATCGCGTTGTTGGCCATCAGGCTGCGTTCGTTGGCCTGGATGATCGGCAGGTGGCACGCGCCGCAGGCTTCGCGCGCCACGCGCAGGTCGCCGGGATTGATGAAACGCGTGAACTCCGGCGACTCCTTCATCAGGTGTGTGTAACTGCGCTGGGGATTCGCGCTGGTCGGAAACTGGTCCGGGAAACGTGGCAGGACGTGTGCACTGTCCATTGCAGTCTTGTAGCTGGCGCTGTAACTGCGTGCGGCGAGCTCGGACGGGGAGGGCAGGCTCTCGCCGCTTGGCAGATGCACGCCGGCGTTGCCGCCATGGCAATCGGTACAGCCCAGCACGACCGCTTCACTCGCGTGCATGGTCTTTCGGTCCGAATCGGTGTGGCAGGAAACGCAACCTTCCGACTTTGTGTTGGCCTCATCCCAGCTCTGGAATGCCGGTGCGTCGGGTGCGGTGACGTAGGTGCGCTCGACCATTTCCGTGGCACCGCTGGCAAGCACCGCGGCGGGCGCAAGTGCAATCAGCAGCAGCGTGATCGGGAGCAGCGCAATCAGTCGCGACGCACGCAGAAGTCGGTGTTCCACGGTCGGCACCGTATGCAGCACGGTGCCAGCGGCGGATCCGGATGTTGTCATGTTCATGGCCGCCCCTCAGTAGCTCAGGACAAGATTGGCGAGCACTGAGTAGTACGCGTCATGCTTGCTGCCATACAGGTCCTTGAAACCCGCACCCGGAATCAGTGCCGCGCCCGACAGGCGGAATACGATGTTCTGCGTAAAGAATGGGCGGTAGATCCAGGAAATCGATGCATCCGTGCCGATCGTGCGGGCAATCGATGCCTGGTTGCGGGCTGCCTCCAGGATCTCGGTGCGGTCGAACCAAAGCTGGTTGATGTTGGCGGACACGCGCGATGCCGGCGTCAGGTCGAAATCCGCACCGACTCCAAGCAGGCGCAGGCCCGGATTATCGAAGTTCGACTGGCCGTTTTCCTTGGACGATCGCAGATTGTTGAGCATGCCGTTGCGCGAGCCGAGTGCCACGCCGCCACCACCGATCAATGGCACGTTCTGGCGGATCCAGTAGCTGGTATCCGCGCCGGCAAATATCGGGTTCTCGAAGATCGCGTCGAACCCGGTCGAGCGGTCGTCATAGGGATCCTTGTCGCCGCTCGCCCAGGCACCGGCTGCGCGCACGCGGATCCAGTCGAAATCCATCGAGGCCTCGGCCGCGACAAACCCGGCGCGGATGTCAGTGCGCTGGTTGACGAACACGCCAGGCGTCTGGCGACCGAATGCGCCGTATGCCGACAGGGTGAGATTCAGGCGCCCGAAATGACCGTCACCGCTGTAGCCCAGATAGGCGACGTCATATTCGCGCGGCAGTTCAAGACCCAGCGAAGAGGGCCGCTGGATCAAGCCATTGCTGTCAAAAAACGTTCGATCCTCGCGGTTGCGGTTATAGAGGATCGTTGCCTGCGAGGTGAAGCCGCGTACCGGGAAATCCTGGCGATACAGGTTGGCGAGCAGTATGTCGTCCTTGCGCGGACTCTTCGTGACATCGTTGAGTCCGGAATTGATGTCCTTGTCCAGGCGTCGGAACCAGGCAAGGTTGTACTGCCAGCGATTGTTGTCGCGATTGCCGAACAGGCGGATGCCGGGTTGGCTGTCCTGGAACAGGAAACCACGGAAATCACTGTTGAACGGCTGGATGCCGATGCGCAGCGAATCGAAGTCGTAGCGCGAGGATACGTCGCGCAGGTGCTTGTCGACCCACAGCTCCTGCACGCCAATGAAGCCGTCGTCACGATCCGTGCCGCGGCGGGGGTCGACCTGCAACGCCCGCGCTTCTTGCGTGTTGACCCGGTTGTACTGGAACGCGAGCGTCGCGCGGAATTCGATTTCCGGCGGCTTGAACGTGGTGTCGCCAATGTAGTAGTTGACCCCGACGATCGCCGTCTGCGCGAGGATCAGCTGATTGATGTCGCCCAGTACATCGAGCTCGCCGGCGCTGCCGGTTCCCTGCGGGCCGACCGGCGTCGGAATGGAGCGCGGTTCGACGACAGTGTCCGAAATCAGGTTGAGATTGAAGAAATGATCGTCACCCTTGATCGGTTTGTCGGCCTTGAGCGTGTTCTGGTTGTATGGATCCCACAGCGAGTGCCGGAAGCCGAGCGCCTCCATGATGCGCCAGCGGTCCGGCACCGCAAGGAATTCGCCTGCCTGGTCGAAAGGCGCGGGATTCACGGCATCCGGATTCTGGATCACCGGCTGTGGCAACGGCTCGTACGGATGGCCCGGACGACGGCGCGGAATCTGCGAATCGTAGGGATCATAGGTCGGTGCCGGTAGCATGCCCACAAACTCTAACCAATGTGACGTGAGGCTTGAGGCCTGCTGCGCAAAAACCACGGAAGGCGCGCAACCGCCGGCGAGGATGAGTCCAGTGATCAGTGCGCTGCACCGTGGCAGGCTTGGTCGAGTGCGTGGCGGTCGAATGTCATGACGATGCATGTCACTTCCCCTCGCAGACGTTGTCGACGCCCGAATCGATGAACGGCGACTGCGGACAACTGACGTAGCGCAGGTGCGCGCCGCCGGGTGCCAGCGTGTCAGCACGCATCGCACGTGGCGCGTTGCCGATCGTGCCGAGTGCCTCCCCGCCATTGTGCAGGCCGAGGAAGCTCACCATGTCATCCTGCTCGACGCCATCGCCGGACACGCCGATACCACCGACCAGCACGTTGCCGCGATAGATTGGCGCGCTGCCGGGGAAGATCTGGATGCCGTTCGGAATGCGCTCGATGCCGGTGCAGTTCTGCGGCACATCATCCAGCGCCGGCAGCGTGGTGCCGTTGAGCGAAACCGCAAGCCCGGCCTGCTGCAGGTAGAACGCAAGGTGCAGCGCCACGCGGTTGTAGACAAGGTCGAGCTGTTCGCCGACCTTGAACGGACTCCATTGCTCAAACGGGAAGCTGAAGGGGCCGGGTGGATTTCCGGTCACGCCATCCGGATAGTAGGGCCGCGACAGGTTGCCACCCGCGCGGTCCGTGAACGCGATCGCGCCATCGCCAAGTGCCGTGGGCAGGCCGAGAAATTCGCGGAGACGCGTCACATAATCACCGAGCGGGCTTACGGCGATCGTCGACAAGGCGACCGTGCCGCCAGAAAGGTCCACGCTGTCGGCCAGATAATCGGCTGCTGCGGGCGTCATCAGCGTCGTCGGCGCTGGTGCGTTGAACAGGTCATCGGCAGCGTAGGCGCCGGAGTTGAACATCGCCGTGCGTGCCTTCTGCAGCGACACGTCGGTGCCGAAGATCGGCGCATCGCGCGTGCGTGCCACCGCCAGCGCGACGCCATTGGTATCGACGATCGATACCGAGACGCGCGCTGGGCTGCCGAACGGACGACGGATTTGCGCGCGCGTGCGATTGGCGACCTTGAGCGCCTCCTGCATCAGCGTGCTGACTTCCTCGACATTGAGCGCATCGGCGCCGTCGGTGCCGGCGCGCGGCGGGTAGCGATTTGCGCCGCCGTCGTCCTCGAGCACAAACGCATCTAGTCCCGCATAGTCGCCTGTCGCCGGTCGGATGCCCGAGCCGGGCTGGCCGAACGCAAGACCGGCGAGGATGCCACCGGATTTGGCGTAGTAGCCTGGCACATCGATCAGGCCGCCATCACCCGCGCCGACGGTCGCAGCAGTCGCCGGGTTGCTCGCCAGAGCACTGAACTCGACATCCGTGAAGCGGAAGTTCTTGCCCTCCAGCGTGATGCGGTCGCCGCGGCGATCGATCGGCGCGCCGAACGAAAATGTACCCGCCCAGGCGATGAATTCGTCCATGTCGCGGTCGCTATCGCGGATGTCGGCATCGAGGCCATAGGTATCGTCCGCGGCGACACCGATGCCGCCCACTGGCGTACCGTTCTTGTACAACGGAAAGCCGCCCGGATCGGCGGCAAGACCGAGCGGCGAGCGATGCGGACCCGGACCCGTGCCGCCATCAAAGCGCGTTGAAAGGTCCGAGCAGGGCAATTGCGAAAACTGCACGCCGAACAGTGGTCCGCCCGGCGCATTGCGTTCGCCGGGATTGAAATGCTCCTGCACGATCTGCGAGGCGGTGCGCGTCGAGAACGCGTTGCCCTCGCTGGACAGGTACGCGCCGGTAATCGCTTTCGCGACGGCAGCCAGTTCACTCGGTACGACCAGATTCTCGAGGCCGCCGGTGACGCCACGGTTGGAACTGATCGTGACCAGCGGCGTCGCGCCATTCATCCGGTACACCGCGAGTACGTTGCCGACGCGATCGACAATCGCGATCGTTGCGGGCACGCCTTGCGCACGCGCCTCGCCCGCGGCTTGCGCAATGATGGTTGTGGTGTCGCCCGGCGTCAGGAAGGACGTGTCGTCGGCGCACGAGCCGGTGCAGCCGGGCGGCGTATCGACCGGGGGGTCCGCAGGCGGAGCCGTACCCTCGGAACTGGTGGTATTGCTGCCACCGCTGCACCCGACCAGCAGCAGCGCACCTGCCAGCAACGTCGCGAGTCGTGCCTTGCGCATCGCTCCCTCCCTCCCTCTGCGTCCAAGCCGAAACGGCGATGAACGGTGCCCACGCCAGTATAGCGCGGCACTATTCGCGTGCACGACGCCTGCGCGGGATTTTGTGGCCTGTCAGCGCGGCGACACCGCGCCCTCTTGCGCCGCTACAAATTCGCCTGCATGAGTGCGTCCGCACGGTGGAAGCTGTGGCAGTCGATGCAGGTGCTGCGCACCTTGTTGTCCGAGTGCTCACCGCCGTGGCACTGTCGGCAGGTCTCGATACCGGGGATCAGCAGATCACTGGCACGGGTCGATTTGGATGCGTCCGCGTGGCAATCCTCGCAGTCCATCGTGGTGTGGCGCGCATGCGGGAAGCTGGCGTCCACGTACCACGCGCCGGATACGCGCACCGGGGCGATTTTCCAGGTTGAGTCCGGGCCCAAAGGCGCGGTGACGGTATGGCAGGTGACGCACGCCTTGTCGGTGAACAGGGTCTGCGTGGCTTGCTCGGCGCGCTCACGCGCCCAGGCGAGTGCCTCCTGCTTCTCCGCGCGTGACTGCGGCGGCTGGCCCGGCCTGCGACGCTGCTGGACGATGGTTGGCGCTCGCGCGTCCGCGTAGCCGCCCTCGAGCGCGCGGTTCGCGTAGTACTCGTTGAGTGTGTAAATCACCGCGGCGACCTTGCCGTGCGGCACCTGGCGATCCGGAGCGAGTGTGTCGAAGCCGAGCGCATGGCATTCGTAGCATATCGTCTCAAAGGCAATCGGCTTCATCCGTGCGCCACCCGGTTCGGGCTGATGGCACTTCGCGCAGGTCAGCACCTGGTGGCCGGTCGGTGTGCTGAGGCCTTTTGCGACCAGATGCTTCTTGTGGTTGAACTTGAGGCCCGAAGCCTCGCTGAGATCCTTGTTCCAGGTCACAGTTTGCGGCACGAAGTCGCCATTCACGTCCCACGCGGGCAGGTTGAGCCGGAACTCCGGATGCTGCTTGGTAAAATCGCTGACGTCCGGAAGCTTGCTTGCGCCTGCCGTTCGCGCTCGAAGATCGCCGTGGCAATCTGCGCACAGCCTCTGGTCGGTGCGCACCATGCCGGTCGGCCCGTTGTGGTCCTGATGGCAGTCGCGACAGTTGGCATCGCCGAGTTCGCTGATATGGAACTTCACGGGGTCGGCATGGGCCCGGGTGTCCTTGTGACAGGCGATGCAGGCACTATCGCGTACGCGCAGGAATGCATGCTGATGGCACTGCGTGCAGTCCTCGCCAAAGTAGTGGTGCGCGGCTTCGAGCGGTCCGGGATTCCAGAACGCGGTACTCGGCACGGGCAGCACCTTGAGTGCCGAGCGAAGCGGGGGTAGGAAGTGCGAGGCGGCCGGGATTGCGAGACCGAAAATCAGGATCAACCCGAACAGGATCCAGGATGGCGCGCGCTTGCCGAGCCAGGTGTCGGACAGCCGCGTTGGCCGCGAGCGTCGCACCCGCGCTGCCTGTTGCTCACTCTTGTCGAGTGCGCTCACCTCGATCGCCGCGTCGTAGTCGCGCGGCGGCGCAACCAACGTCAGGCGCGTCGATCCGATCTCGATGGTTGCGCCGGGCTCGGCAACCGTCGCATAGGTGATTTCGCCATTGACGCGGATGCCGGCGACGATCAGTGACTCGACCCGATAGCGGCCGTCGCCGAGTGCGGTGACCTTGGCGTGATTGAGCGCTGCGCGCAGGTCCGACAGGAAGATTGCCTGGTCGGCGGCACGGCCGATCGACAGCTCGTCGCCGTAGTGGATGTCCTCTTCGTAGGATATGGAGCCCTTGCCCTTTTTCAGGACCCGGCGGATCAGCCAGCGCATGCGATGCTCCCGCCCATCACCAGTAGAAGAAGGAAGACACGATGTGCGCCGTCAGCGCGGCAAGCAGCGCAAACGAGAGCGGCACGTGGATGTACAGCCAGATTTCCATCATGGCCTGGTACTGGATGTCGCGCGCCACGCGCGTGGCGAGCGATTTCTTGCGCGAGAGCATGTCGATCAGCTTGCGCAGCGCTTCGGTCTGGCGGTCGCTTGCCTTGCTGGCGAGAAAGTCGACCATGGCGAACATGGTCTGCCCGCCCTGGGGTAGTTGCGCCTCGCTGGTGCTCTGGCGCGCAGCGACCGCCTCGCGTACGCGTGCGAGTGCGATGTCCGACCCGTCGCGCGCGCGAAGCTGAGTCCAGACGCTGCCGCCAAGCCGCGTGTTCTCGATCGAACGCAGCACGATTGCGTGGATCTTCGGGTCGATGCCGTCCGCCAGCGCCAGCGCGTTCTGGTCGATATCGGAGATTTCATCCAGCAGCGTCTCCCGGCTGGCACTTTCGCGATTGCGCGTCATCAGGCCCGGATAGCGCAAATAGACGTAAACCCCGAAGAAGCCCGAGAACACCACCACCAGCATGAGGTAGAAGGTCAGCGAATGCAGGCTCCAGTGCAACTGGAAACCCGCATGCAGCAATACGATCAGGATCAGCGTGGTACCCAGGTACACATGGGCCGACAGCCAGCCTCGTACGCTGCCGATGCGGTTTGCGTAGGTCCGCTTGCGGATGCCGAGCAGCATCAGCCATACGATCAGAGCCGCAGCGATCGTACCCAGCGTGTAGCCCAGCCAGGTCCCGCCGTTGGGGGGCGCGCCGGGATTGTGCAGCAGATAGGCGAGGATCGACGCGGCGCTCAGTGCGAGCGCGACCCATAACCAGCGGGATTTTGCGTGGTTGAGGATAGACTCATGCACGGCAGTCGCGCTCCATATCGGAGCGCGTCGACAAGCCACCTGTTTCCCCGTTGAGACTGCTGCGTCCCACGTCCCCTCCCGGACCGGATCGAATTACCCGCCATCAGGCGCGACCATACACCAGGAGGAAAATCGTACGCGGGCGAGGAGCCCGCGTCCATCCACGAGCGCTCGGTTGTGGGATTCGACGCTAAAAGAGTGGTGAACGTAGCGAAACGCGTCGGTTGTGTTGTTTTTGTTGTTGAGATCGGACTTCGACAGGGTGCAATCTCATGAAACACTTTCAGGCGACGTGAGCATGGAACGCCGCGGGTTTCTTGGCGCTGCACTGGGAATGGTGGCCACTTTCGGCCTGCCGGGAACTCGCGCGCGCCAGAACGAGCAGGTCGCGTGACGGTCGTGTGCATCTTTGCAATTGCACGCACCGCACTATCTGACGACCTTTGGAAAGCTGCTACGGCCGCCCGTGCGACAATTTCGATTGACGCGGCATTGCGCACTTCGTAAAATTACCGGTTCGTTCCGGTAGCGTTATGGACTGGGCGGAATCCGCTCCGACGGGGTATAGCGCAGTCTGGTAGCGCATCTGCTTTGGGAGCAGAGGGTCGGGGGTTCGAATCCCTCTACCCCGACCAGCGGATGGTTTGGACTGACGGTGTGGCGGACGCGGTGGCCGGCCGACGGATTGTCCGGTTGACGATGCGCCCGTAGCTCAACCGGATAGAGCACCGGCCTTCTAAGCCGACGGTTACAGGTTCGAGTCCTGTCGGGCGCGCTATTCAGAGGACAGAGGACAGAATTAGAATGCAGAGGGCAGAGGACAGGCACGAGGGTGATGGCGTTGGTCGCCGCTTTCTGACCTCTATAGCCTGTCCTCTGGTTTCTGCACGGTGGACGTAGCTCAGTTGGTTAGAGTCCCGGATTGTGATTCCGGATGTCGGGGGTTCGAGTCCCCTCGTCCACCCCAATTTCGTTAAACTTTGCGTTTCACCTGGGCCGTTAGCTCAATTGGTAGAGCAGCGGACTCTTAATCCGTAGGTTGAAGGTTCAAGTCCTTCACGGCCCACCACATGATTGAAATCCGATTTCCAGCGATTGGGCTCGGACAGTGCGATGCGCGATGCCGGGTCATTGTGCGGGCAACCGCCGGGTACGGCGGCGCCGGAAGAACGAGCGAAAGTGGCGGAACTGGTAGACGCGCTGGATTTAGGTTCCAGTGGGGCGACCCGTGAGAGTTCGAGTCTCTCCTTTCGCACCACGACAAGGTGGTCGAACCACCCGCGGGCCGCTTGCATCGGCTCGCAAGACGATTGTTGCCGCGCGTTGCGGAAGCGCTTGCGGTGATGCGCAATTTTTCGCGTTGGGATAGCCAACAAGCTGTTTCGACACAGGTTTTCTGAGGAATTAGCATGCAGGTTTCGGTCGAGAATGTCGGCACGCTGGGACGCAAGGTCACGGTACGGGTGCCCGCGGACAAGCTGGAGGACAAGGTCCGCTCGCGCATGCTCGAGATGGGGCAGAGTGTCCGCCTCAAGGGCTTTCGGCCCGGAAAGGTGCCGCCCAAGGTGATCGAGCAGCGTTTCGGGCTGCAGATCCGCAACGAGGCCCTGTCGGACATGATCGGTTCGAGCTTCCAGGAGGCGGTCAAGCAGGAAAACCTGCGTCCGGCCGTGCAGCCGTCGATTGCGACCACGGGCCGGCCCGAGAACGGCGAAATCGAATACATCGCAACGTTCGAGGTGTTGCCGGAAATCGACAAGATCGATGTCGCCGGCCTCGAAATCGTGCGTCCGCGCGCCGAAGTGGTCGAGGAAGACATCGACAAGATGATCGAAACGCTGCGCGAACAGCGTCGCACGTGGCACGAGACCGATCGCGCCGCGCAGAAGGGCGACATGGTGCTGTTCGAATACAGCGCCGAAGGGGAGGATGTCAGGCATCCGGCTGAAGGCGTCGACAAGATCGGTACCATCATCGGTTCGGATGCGCTGTTTTCGGACTTCGAAAATGCGCTGATCGGCCATGCTTTCGATGACACCTTCGAGGTGGATCTGGATTTCCCGGACAACTTCCAGGCCAGTGCGCTGGCCGGGAAGTCGGCCAAGGCGAGCATCAAGGTGATGCGCGTGCAGGAGCCGAAGCTGCCGGAGGCCGACGATGTGTTTGCGTCGAGTTTCGGCATCCGCGAGGGTGGCATGGCGCAGTTCCGCGAGGATGTGCGCGCCAACCTCGAACGTGAACTGGCGAACGTGCTGTCCGCGCGGCTGAAGTCGGCGACTGTCGAAAAGCTGCTCGCGCTGTTCCCGGATATGGAGATTCCGCAGGCGATGATAGAGGCGGATGCGCGCGGACTTGCGCGTCAGCAGGACTCCAGCAACGAGGAGAACTTCGCGGTCTATCTCGGCGCAGCGCGCAATCGCGTGGCGGCGGGTCTGCTGCTGGCCGAACTGGCCCGCCAGAATGGCATCCAGGTCGATTCGCGGCGTGTTTCCAGCGTCCTCGCCAGCATCGCCTCGACCTACGAAGAGCCCGAACAAATCATTGAAATGTATACGCGTGATCCCCAGTTGATGAGCGGCCTGCAAAGCCGCGTACTGGAAGATCAGGTGGTCGACTGGATCGCCGAGCATGCCAAGGCCAGCGAGCAGGTGCTGAGCTTCAGCGAGGTCATGCGCCCCGGCGCCTGACGCGAGACTCGATCTGAACGTGTTCAGCGTCGGCTGTTACCAGTAGGCGTTTTGATTACCGCTTTGGCCCGTCCGGCCATGAATCATTTCGAGCAGAGGCGCACATGACATCCCGCACCCCCCAGATCCAGGCGTTGAATCTCGTGCCGATGGTGGTCGAGCAGACCTCGCGCGGCGAGCGTGCCTACGACATATATTCGCGGCTCCTCAAGGAGCGCGTCGTGTTCCTGGTCGGACCGGTGGACGACCAGGTCGCGAACATCATCGTTGCGCAGTTCCTGTTTCTCGAATCGGAAAACCCGGACAAGGACATCAACCTCTACATCAACAGCCCGGGCGGCTCGGTGAGCGCCGGGCTCGCAATCTACGACACAATGCAGTTCCTGAAACCCGATGTCAGCACCATGTGCATGGGCCAGGCGGCGAGCATGGGCGCGCTGCTGCTGGCCGCCGGCGCCAACGGCAAGCGTTACTCGCTGCCGCATTCGCGCATCATGATCCATCAGCCCTGGGCCGGCGGGATTTCCGGTCAGGCCAGCGACATCGATATCCATGCGCGCGAGATTCTCGCCACCCGCGAGCGGCTGAACGAGATCCTGGCGCGGCATACCGGCCAGCCGATCGAGCAGATCGAGCATGATACGGACCGCGACCGCTTCATGAGCGGCGCCGACGCGAAGGCTTATGGCCTTATTGATGATGTGCTCGAAAAGCGCCCGGCAGAGACGCCTGTCAAGTCCTGACAGCGCCCCGCCTGCACCGCCGGTTACTGGGTTGACGTTGCCGACGCATCGTTTTCTGCCCGATTTGCCTATTGATTCGCGCGTGCGGCAAGGCCGCGCGCGTGTGTTATCTTTACTAGGTATCAGGCAGCCAATCACCCGAGGCGGACCATGACAGACGAGCGGCAAGGCCGGTCGGGCGACAGCGGCAAGATTCTCTACTGTTCCTTTTGCGGCAAGAGCCAGCACGAAGTGCGCAAGTTGATCGCGGGCCCATCCGTGTTCATCTGCGACGAGTGCGTGGATCTGTGCAACGACATCATCCGCGAGGAACTGGAAGAGAAGACCGCAAGTGCGCGCAACCAGTTACCCAAACCGCGCGAAATCCTCGATGTGCTCGATCAGTACGTCATCGGTCAGTCTCGCGCCAAGAAAGTGCTCGCGGTCGCGGTCTACAACCACTACAAGCGCCTTGAGGCGCGTGGCGGCGATGAAGAGGTCGAACTTGCCAAGTCGAATATCCTGCTGATCGGCCCGACCGGCTCGGGCAAGACGCTGCTGGCAGAAACGCTGGCGCGCCTGCTCAACGTGCCGTTCACGATCGCCGATGCGACCACGCTGACCGAAGCGGGTTATGTTGGCGAGGATGTCGAGAACATAATCCAGAAGCTGCTGCAGAAATGTGATTACGACGCCGAGAAGGCGCAGACCGGCATCGTCTACATCGATGAGATCGACAAGATTTCGCGCAAGAGTGAAAACCCGTCGATAACCCGCGACGTGTCGGGCGAAGGCGTGCAGCAGGCACTGTTGAAGCTCATTGAAGGTACGGTCGCGTCCGTGCCGCCGCAGGGCGGCCGCAAGCATCCGCAGCAGGAATTCCTGCAGGTCGACACCAAGAACATCGCCGCAGGGCGGCCGCAAGCATCCGCAGCAGGAATTCCTGCAGGTCGACACCAAGAACATCTTGTTCATCGTCGGTGGCGCGTTTGCGGGGCTGGAGAAGATCATCCAGCAACGTACCGAGTCCTCGGGCATCGGTTTCAGCGCCGAGGTCCGCAGCCGCACGGTAACCGACACCGGCAAGTTGCTGGCTGATGTCCAGCCGCAGGATCTCATCAAGTTCGGCCTGATTCCCGAATTCGTAGGGCGTCTGCCCGTCGTTGCGACGCTCGAGGAACTCGACGAAGACGCGCTCGTCAAGATCCTGACCGAACCGAAGAATGCGATCACCAAGCAGTTTACGCGCCTGTTCGAGATGGAAGGCGTTGAACTGGAATTCCGCCCCGAGGCGCTGACCGCGGCCGCTCGCAAGGCACTGGAGCGCAAGACCGGCGCGCGCGGTTTGCGCACGATTCTCGAGCAGGTCCTGCTCGACACGATGTTCGATCTGCCTTCGCTCGAACACGTCAGCAAGGTCGTGGTGGATGAGGCGGTCGTCAACGGCCAGGCCGAGCCCTACCTGATCTATCGCGGCAACCTGCAGACTCGCGCGGCATCCGAGTAACATCGGTCGCGGGGTAGGGGATCGCCGTGTGTGCCAGCGTGCGCCGCAACACCTGTGTGGCGCCGCACGTACGCGGCCACTTGCAAACCGTGCCCGACGGCCACAACTCCTCAACCAGTCAAGCCATTAACGTGGGACACACCGGTCCCCGAGGAATCCTTATCGATGTCCACGGACAATCCCAGCAAAATCACATCGACCGTCGTTGAATCGGGCTCGGGCGACGTATCGGATCTGCCGGTATTGCCGCTGCGCGATGTCGTGGTATTTCCACATATGGTCATCCCGCTGTTCGTGGGACGGGAGAAGTCCGTCCGCGCGCTGGATGCGGCCATGGCCGGCAACAGGAAGATCCTGCTGGTTGCCCAGCGCAGCCCGGACGTCGACGATCCGGAAATCTCGGACCTTTATTCGATCGGTACCGCCGCGAGCGTGCTGCAACTGGTGAAGCTGCCCGATGGTACGATCAAGGTGCTGGTCGAGGGCGCAGAACGTGTGGAAATTGCTGCATTCGCCGATCGTGAGGGGCTGCTGTACGGCCACACGCGCCCGCTACAATCGATGCATACGCGCAGTGAGCGCGAAATCGAGGTGCTGGCCAATTCGCTGACGGCGTTGTTCGAGCAGCTCGTCAAGCTCTCGCGCAAGCTGCCGCCCGAACTCATGGCTGCGCTCGGCGGCATGGACGATCCATCGCGTCTTGCCGACACGATTGGCTCGCACCTCGCGATCCGCCTGTCGGACAAGCAGCAGGTGCTTGAAACCGCCGATGTCGCCGATCGGCTGGAACTTCTTGTCGGTCTCGTCGATGGTGAAATCGACGTGCAGCAGATCGAAAAGCGCATTCGCGGCCGCGTCAAGAACCAGATGGAGAAGAGCCAGCGCGAGTACTACCTCAACGAGCAGATGAAGGCCATCCAGAAGGAACTGGGCGACATGGACGATGTGCCCAACGAGCTCGATCAGCTGGCGGCGAAGATCACTGAGTCAGGCATGCCCCGCGAGGTCGAAAAGAAGGCGCGCGCCGAGCTCAACAAGCTCAAGCAGATGCCACCGATGTCGGCCGAGTCGACGGTAGTGCGCAACTACGTCGACTGGATGGTCGGTGTACCGTGGAAAAAGCGCAGCAAGGTACGGCGCGATCTCGCAGCGGCGCAGACGGTGCTCGACGCTGACCATTACGGTCTTGAAAAGGTCAAGGAACGCATTCTCGAATACCTTGCCGTGCAGCAGCGTGTGAAGAACATGAAGGGTCCGATCCTGTGTCTGGTCGGTCCGCCGGGTGTGGGCAAGACCTCGCTCGGTCATTCCATTGCCAAGGCGACCAATCGCAAGTTCGTGCGCATGTCGCTCGGCGGCGTTCGTGACGAGGCGGAAATTCGCGGGCACCGGCGCACCTACATTGGTTCCATGCCGGGGCGCATCATCCAGAACATGTCCAAGGTGGGCACGCGCAACCCGCTGTTCATGCTCGATGAAATCGACAAGATGGCGATGGATTTCCGCGGCGATCCGTCTTCGGCATTGCTGGAAGTGCTGGATCCGGAGCAGAACCACACGTTCAACGATCACTATCTTGAGGTCGACTTCGATCTCAGCGAGGTGATGTGGATTGCGACCGCCAACTCGCTCAACATTCCGCCGGCACTCGCCGACCGCATGGAGATCATCCGCATTCCGGGTTACACCGAGGATGAGAAGATCAACATCGCGCTGCGCTACCTGCTGCCCAAGCAGCTCAAGGCGAACGGCCTCAAGCCCGAGGAACTGTCAATCGCCGAATCGGCGATTCGCGACATCATTCGCTATTACACGCGCGAATCCGGGGTACGCAATCTGGAGCGTGATATTTCCAAGATCTGCCGCAAGGTCGTCAAGGAGCTCAGCCTGGCAGAGGCCAAATCCGGCAGGGGGGCCAAGCCCGCGAAGAAGACTGCCAAGACAGTAAGTCAGGACGATTCCGTCAAGGGCGACGCCAACAAGACCAGCGCGAAGCGCAAAAAGAGTCGCGTCAGCGTCTCCAGCCGTAATCTCGACAGCTATCTCGGCGTGCGCCGCTTCAGCTTCGGACGCGCCGAACAGCAGAACGAGGTCGGTCTCGTGACAGGTCTTGCGTGGACGGAGGTGGGCGGCGATCTGCTCAGCATCGAGGCGGCCATCGTGCCGGGCAAGGGCAAGTTGATCCAGACCGGCCGGCTCGGCGACGTGATGCAGGAATCGATCAGTGCGGCGCTCAGTGTCGTGCGCGCGCGCACCGAGCGGCTTGGCATTGCCTCGGATTTCCATCAGCAGTGCGACATCCATGTGCATGTGCCCGAAGGCGCCACGCCCAAGGATGGCCCGAGTGCGGGTATTGCCATGTGTACGGCGATGATATCCGCGCTGACGCGTGTGCCAGTGCGCTCGGAAGTCGCGATGACCGGCGAGATCACGCTGCGCGGTCGTGTGTTGCCGATCGGCGGGCTCAAGGAAAAATTGCTGGCGGCCCATCGCGGCGGTATTACCACCGTGATCATTCCCGAGGAAAACCGCAAGGATCTTGCGGAAATCCCCGGCAACGTGACCGAATCGCTGCGCATCTGTCCGGTGCGCTGGATTGATGAGGTGCTTGATATTGCTCTGGAACATGCGCTGACGCCGCGGCAGAGCGAGGAGCCCGCTTCGCAGGAAAACATGAAGGCGCGCGGTCGCAAACAGCGCGAGGAAACACCTGTGCGACCGCACTGATTGCCAGCCATCAACCGGTGCGTTTCCGGCGGTTTTGTTGCGTGAGTCCGGGGTCACTGGTATAAAGAGCCGGCCGTGATCCAGGGGACATGGGTCCATGCCCGGGCGATTGCGGAGTCATACCGAATCCATTTGCCGAGCGGACGCCGAGTCTGATCGGAACCGGGATTACGGATCCATCCAGATTGTCAGGCTCGCTGCTCCGTGAGGGAAAACATATGAACAAAAGTGAATTTATCGGTTCCGTTGCCGACGAGGCGGATTTGTCCAAGGCAGATGCCGACCGTGCGGTTGAGGCAGTGTTCAACGTAATCAAGAAGGCGCTCAAGAGCGGAGACAGCGTGTCGCTGGTCGGCTTCGGCACCTTCACCGTACGCAAGCGCGCGGCGCGCACCGGGCGCAATCCGCGTACTGGTGAAACCATTCAGATCGCAGCGTCGAACGTGCCGGGTTTCAAGGCGGGCAAGGGACTCAAGGACGCGGTCAACTGACCACGGTCGACGGACCCTACAGGGTTTGAACAGGATACAAGCGGGTGCTTAGCTCAGCGGTAGAGCATCGCCCTTACAAGGCGGGGGTCGGGGGTTCGAAACCCTCAGCACCCACCAGCTTCCAGGCGATATCCGCATTGCGCGGCGCATCGTGGAAGCCTGCGACGTGAGCAGGCGGTCAGGAACGTGGTGCTGATTTAGGCGACGATCCGCGACCGCAGACCCGCGTGTCCGCTGCGCCGCTGCGGACACCGGGAGCGCAGGGGTCGGTACTGCCCACTTCAAGATGGTGAAGGAGGGCGCCCATGCGGCGCCCTTGCTTTTTGACCGGTGCACGGCGACGTCCGTGCGATCGTTTGTTGCGCATGCCGCACTCGTGCTGCGCGATTTTCATAACAGGCACTTACATGCTGCAAATTCTGCGTGAGAAAAAATCCGGGTTGTTCGTCAAGATCGTGCTCGGCATTGTGGTTCTGGTGTTTTCCTTCTTCGGTATCGAGTCCTATTTCATCACGCAGACCAGCACGGACGTGGCAATGGTCGGCAAGACGCCGATCAGCCAGGACAAGTTTCGCGAGCGCTTCGGCGAATACCGCCAGCGTGTGACGCAGATGATGGGTGATCGCGTGGACGGAGAATATTTCCAGAAGCCCGAGACCAAGCGCCAAGTCCTGGACCAGCTCGTCAATGAGCAGGTGCTGCTCATTGCCAACGACACGCTCGGTATGACAGTGCCCGCCGAAAGCGTACGCGACGAAATCGCCAACATCCCGGCATTCCAGGAAGATGGCAAGTTCGACGTCGCCCGCTACCGGACCATCCTCGCCGGCCAGGGCATGTCACCGCTGGGCTTCGAGCAGCGCGTGCGCCAGGATCTGGCCGTGCGTGAGCTGCCCGCCGCGGTCGCGGCTAGCGCGGTAGTCACCAGCGCCGATGTCGATATGTATCTGCGCCTGCGCAACGAAACGCGCGATTTCAGTTACATCAAGCTCGACAAGCCGGACGATGTCGACACTACGGTGTCGGACGAGGAGATTGCCGACTATTACAAGACGCATGCCGACGAGTTCATGACTCCTGAAGAGGTTTCACTGCAATATCTCGAGCTGGATGCCGCTCAGATCGATGTGCCGGTGACGCCGGATGACGCGACGCTTCGCGAGCACTACGAAAAAGAAAAAGCACGCTTTGCGAGCCCCGAGCAGCGACTCGTGTCGCACATCCTCGTCAAGGTATCGGGCCAGGGATCACCTGCGGAGCAGAAAGAAGCGCTGGCCAAGGCCGAAGCGATAAAGACGCGCATCGACGACGGCGCAAGCTTCGCTGAAGTGGCGAAGGAGGAATCGGACGATCTCGGATCGAAAAACCAGGGCGGCGATCTTGGCTGGCTCGAAAAGGGCATCACCGATCCCGCATTTGAGGATGCGCTGTTTGCGATGAAGAAGGGGGAAATCTCCGACCCGGTGCTGTCGTCGGAGGGTTACCACATCATCGACCTGCGCGATGTCCGCGAGGGCGAAACGCGCAGCTTCGAGGAGGTCAAGCCGGAACTGATCAAGGAATACACGGAAACCGAACACGACCGCCTGTTCAGCGATCAGGCTGGCCGGTTGACCGACCTGACCTATCAGGATCCGTCGTCTCTGCAGCCTGCGGCCAAGGATCTTGGTCTGGAAGTACACAACACCGGATCGTTCTCCCGTAAAGGGGGCACCGGCATTGCAGCTAATCCGGACGTCATCAAGGCGGCGTTTTCCGACAACGTTATGGTCCAGGGCAACAACTCCGACCCGATCACGCTGGGCCCCAACCAGGTCGCGGTGGTGCGGCTCGCCGAACGCAAACCCGCCAAAGCCAAACCGCTGGCGGAAGTAAGTGACACGATCAAGACGCTCATCATCGCAGAACGCACCAGCAAGCAGGCGAAGACACGCGCGGATGAGTGGTTCGCGAATTTGCAGAAGACGCACGATCTGGGCGCGCTTGCGGCCGCGCACGACCAGGAGACGATCAGCGAAACCGGGGTCGGACGCAATGCACTCAACGTCGACAGTGCGCTCATCAAGGCCGCGTTCGAAATGCCAAGGCCCGGTGACAAGCCGTCCGAGGTATTGGTGTCGCTCGCGGACAACACCTATGCGCTCGTGCAGCTCGACAAGGTCAATCAGAGCGATCCGTCCACGCTGGACGAGAAGACGCGCGAGGCTGCCCGCAGTACGCTGGAACAGGCCCGCGGCGCGCTGCTGGCACGCGAGTTCGTTGAAGCGCTGCGCAAGAGCTCCAAGGTGCAACTGTTTGAGGATCGCCTGCCCTGAGGACACTCGGGGCGGTTCCACAGCGTTGGCCGTACCAGGCCTGCCCGCATACGGCACCATGGACGGACGATCATTCCGATGACGACATGCGCCGCAATGGCGGCGCACACGATGACTCAGACTAAGCTCAGAGCCCGGTCATGCCGAGGATGTTGTAGCCGGCATCGACGTAGGTGATCTCGCCGGTGACGCCGGAGGCGAGATCCGAGCACAGAAACGCAGCCACGTTGCCAACCTCATCGATCGTCACGTTGCGGCGCATGGGTGCCTTTTCCTGCACGTGGTCCAGCATTTTGCGCAGGCTGCTGACTCCGGAGGCGGCCAGGGTCTTGATGGGCCCGGCTGATACCGCGTTGACGCGCGTGCCTTCCGGCCCGAGATTCATCGCGAGATAACGCACATTGGCTTCAAGACTCGCTTTGGCCAAACCCATGACGTTGTAACTTGGCAGCGCGCGTTGCGAGCCAAGATACGTGAGCGTCAGCACCGCGCCGCCACGCCCCTTCATCATCGGGCGCGCGGCTTTGGCAAGCGCCGCCAGGCTGTAGCTGGAAATATCGTGCGCGATTGCGAAGTTCTCGCGCGTCAGGTTGTCGAGAAACTCGCCCTGCAACGCCTCGCGTGGTACAAAACCGACCGAATGCACGAGGATGTCGAAGCCATCCCAGTGTTTGCCGAGATCCGCGAAGAGCTGCTCAATCTGCGCGTCGTCGGCCACATCGCAGGGCAGCACGATGTTCGATCCGAAATCCGCTGCTGCCTCGTCGACGCGTGTCTTGAGCTTGTCGCCCTGGTAGGTGAAGGCAAGTTGCGCGCCCTCGCGGTGCATCGCGTTTGCAATGCCCCACGCGATTGACCGCTTGCTCGCGATACCGACAATCAGTGCGCGCTTGCCATGCAAAAAGCCCATGTGTCCTCCACTGGTACGTTCGATTCAGGAAGTTTAGCAGGATGCCGCGAGCGCCTGCGCCGCTCTATGTAACCGTGTGATCCCGGTTCACCAAAATCGATTTTAACTGCGGAGCGCATCAACCGGATGCTGGCCGAATACGCAAGGTGTCGCCCGGCCGCAGGGTTTTGCTGGCACTCATGCCGTTGATGCGCAGCAGATGGCGCAGGCTGAGGCCGACCCGCCGCGCAATCTGCGACAGCGTATCGCCCGCTTGGACGACGTAGATGTCGCGCGTCGCGGCCTTGTCGAAAACCGGACCGCGGCCGGGCAGCAGCAGGATCTGCCCTCGCTGGGCATACGTATCGCGTGCAGACAGGCCATTGACGGTGCGCAATGATGCGAGCGGAATCGCATTTTCGCTGGCGACGTCGGCCAGCGTGCAGCGCTGTTCGATGCGTTGTTCGTGCCAGTCGCGCCAGCGATCCTGCGGCAGCTCCGCTGCGGCGAGACGAAACTTCGCAGTCGCACGTGCCGGAAGATGCAATCGCCACGGTCCATCGTCGGGCATGCGCTGCGTGCGGTAGGCTGCGTTGAATCGGTTCATGCGGTCGATATCCACGCCCGCAAGGCGTGCGGCGACCCGCAGATCAATTGGAGCGGTCAGTGTCAGTGTTTCCAGTGTGTCCGCTGGGGAAGGTTGCGGTAAATGCACGCCGAAGCGCTGCGGCTGGGCAAGGATGCAGCCGAGCGCGAGCAGCTTGTCCAGATGCTCGTGGCTGATCGAACTGAAAGGCAGGCTCCCGAATCGCTCGGCCGACCATGTGCGTGTATCTGCACCGTCAATGATGCGTTTGACGCGGTACTTGCCGGTATTGAATGCGATGTCGGCAAGTCGCCAGTCACCGAATTCCTCGCCGTAGCGTGAAATCAGGGTGAGCGCAGCACGACTGGAGTCGTAGGCATCGAGACGGCCGTCGTAATCGGGCGTTACCAGCAACCCTGATCCGCGTGCGGTCATGGGGACGAACTGCCACATGCCACCTGGTGCGTTGCCGTGGCCGGGGACCGGCCGGTAATGACTCTCGACATAGGGAAGCATCGCGAACTCGCCGGGCAGCGCCAGGCGATCGATTTCATCGACGACAATGAGCAGGAAGGGCATTGCACGCTGCATGTTGTCGGCAAAACGCGCGGGATTGGTGGTGTAGCGCCGCGCCCAGTGCTGAACCTGTGGACGGTAGTTGCAGTCATCCAGGACATGAAGTGCGCGCATGCGCTCCCAGACCGAAGCCGGTTCGACCACACGCGTTTGGGGCGGCGTCTGCGGCGTCGCGGAGAGCGATGGTGGCGCTACGGGTGGCGGGGCAGGCACCGCGACGGGTTTCGGTGGTGAGACGGTGCATGCGCCGAGCAGGGCGGCACAAAACGTTGCGGCGAGTCCGGGCAGGATTCTCATGTGGAAGGCGCCTGCCAGTTGTCCTTCATCGAGCGAAGTCGCGCAAATCGCGCGATGCGATCGCCATCCCGCTCGAAGCGCTCGGTGATCGACGGCTTATCCACCCGCAGGAAGGGATTGCACGCAAGCTCGATTTCCAGCGTCGAAGGCAGAGTGGCAAGTCCCGCAGCACGCATCTTTCGTGCAACTGCAGTACGGGCAGCCAGCGCCGCATTGTCCGGCTCGATTTCCTGCGCAAACGCGCAGTTGTCGAGCGTGTATTCGTGGCCACAGCAGACGCGCGTTTGCGCGGGCAGCGCGGCCAGTCGATCCAGGGAGCTGAGCATCTGCCGGGCATCGCCTTCGAACATGCGTCCGCAGCCGACGCTGAACAGGGTGTCGCCGCTGAACAGCACATCATGCCCGTGATAAGCAACGTGGCTGCGCGTATGCCCGGGTACCGCAATCACATCGAACGTGACGCGCGGTGCGGCAATTGTGATGCGTTCGCCATCGGCGACCCGATGACAGGCAAAGTCGATGCGCGGATCGTCGGGTGCATACACGGTTACGTCTGCCGTCGCCAGCAGGTCCTCCACGCCACCAATGTGATCGGCATGGTGGTGTGTCAGCAGGATCGCGCCGAGGTGCAAATCCGCCTCCTGCATGGCTGCCAGCACCGGTGGCGCTTCGCCGGGGTCGACCACCAGCGCTCTGCGCGTGCTATCGACCAGCAGCCACACGTAGTTGTCCTTCAGGGTCGGAACTGGAATTAGCCGCAGTGCGCCATCCAGCACCAGCATTTCGGCGGGTGTTGTCATCGCATGTACCGTTTTGCCTTGGCATGCGTTCACGGGCATGCCCTGGGGCACGGACTATAAACCGCGACGCCGACCATTCAGGTTAAGCGGTCATTAGGCCGCAGTCGGTACCCACCCAGATCCGGTTCGCGTGTTTCGGTGATCCACATTCACCTCGGGGTCGGACGTCGGTCAGTACAGTGACCCTTGGCTGCAACCAACAGGAGTACGTCGGATGGGACGGCACTGGGACTTCTTCAAGGAATCGAACACCTCGATGGGCGTGTTCTATCCTTTGCACTACGTACTCGCGGCATTCGACAGCGAGGCACTTGCCGAGGAAGCGTACCGCGCGTTCGTGGATTCCGGATACGACGAGGAGGATGTCACTTCCGTGTCCGGCAGCTTCCTGGTCAAGCATATTGAAAGTACCGAAAGCTCGAGTATTGCAGAGCGCGTCGGACAGAGTATCGAGAAGGGTGCGGGTACGGAGTTCGCTTACATCGAGGATGATCGCAAGATGGCCAATCGCGGCGGCGCTTTCCTTTTTGTCTACGCACCCGACGACACGGCCACCGAGGATATTACCGCCCGGTTGAGACGCCTGCATCCGATTTATGCGCGACGCTACAACAAACTCGGCGTGCATCGAATCATCTATCCACGCCAATCCGTGCTCTGATTATATTGATACGGGCATGCAACGGGCGTGACACGTAAAATGAAAATGGCCCGCAAGCGGGCCATTTGTTTTACGTTGGAAAAATCAATTACAGGGAGCGGTTGAATTCATCCACCTGCTTCTCGGCTTCATCCTTCGCAATACCATAACGTTCCTGGACTTTACCGGCGAGGTAACGCGAGTTGCCTTCGGCTTCACCAAGATCATCATTGGTGAGGCGATTCCATTTTGCCTTGATCTTGCCGGACAACTGCTTCCATTGACCCTGGATACGATCTTCGTTCATGGCTTTTTCCTTTCTGTATTTGTATAGTGAATCGGTGACCCTCGCGGGTCACCGAATAGGTTCGAAGCGGGCGGTTTCCGCGTTGTTGCGGAGTGCGACCTGATGAGTCAGCACACTGCCATGTTGGCGTGATTACTTGACCTTCAGGCCCGACGAATCGACGCTGGTGACGCCCTTGATGCTCTTGGCGGCAGCCACGGCCTTGTCGACCGCGATATCAGTGTCCAGTACGCCGGTCAGCGTGACGACGCCATTGACGGTGGTCACATCGATATCCATGCTCTTTACACCGTCCGTGGTAGCCAGCTCGGATTTGACCTTGGTGGTGATCCAGGTATCCGTAATTGGCTGTTCGGAATCGTTGTTCATGTCATCCGGGGACACCGCATTCTGGGCAAAGGTCACATTGACTGCACCCAGGGCCAACGCGGAACCGAGGCCAAGTGCAAGGACGCGGGGAAATGTCTTGATATTCATGCTGTGTTCCTCTTGTTGGTCAGGAGATCCGGATGGTGGTATTCAATGAGGTCCGGTTTCTCGAAACGATAAATGAGGCTATTACGCCGCCGCATTGCGTCCATAATGGACTGCACGGCAAGCGTAGTTTGCGGATAATTACCGGAAGATGAACCCAACTACTTGTTAACGATACGGCGTTGGCCTTCGTTCACCTGACTGTGCGGGGGATAAATGAATAAATGCCACGGGCGTAATGGCAGCGCGATTCGTGATAGTGGGTCTTTTGAAAGACATCGACACGAGGTTGTGCTGACGGGCCTGCTGTGCCGACGGGGCTTGTTACGTGATCGCTAGCGGCTTTCGCACGTCGGCGCGGGTGGAGGGAGATCCCTCGGACGCCAGCGGCTGACGCAGGTTACCCGTCGTATTCGCTCCAGCGCGAGCGGAACGCATGTCGTGCGTAGGACCCGTTGAGGACGATCTCGCGATCCTGAAGTAGGAATTCCACGGAATCGCCCTCCGTGGGAAGCGCGTACGCGGTTTAAAACCAGCCCATCTTCGCACCCTCTCGCTCCACACCGTAGACTTCGCATTGTGCATGTGCGGAATCAGCGTCGCGTTTTTCTGCCGTGAAGAACGTGTTATTCGCGAGATGATTTCGTGAGCTTCGTCACGCTCCAGTGCGGCATGATTGCAAATTCGCTTCCATAGCCATGCCATCTGTCCAGTCCGCCGAAACGCACGCGTCTGCCCGCGATGCGGTGTTCGCGCTGGATCGCTGGTCAGGCGCTGCGGCTCGGTACTCGTGCCCGAGGAAGTCAGTCGATCGTGCGCAAACTGCAAGCGGGCCTGTTCGGTATCGCCCCGGAACTGCGTGAATCGGCGGTGGCACTTGGTGTGCCAGTGTGGGTTTGCCTGCTGAACGTGAAACTGCCGCTTGCCATGCGTTCAGTACCGTCAGGAATCAAGATATCCGCGGTGATCAGCGTGGGTACGGCGACACTTGGCGCGCTGATCAGTGCTGGCGGCCATGGGCCGATCCTGACCGGCATCCGCCCGATCACATCGCGTTGATCCTCGAAGGTGCCTGCCGAGCTGCTGGCACTGCTGGTACAGGGTGTGTTGGAGACTCTCGAGCGCACGTTGACACCGGGCGGACTGAGGCTCGACGCCGCACGTTGACGGGATGTTTCGCCTTTCCGGCAGAAGCCCCGGGTAGCTCCGAGGACGTATCGGTCAGGACACCCCAAATGGCAGATTGGGGGTGCTGACCACGCGCTCGCCAACGGTTTCGCCACGCAGGAACGCGGTGCTGGCCTTGAGCACGTCCGCTGCGTCGAGGATGCGGTGATGCCCAAGCCCCTGCGTCGTCAACAGGCGGGCGCCCGGCCAGTAGCGCGCGTAGCGCTCACCTTCGTCCCAGGCAACGTCACGATCGTTTAGATCGTGCACGATCAGGCCCGGTTGGCCGAGCGCCGGAAGATGCCGGTGCAGGTCCAGGTCGCCGACGCGGATGCCGGTTTGCTTCTCGTGCCAGGCCTTGAATGGCTCGCGCAGATGCGAGCCAAGATGCAGGAAGCGGAAGAATCGGTTCGTCGCACCATGCATTCCCGCAACCGGGGCGACCAGGATCATGCGCTGCGCGCTCCAGTGTTCATCCTGTGCGAGCGCGAGCGCCGCGCCACCAAGCGAATGCCCGATACCAGCCGCGGCAGGACCGTGCATCTGTCCGATGGTACGTACGGTGCGCGTGAAATCCGGCAACGTGCACAGCTCGCCGCTACTCAGGCCATGACCGGGTTGATCGAAACTCACGACCGCCAGGCCAAGCTCGCGCAAATGCGCCACCCATGGTTTGAAGCGCAGTGCGAAGCTCGACCAGCCATGTACCAGCAGCGCGTACGGCTGCGTTTGTGGATCACCCCACGTGTATGTGGCAATGCTCTCGGAGCCGACGCGGACCTGATCGCAGTGGACATCCGCATCCAGAATGGCCGCTTGCGCACGACTGCGGCTGCTGGCGAAAGGCGTCGCGAACAAGCGCGCCGCGCGTTCAACCGTGCGTTGCGGAGCGATTCGACCGCCCAGCGCAAATCCGGCGCGAACTGCGCCAAGTCGAATCGGGTTGGACAGGCCGCGATGGCCCGGTGACCCGCGCAGGGATTTTCTATTCATGCAACAAGATTCCTCAGGTTTGCCAACTGCTCCACAACCGTTCGAAGGCCAAGGCCGCGCGACGGCGTGCTTCTTCATGGCCGAATAACCCGCCATCATGGTGCAGGCCAAGCATCAGGGCGTAAATCTCGAATGCAAGTTGTCCGGCATCCGTATCGACGCGCAGTTCCTTGCGCTCGACTGCTTGCCCGATGGCGCGTTCCAGTTCGGCACGCCAGCCAGCCTGTTGACGCATCACTGCGTCGTGCAGCGCGCCTTCGCGCCCGTCATATTCGCCGGCTGCGCTCAACAATACGCAGCCGGTGCAATGCTCACGCGACCAATCGAACCAGCCCGCCACAATTGCGCGCAGACGCGCAAGGCCGGCCGGTTCGGCAAGCGCGGGCCGCAACACCGTCGAGAGGAAGCGTTGACTGGTCGCATCGAGCACTGCCAACTGCAGGCCCTCGCGTGAGCCGAAATGCGCAAACACGCCGCTTTTCGACCTGCCCACATCAGCCGCCAAGGCACCGATCGAAAGCCCTTCAAGGCCTTCCTCGCGTGCCAGCTGATAGGCGTGCTCCAGTATCAGCTCACGTGTGGCGGCGCGTTTTCCGATCGCGGCGACGGCATTCATCTGTACATCATAACAGGAAATAGCACGATCGTTCGTTCTATTATATGCCCAATCAACAAATTCCGGCCATCGTGCGGCATGACGCCGACGCGGATCATATGCGGGGTTGGACGGCAGTCTGTGGAACCGCTGGACCCACCGCAAACATCAAACGAACACGGTATGTATCTGCACGCATTACCTGAATGCAAACGGCGCTGCATTGTCGTGCAGCGCCGTCCGTGGTTTTGGGGAGAATTTCCGGGATTTACTTGATGACGCCACACGCCATGCGCGCACCGCCGCCGCCGAGCGCCAGCGGGCTGTCCGAATAGTTGTCACCGCCGACATGAATCATCAGCGAGCGGCTCTTCACATCGGACATCTTCAGGCGGGGCGCTAGCACGGGTGTACCCGCTGTACCGTCGTCCTCGACATACAACGCCGGCAGGTCGCCGAGATGTCCGGTATCCCAAGGCGCACTGTGCTTGTCGTGGTGCTTCGGGTCCAGATGGCCGCCGGCTGCAACACCGGCAGTTTCCTTGCCTTCCTTCATGGCCGGCTCGCAGCTCGGATTTTCGTGCACGTGGAATCCATGCAGGCCCGGTGTCAGCCCCGTCAATGACGGCGTGAACACGAGGCCGTACTTCGATTCACTGATCGTCACACTGCCAATGGACTTGCCAATTCCATCCGCGCTGATCATGTGCATCTGTACAGTCGTATTCGACTGTACGGCCGTATCGGCATATGCGGCACCAAAGGTACCAAGCAACGCCGCCACGAGAAGTGTCTTGATTCGCATATCCATTGTGTTCTCCTTCTATCGATCAGATGTATTCGCGGGGAAGGCGTCACCCGACACCCTGCGTGAAAGTTGCGCATCAGGGGTTCGGGTGCCGGCGCAAATCTACGCGACTATCGCGCGTGATGCCCCAACTTGTCCTGAATTTACGAATGGCAACGCCGCCTGCGTGGCTGCATCGGGTTTCGCGGAGATGCTGGAAACGTCGATTCTGGACTATCAGCAACCCGTCTGATTTGAAGTTTCCCGCCCGCATTCCACAGGATAAACCAGAGCGCCGTATATCAGACAAGCGAGTCTGGCGTTATCCTCGCGATCTTCCTGCTTGTCGGTTTGCATGGTGGGGCAGGAATCACGCGAGAGAAGGGAATGGGTAACCGTGGACGAAAGGGCACAAGCAGCCGACTGGGTTGATCTGCGCAGCGACACCGTCACGCAACCGACCTCGGCAATGCGCGCAGCCATGGTCGCGGCCGAAGTCGGTGACGATGTGTACGGCGAGGATCCGACCGTCAATGCGCTGCAGGAGCGCATGGCCGCAGACCTCGGGTTCGAATCGGCATTGTTCGTGCCAAGCGGTACCCAGTCCAATCTGCTCGCGCTGCTCGCGCACTGCGAGCGTGGCGACGAATACCTGGTCGGCGCGGATGCGCATACCTACAAGTTCGAGGGCGGTGGCGCCGCAGTGCTGGGATCCATTCAACCGCAACCCATCGCTCATGGGGCTGACGGCACGTTGCCGCTGGAGTCGCTGGCTGCGGCGATCAAGCCGATCGATCCGCATTTCGCGCGCACACGCCTGCTGGCGCTGGAGAACACCTGGCATGGCCGCGTATTGCCGCGCAGCTATCTTCATGCGGCGCATGATTTCGCGCGCGAGCGCGGTCTTGCGCTGCATCTCGATGGCGCGCGCCTCTACAACGCCGCGGTGGCCGAGGACGTGGCGCCGCGCGAGATTGCGCGGTATTTCGACACGGTGTCGATCTGCCTTTCCAAGGGCCTCGGCGCACCCGTTGGTTCGCTGCTTGTCGGTTCTGCTGTGCTGATCGACAAGGCACGTCGCTGGCGCAAGGTTGCCGGCGGTGGCTGGCGCCAAGCCGGCATGCTCGCGGCGGCCGGCCTGTACGCGCTTGACCATCATGTCGCGCGACTCGCCGACGATCATGCGCGCGCGGCAACATTGGCCGGCGAACTCGGCCGTATCGATGGCATCAGGCTCCTCGGCCACTACACCAACATGGTCTTCATCTCCCTACCGAGCGAACGCCTGCGCGATCTTCACAGCCACATGCAGGCACACCATGTACGCATCAGCATCGGTTCTCTTCCGACGCTGCGACTGGTGACGCATCTGCACATCGACGATGCCGGCATCTCACAGGTAGTTGACGCGTTCCGTAACTTTTTTCCGGTGGATTGAAGGGATAGGCGCAGCAAATGCACGAGCAACTGGACTGGAGATCTCCATGACCGCACCTGCCGACACCGTCAGCACCATCATTCCGTGCCTGCGCTATCGCGATGCAGCAGCAGCCATCGAGTGGCTTTGCGAGGCATTCGGTTTCAGGAAACAGGCCGTCTACAACGATAAAGAAGGTGGTGTCGCGCACGCCCAGCTCGTATTTGGCAACGGCATGATCATGCTTGGCTCGGTGCGCGACAACGACTTCGGGCAGCACATCCTGCAACCAGACCAGACTGAAGGCCGCGAGACGCAATGTCCGTGCGTGATCGTTGCCGATTGCAAGGCGCATTAGGAACACGCGAAGGCAGCGGGTGCCGCGATCCTCGATGATTATGAGGAAAAGGAGTACGGAGGAGGTGGCTACAGTTGCCGCGATCCCGAAGGTCATCTGTGGTGGTTTGGCAGCTACGATCCATGGAAGGACGAATCATGAATCGCGGAGCGGTCGTGGGTCCGGGTTTTGACGCAGATGACTTTGACAGGAAGCCCACGAAGCGAGAAGACCATGACCTCGCTGGCATCGCGCCCGCTCCTTCGCGGGCGTCGTGCTTCTGTCTCTTGATTTGAGCCGTCCGCAGACAGATTCCTTCTGTCAGTGCGTTGCCCAGATCACGTTGAAACCAACCGACCGCTCCGGTGCGAATGCCGACAACTCGTCCGCTGTCGCGTAATAGGACGCGTCCAGCGCGTTGCGCACGTAGATCTGCAAATCCAGGTCAGGGGTTGCGTGATAGCTGGCTTGCAGATTGACGATGTCCACGGCATGGCGTTCCAGTTCCTCGAATCCCGGGCGGCTCTTGTGCCAGCGGTGCGTGTAGAGGCCCGAAAGTGTGACATCGCCGACGTCCCAGATCGCCTCCAGGGACGTGCGCAGCGGCGGAATGCCGTATAGGGGCTGGCCGGCGTTGTCCTCGCCATGTACCAGGGAACTGCTGGCGTTGAAGCTTAGCCGGTCGGTTGGCGACCAGCCGAGCGTCGCATCGGCGCCGTACAACCTTGCATGGCCCACGTTGACATAACCTTCCACGTCGGGCGCCAGTTCGATCTTCTGGATCAGGTCGTCGACATTGGTTCGCCACACGTGGATTTCGGTGTTCCAGTCGCCCGAGTACCAGGCGAAACCGATGTCGGCGCCTAGGGACTGCTCGGAACCGAGATCCGGATTTCCGACAATTTCGCCACGCCCGGTAACGCCAGTGAAGAAGCGTTCCTCCAGCGTTGCAAAGCGATAACCGGATGAGAGGTTGAAGGTCCAGCGTGTATTGACGCGCGGCGTGACCACAGCACCCGCCGTGAAAGCGGCAGCGGAATCGTGCGATGTTGCACCGGATTGTTCCTGGTCGATTGTGGTGGCGCGTCCGCCAAATTCGAGCGCGAATTGGGGCACAGGCTGCCAGTTGCTGATTGCAAACAGCGAACGGTTGTCTTCGCGTGCATCCTCAAGGCTGTAGTTGCGATCGGCGGGGTCGCCCTTGGCATCATAGCCGTTGACGTCCCGGCGTCCGAAATATTCGACGCCGAGGTTGTTGCTGAAATTGCCGTTTTCCCAACTGCGCTGCGCGGTCAGTCCGCGGTCGTTGCTGCCGATGAAGGCATATTTATCCGTACGTCCAGGTGTCTGCTTGAGGGTGCTGAGTTTCTGATCGTGTGCGTAAACGCTTGCTTCGAACCCGTTGTCGTGGTGCAGGCGCAGACGTCCAATCGTATGTTCATCTTCGGGATAGGTAGTGACCTGTCTATCCGGGAACCGGATGTTGGACTTGCCGATGTCTGTGGTACGCGAGGGAATCAGTAGTGCATCGAACTCGAACTCGCCGAAACTGTGGCGTGCCTGAAGCGTCGCGCTTTCGCGCTTGAAGCTGGTATTGAGCGGCGTGCCATCAGGCGCGTTGCTGTCGCCCGCGCGGTGATCTGCGACAGCTACCGAAAAGTGATCCGAACCGAGGCCAGCGGCGAGCGTGGTTTCGTCACCGCCGGTAGCATAGCCACCGATGGCGAATGGGGCCTGGAACCAACGCGGTTCCATAGAGACCGCACCGCCCAGCGCGCCAGGCCCGAAATGCACCACGGCAGGGCCACGCGTCACGTTGACGTCGCCAAGCAGATACGGCTCGACAAATGACACCGGAACCCCGGCGCGACGCTGTGCCGTGATCGGTACCCCGCCTGCCAGGATCAGGATGCCGTTGCCGCCGCTACCACGGATCGAAAACGTCTCGAACAACCCGTTCTGGCCGGTTGCGCCAACACCGGGTACGCGAATGATCCAGTCCTGGAAATCCTGCGGCGACGCAATCGCCGCGTCATACCTCAGTACCTCGGTCGCGAGCGTCGTTGGCCAGGCAGCGGCCGTTCCCTTGGCAGTGACCCTGATCGCATCACCCAGCCACGGCGCGCTTTCAGGCGCTGCTGCATCGCTGCGGCGCGTGCCAGTCGGTGGTGTGTCGGATTCCTCCCCTTCGCTGGTTTGCTCCTGCGACAGGGTCGATTCTTCAGCCGCAATCGGCGGACTGGCGACGCAAGCCAGCGCCAATGCAGCGCTCAGCGTACGGCGTGAAAGCGGGTACATCATGGAGGGTCCCCGGTGCGGCCCACGGAATAGGCGCAGCGTTTTAGTGTAAGGAAAACATCCTCCAATCTGATCATGCCGAGGGCTTGTTGCGGATAGGTCGCAAGGCGTAGCTGTACCGAGCCGAGCCAGCGTCGCTTAGAGAAATGCCGTTATTTGCGTGTCCGGAATATCAGTGACCTTCCAGGCCCAGCACGTCCGCGCCCTGCTCGAAGATGATGTCGACCGGAATATTCGCGGCGCCCAGGCGCTTGAGGTCATCGGCCAGCTGCGGTTCGACCCGGCCCAGGCGCTCGGTGAGTTCGCTGGCCGCCGCATAATCGCCGTCACCCTGGATGGTGAGGATTTTCGCCGACAGGTCGTGGATGGCCTGCGTCATGCGGTCGAAATCAACGTGGTAACGACCATCCTTCGCATCACGCGTGACGGCGCCGTTTTCGAGGAAGAAGTTGAAGCGCACCATGTTGGCCTTCGCGTGCGCGTCGGCCGCGCCGAATCGCACCGAACGCAGGATACCGGCAACAAATGTAACGTAGTTGTCCATCAGTTTCGACTTGTCCAGTTCACCGCGCAGGCCCAGTTCACGCACCATGTACACGCCTAGAACATCGGCTTTGCCTTCCTCGAAACTCGATGCCTGGTCCTTGAGCGCCTTGCGTACCGTGCCCTTGCCGTCGAGTGTGTTCTTGATTCCGAGGCCATGCGCGACTTCGTGGAACATGGTGTTCTGGAAGAACGCATCGAAGGTGAGGTTGGCCTGTTGATCCGTCGCGATCAGCTCATGCGCGATCGGCAGCATGATGCGCTCGAACTTGGCCTGCATGACGTTTTCGAGCTGCAGGCGGCGCGTACCCTTCTTCAGTTGCACCTGCTCGTCGTTGGGCAGGTTGATCGCGATCGTCTTCGCGCCGACATTCGCATCGCCGGCGTAATACACCGCAAAGTACGCATTGAGGTCGGCATCCGAGCCGGGCGTTTCCGCCTTGTACTTGTCGGCTACTGGCAGGCTGCGCTGCAGTTCCGGCAGGTACTTGGCAAAACGCGCGAGTCGCTCGCTCCACGCCTGGTCCTTGATCAGCACATAAGATTCGTAGCTTGCCTTGTAGCCGAACAACTGGTCCTCATAGGTCTCGATCGGTCCGATCACGAGGTCGATCGGATTATTCTTCATGTCCATCCATGCGAAATCGCTGGGCTGGTAGTCGTCGCTCAGCAACGCATCGGCGCGCAATTCAAGATACTTCCGGAATCCCTCGTCCTTGGCGAGCCCGGCGGCTTTGCGCAGCAGCTCGTTGCTGTGCTTGAGATCTTCGGAATAGGCCGCGTGATACGGCACCGATCCGAGCTTGCCGTCCGCATCGCGCCGCAGCAGCGTGTAGAGACTGGTCTTGTCATCGATCGGCGCACTCTCGAATTCCTCCTTGGTCATGTCGGCCGGGTAGAACTGCGCACCCGGCGGACGCGGTCCGACGCCTTCGACAAACGGGCGATCGTCGTTGAGTCGATCCCATCTACCGATTGCTTCCACCAGATCGCGTTCATGCTGTCGGCCGCCTCGATGAGCAGGCCAAGCATCTGCTTCTGATCGGCGTCCAGGTGCGAAAGGTCCGCGACGAGTTTCACCGAGACGTAATCACCCAGATGTGTCGTTGACCACGACGGACCAGTCTCGCTCGCCGGCGGCGGGGCTTGTTCGGCAGCGTCGGTAGCGGTCGGTTGCGTCACTGGCTGGGTCGTCTCGGATGAATCATTGCAGGCGGACAGCATCGCGAACGTGGCGATGAGGGAAACAGCGAGAATGCGCTTTTGCATGGGGTTCGTCCTGTATCTGAAGAACTTGCGGGTTGGCAACGATTCGAGAGCAGATTGAACCACGAATCTCACCAAGTACACGAAGAAAATCAAGTGCAACTTGATCAAGATCCATGGCCATTCTTCCTGTACTTCGCGTCACTCGCCCTCTTGGTGTCAAAGACTTTTTCCTTTTCAGCCCGGTTACCTGCTTCAGGTAGGCACGTCAATCTCGGGATGCCGAACCGAAGAACATCAGGTAGACCAGCCGACCGTTCTCGATGCGGTCGCCGAAGGCCGGACCAGCGGTGTGCCACAACCACGGGCGCAGCAATACCAGGCGGTTGAAGCGCATCGGCACCTGCATTGTCAGCTCCCACTTCGAATCGTCGTTGCTGTCCTTCTCGATGATTTCGCGCTGCAGCTCCTCCAGCGACGAGAACCCCATTGCCAAGAGTTCGTCGCGGTTGAGTGGCCAGCGGTCGGTGCCGGTACGACGGTGGCGAAAGAGTTCCGTGCCGCCCCGGCAATCCTCGGGCCGACTGAGATAGAGAATTCCGGACCAGTGCGACTTGTCGACATGCACCTTGGCCCTGCCCTTGTCCGCCGCGAGCGTGATGCGGCATTTCGCATGTGACTGAGGTGGCGACAACAGCTCCAGAGGCTCGTCAACGAGGCGAGAAACGCGCTCGACGAGGTGCTCGATGTTGATCCGCTGCAGCGAATTGCGGCCCGGGAAGGCGCCGTCTTGCTCGGGATAGGTCAGGCGCAGCGCGGCATCGCGCAACTGCTGCACGTTGTCGAGGAAATCGTCGACGACGATCAATGAGGTTGGCATGGCCGATTCTTCACTTCATGTACGCACGCGGCAAGTCATTATCGGTGTGTGGACGCATGTAGCGATCGCGCAGGTCGGTCTGGCGCGAGCGCATCGGCATCGCCTTGCCTCCCAGCCAGACGCGTTCGGCGACGTAGGCGACATCCAGCGGATCGCCGGTCCACAACACGAGATCCGCTAGCTTGCCGGGCGCGATGCTCCCTAGTTGATCCGCCACACCGAAGGTTTCCGCCGGCACCCGTGTCAGGGCGGCCAGGCCGTCCGCCCACGGCAGACCGTTCGCGACGGCGTTGCCTGCCTGCTGGCGCATCTTGCGCGCATTGTGCGAGTCGTTACCCGATTGTGAAAGGCCGACCACGACGCCCGCCGCATGCAAGCGTGCCGCGTTCTCGAGTGTGGCGCCGATGTGATCGAAGTCATCTGGCAGATTGGTCAGCGCATCGACCAATACCGGCACCTTGGCACGTGCGATTTCCGGTGCGATGCGCCACGCTTCCGCACCGCCGCTGATTGCGATCGACAATTTCTCGCGCTGCGCCCAGCGCAGCAACTGGCGGATATCGACGGCGCGATCGACGTTGAAGACGATGCGACCCTTGCCTGCAAGGTAACCGGCCAAGGTGCGGCGCCCGGCGGCGGTGAGCCGCGCATGGGGCGAATCACTGGCCGCTGTATCGCGCGTCTCGGCGAGAAGCTGATCGAGCAGCATCCACTGCGCCGCACGCGATTTGCCACTTGTGCCCGCACCACTGCTGCCAAGCTGCACGAAAAGATCGCGTGGACCGATCGGGTCGATGCTGCCATCCAGGCGCATGATGCCCCCTTGGCCGGCAATGAACGTGTTCTCGTTAGTGGCTCCGAGCAGCGTGAAACCGATGCCTTCGATGCAAGCCACCGGCACCAGTACGGAATCGGGGTTGTAGGCAAGCGTCACGTCGAACTCGGGGCGCATCGGCTGGTCTTCGAGCTTGAGGCTGCTGTCGACAGTCGCCTCTTCTGCCGACACCTCGCTGATGCCGATTTCGGTGATGCCGCCAAACAGCGCGGGCGTCAGAGGCTTGCCTTCTGCGTTGATGACCTCGACGCCGGCTGGCGCGGAAAGGCCGCTGCCGACCGCGCGGATCACGCCTCCCTGCACCAGCACGTCAGAGTTCTTCAGGGTTCCCTGTGCGGTCACTGTATGCACGGTGGCGTTGCGGATCAATGCATCCTGGGCGCTTGCATTGGCAACCAGTCCGATCAAGACCACTCCGATGACGAGTCGTACCAATGGGAAGCCAATCCTGCGGCGCTGCGAACGCGAATTCATGCGATTCATGGCGCAGCCTCCTGTCCGAGCATGAAGTCCGAGCGCGGTTGGCGCGCCGGATCCTTGCGGTCGTAAAGGCGCGCGCCGTCGATATAAACCTTCTCGGCGAGCGCATACACGCTGAACGGGTTGCCGCTCCACACCACGACGTCAGCGCGTTTGCCTTTCTCCAGCGTGCCGGTGACCTTGTCGATGCCCAGCGCATGGGCAGGATTGGCGGTCAACCAGAGGATCGCGTGTTCGGGTGCAATGTTTATCCCGGCGCGAGCGCCGTATGCAATCGCCTTGGCGGCTTCCTGATTGAGTCGCTGGATGCCTTCACCGGAATCCGAATGCACGATGGCGCAGCTGTTGGCGGGACGGTCAACCAGCGCGATATTGGCCTGAATGCCATCAAAGGCCTCCATCTTGAAGCCCCACCAATCGGCCCACAGTGCGCCGCACACGTGCTCCTCCGCGAGTCGATCGGCAATCTTGTAAGCCTCCACGCCGTGGTGGAATGCGGCGATGTGGAAGCCGAACTCCTTGGCGAGATCAAGCATCGTCGCCATTTCGTCGGCGCGGTAGCAGTGGATATGCACGCGGATGTCGCCGCTCAACACGCCGGCCAGAGTTTCCATTTCAAGGTCGCGCTGGAAGTCCTTGCCATCGTCCGAACCCTTGCCGGGTTTGCCGGCCTTGTCGCGCTTTGCCATGTAGGCGCGCGCTTTGATGAACGCGCCGCGATAGCCGGCGACGTTGCCCATGCGCGTCATCGGCGCCTGTCCCTTGCTGCCGTACACGCGTTTGGGATTCTCGCCGCAGGCCATCTTGAGGCCCCACGGCGCATCCGGAAACTTCATGTCCTGATACGTCGTTGAGGGCACGTTCCTCAGCGTTACACCGCGCCCGCCGATCAGGTTGGCTGAGCCGGGCAGGATCTGCAGCGTGGTGACACCGCCCGCGAGTGCAGTGATGAAGCCGGGATCCTGCGGCCATATCGAGTGCTCGGCCCAGACATTCGCCGTGACCGGACTGGTCATTTCATTACCGTCCGCACTCGCGCGCGTTCCGGGGCTGGCGTACACACCGAGGTGCGAGTGCACGTCGATGATGCCGGGCGTCACCCATTTGCCGTGCCCGTCCACCCGCGTCGCGTCTGCGGGGGCGCGAAGCTGCTGGCCGACGGCCTTGATCATACCGTTCTCAAGCAGCACGTCGACATCCTCGAGGCGCTCGCCGGTGCCGGTCAGCACCGTGGCATGTTCGATCAGCACGGGTCCTTCCGCAATCGGCTGGTACGTGCTCGGATAGGGATCGGGCAGGCCGTTGGCCGCGACCGGCGCGGACAACAACAGGATGCCGAACAAGGACATCGCGGCGGTTGCCGCAATTACAGGAAGGCGCATCGTTTTTCCCCGTTAAGGAAGATCTCGAATTCGAGTCGATTCAGGGTCATCGGATCAGTGACACGGGCACCCGGTCAGGCATGCCAATCTCGCCATGCTTGCGAAGTTTTGCGGAAATGACAACCGTCTTTAGTCACAGATGAACGAGAGCTGGCGCTGGCGACTCCATCCGCCCCTCATAACGCGATCAGTCAGGAGGCGGCTGGTAGGTTCGGAACACAGTCAAGGCGCTGCAGTCAACAAGCAACCGCGGAGAGAAGTCATGCCAGCAAGATCCAAGGCCCAGCAAAAAGCCGCAGGCGCGGCGTTGTCGGCAAAGAAAGGCGACACCAAGGTCGGCGAACTCAAGGGCGCATCGAAATCGATGTACGACTCGATGAGCAAGAAGGAGCTGGAGGAGTTCGCATCCACCAAGCGCAAAGGCAAACCCGAGCACAAGTCTGATTCGTGAACCGGCGACTTTTCGCCACGCGGGGTAGATCGCACCCTCTTTGGTGCCGCGTTTGCACGCGCTGCAATTTCCAACTGGAACAATAAAAGACAGGAGAGCCGCACCATGAAGGATGAAGCGAGAAAGCACACCGCATTGCGCAAGCTTGGCGAATTGCTGGAGGACATTGAAGTCGCGATGTTGACCACGCATGCGGCTGACGGCTCGATGGTCAGCCGGCCGTTGCAGACATTGAAGCTTGACGAAAACGGCGAGCTGATCTTCTTCAGTGGCGCCGACAGTCACAAGGTGGAGGAGATCACTGCCAATCGCGACGTGAACCTTGCGTACGCGCATCCCGGCGATGGCCGTTATGTCTCGGTACGCGGGCAGGTACGCTTGGATCGTGATCGGGCGACGATCGACGAGTTGTGGTCTCCTGTTCAGAAGATCTTTTTTCCGAATGGCAAGGACGACCCGAATCTGGTTGTGTTGCGTGTGCGTGTGCGCGATGCGGTGTACTGGGAATCCGCCGGAAACTTTATCGCGAGGGCCATCGATTTCGCGCAAGCAATGCTGAGTGATGATCCATCAGACCTTGGCAAACGTGGTCGAATCGAGCCATGACGCAGCCGGTGGCAGTCAACTCGCTTCTTCAGCCGACAAATCAGGCGCTCGGGTGATCGAGCGTTGCCGGTAGGTGCAAGCGTGCGGCATAGACACGGGTGATTGCGCCAGTAGCTACGGCGCATTCGGGGTTTTGCGCGAGTGTCGGTATCATGGCGTGTCGAATTCTTTTGAATCATTGCCTGGCTGCGTGTTGAAAACACGCAGCCAGAGCGATAAAGGGATGTATCGCGCACGCATCAATCACGCAAGTGATTGATGCGTGGAGCAGATGGCGCGGCTTTGCCGCGACCGTGCGGGCTGAAAAGTCCAGGATGGAATTTTCATTTTTATGCAAAGGAAGCTGCAATGTCTGTGTGTCGGGTCCTGATCCTCGTTCTGGCTACGCTGAGTGGCTGGGCCTCGGCACAGGTCGCATCATTTGAACTGCAGGACCTTGGCTGGCGGCTGGTAGGCCCGTTCAATGGCGGGCGAGTCACGGCTGTCAGTGGGGTCACCGGCCAGCCCAATCATTTCTATTTTGGTGCGGCCAATGGAGGCGTCTGGGAATCGAGGGACGCCGGACAGAGCTGGCAACCCATATTCGATACCCAAGCGATCGGTACGATCGGTGCACTGGCGTTCGCGCCGTCCAGCCCGGTAGTTATTTATGTCGGAACCGGCGAAGCGCGTCTCGACGTCGACGCCGCTCCGGGCCATGGCGTGTACAAGTCGACCGACGCAGGTCGGACCTGGAGCCGCACCGGGCTCGAGAGTACGCAGGCGATCAGTCGAATCATTGTCGATCCGGCCAATGCACAGGTCGTGTTCGTCGCGGCGCTCGGATATTTCAACGGACCGAACGCCGGACGCGGCGTGTTTCGTTCGCTCGATGGTGGCGCAAGTTGGCAGAAGATCCTCGACAACGACGAGGAGGTGGACGCGGTCGATCTCGCATTCGAGCCTCGCAACGCGAGCGTCGTGTACGCGGCAATGGGGCGACCGGCTGCCGCGCCAGCAGGCGATTTGGCGGCCGGCGAGAAGGGATCGGGACTCTACAAATCCATCGACGGCGGTGATAGCTGGCAGCCGATCCATGGTAATGGATTTCCGGAAACCGCGAGCGGACATATCGCGATCGCGTTGGCACCGACCGATCCGCAGCGCATTTACGCACTCGTGGGTGGCGCTGCGGGTGGTTTGTACCGATCCGACGATGCTGCTGACACATGGCAGCGCACGAGTACCGATCCTCGCCTGTTTCAGCGCGAGGAAAATCAGGCCCAACTGCGCGTCGACCCGAAGAACGCCGATCGCGTGTATGTGCTCAATTCGCGGATGCTGCGCTCCGAGGACAGTGGCGGCCGCTTCACTTCGATGGCGATCGCTGCGACCGGCAACAGCTTCCACGACTTGTGGATCGATCCTGCCGATCCGGCGATACGCATCCTCGCGACCGATCAAGGTGCAGTGATCAGCGTCAATGGCGGCAATACCTGGTCGGACTCGCACAACCAGCCCACAGCGCGGATCTGGCACATTGCAACGGATCAGCGGTTTCCGTACCGCGTCTACGCCATGCAAAGTGGCCGCGGGTTGATCGGGCTGCCAAGCCGCAGTAACAACCCGAGCGGCGTCACGCCGGATCAGGCGCAGATGCTGGCTGCCGGAAATGGCTTCGGCACGATCGCGCCGGACCCGCGCAACGCAGACATTATCTATGCCGGTACGGTCAATCGGCTGGACTTGCGCACGCAGCAGGTCCGTGCAGTCGGCCCGGCCGCGATCGCGGCGGATCTGGAACTGCATGAGCGGATTTCACCGCTCAGCTTCGACGGGGTCGATTCCGCGCTGCTGTATTTTGGCACGCGCAAGATCTGGCGCAGCAGCGATGGCGGCGAACTCTGGGAAGCAATTAGTCCGGATCTTGCGCGCACCACGCCGGTTGAGGGGCCGGACGCAACTGATGCCGAAGCGAAGGATGGTTCCGATATCCACGCACACGAGGTCTTCGTGAATGCCCTGGCGACCTCACCACGCGACGCCGGGCTCATCTGGGCCGCTACGACGGATGGCGGTGTCTGGCGTCGCGATACGGCTGCCGACGACTGGGAAGAAGTGACGCCACATGAACTAACGGAGGCACTGGCGATCAACAGTGTCACGGCTTCGCATTTCGATGTCGCAAGTGCGTACGTAGCAGCCGACCAACATCCTCGCGCTGACCGTCAGCCTTCCATCTACCGCACCCGTGACGGCGGCAAGTCGTGGCAACTCATCGTTGAGGGTATCCGCGGCGATGATGTTGTGAACGTGATTCGCGAGGATCCGCAGCGCAGGGGTCTTTTGTTCGCAGGCAGCGAACGTGGCGTGCATGTGTCATTCGACGATGGCGACCATTGGCAGGAGCTCCAGCAGAACCTGCCGCGTACATCGGTGCGAGATCTCGCGGTGCACGGTAATGATCTCGTCATCGGAACCTGGGGCCGTGGCATCTGGATCATGGACGACATCAGCGCTCTGCGGCAGATGAGCGCCACCGATGCGCCGCGCACCAGGCTCTACAAACCAGCGACTGGCGTGCGCTATCGTATGGCGCGTCCCTCCGGTGCGCCCTGGGCAAACGAGGTTGCGGGCAGCAACCCTCCCGCGGGTGCTGTGATCGATTACATGATCGCGGGCGAAACGCATGGGCCGGTGCAGCTTGCGATCTTTGATGCAGATGGCGGTATCGTGCGACGCTATTCGAGCGCCGACCGGCCGGATACAACCAATGGGGGTGGTGCGGAGGCAGGATCGACGCCACAACCGTCATCCATTCTGTCGACGACATTGGGGATGCACCGCTTCACATGGTCAATGCATTATCCGCCGGCCGCATTCACGAGACAGACCAGTCCCTATGCCGACGGCGCATGGGCGCCGCCCGGGCAGTACACCATCGAACTCGATGTCGACGGCACCCAGTACACGCAAACGCTGACACTGGTACCCGATCCGCGCGTGGAGATTCCCGCGTCCGCGTACGTCGCGGAGTTTGAACTGACCCGCCGCGTCGAATCGCGCGAGGCTGATGTGGCTGAGGCAATGGATGCGGCGTCGGCGCTGCGCGCTCTGCTGCGCGAGCGGTTGAACACTGCAGACGCGAAATCCGCGGAGTTGCTCGGTGCATACATTGCGCAACTCGATGAGCTGATCGGAGTGCCACCGGGAGTCGTGCCGGCAGCGGCACGGCCTGCGCCAACAAGCGCGCGCTGGAACCTGGCGTTGCTTGCGCGTGCGCTCGAGCGCCTGCACGTTGCCGTGGATGGAGCGGATGCCGCGCCGTCGGCCGATGCGGTGGCAGGCTATGCCAAGCTCGCGCTGCTGGTCGACAGCAGCGTGCGCCACTGGAGCACGCTGAAATCCGTCGAACTCGCTGCGCTCAACGACAAGCTCGTGGCGTCGGGTGCACAACCCGTGCACTTGCCAGGACGCCGATAGTGCATCCGCATGAAGCGGCCCTTCGACCCACTCAAGACAGGCTCCAGACGCACTATTCTTGCCTTCCGGGGCGCGAAGCTTTCACTGTTCTTTCCCCTGCGAAACAGGGGAAGGAAAACAAGGTGTGGTGCGGCGATCATCATGGGTTGCCGGGTGTCGCTCAGGCTTCCTGACCGGACAGCGCCGATGTGGGACTGTTGCCGTCAACAGGATGCGGATACAGACGTACATCGCGTTGCTGGGACGCAATGATCGCGCATTTGGTGGAGAAGTAGTCGCTATTGGTCGCATGGCAGCGGATGCCAAGCTTGACGCCGCTGTCTGTCAATTCGTAGACCAGCACGTCTGGCGCGGGCTCGGGCAGCACGCGCTGGTCGGCGAGCATCACCTTGAGTGCGGCCGCGCGTGCAGCTTCAATGTCGTTCTCGTAGCCAATGCGTAGCACGAGCTCGATTCGGCGCCTGATTCCGGGCGTCATGTTGATGATCGAGGCGGTTGTCACAAGACTGTTCGGCAACACGATCGTCTGGTTGTCGGCCCCTCGCAAGCAGGTCTGGAAGATACTCACGGACTCGACCGTCCCAGCTTCGCTGTTGATGTTGACGAAGTCGCCGACCTTGAACGGCCGCAGCGTCACCAGCATCACGCCGGAGGCGATATTGGACAGCGAGTCTTTGAGCGCGAGTCCGATCGCGAGACCGGCTGCGCCAAGTACGGCGAATGCCGAGGTCATCGGGACCCCAACCACATTCAGCACGGTCAGTATCAACAGAACCAGCAGAATCACGTACGCGACCTTGCGCAGGAACATCACCGCGGTCGGCTCGACATTGACGCGTGCGAGCGTGCGCCCGGCGAGACCGGCGATCCACCGCGCGACATACAGGCCGATGATGAAGATCAGCAGTGCGCCGCCGACCCGGAACGCACCGGAGAGAAGCAGCGCCTTCCACTGGATGGCATCAAGCGTGGTCATCCAGTCCATGTTCGATCTCCTCGGGTCAATGAGTGTTGCCGGATCACATCGAGCGATCGAGCAGGATGGTCTTGATCTCACTGGGGACGAAGCGTTGCTTGCCAGCGTGATGATCGCAGCGTGCGACGATACATTCAAACGGTGCACGCACGGCATCGTGGCGAATGAGATTCACGGAATTGGGAACGCCTGCACGCACCCGATTAGAAATTGCGGTGCCGGCCTGCACTACCCAGACATCGCGCGAGATGTCCGCATAACGCTCGCGCAACGGTCGCAGACAGGGCAGATGAATGTGCCCGCCAAGCAGCAGGTCGACACCAGCATCGCTCCACGTGTGTGCGGCGGTCTTGCCACCATGCACCAGGTGCTTCTCATCCTCCGGGCGCGTGACGTGAATAGGCTGATGCGTCACGACGATGCGCAACTGATCGGGGCGCGACCCACGCAGCCGCTCTGAAACGCGCTCGCGCTGCGCGGCGGATATTTCACCCTCGACGTGCCGGCGTGGTCGCGTGGTGTTGAGGCAGGTCAC
>CAJDWV010000005.1_pt1 | contig 53142 bp, 41 predicted proteins | sample 7391731 | NCBI WGS metagenome assembly CAJDWV01 (sample SAMEA7055746, study PRJEB34461) | soil metagenome | biome: terrestrial ecosystem; feature: Peninsula; material: soil | place: Antarctica | collected 2016
TGCAGGTTCACCCATCCGGCGTGACCTGCTCGATACCCTGCGTCTTGCGCTTCCGCTTGTACTGGCCCAGCTCTCGGCGATCGGCATGAACGTCGTCGACACTGTGCTGGCGGGTCACTTGGACGCACACACGCTGGGTGCCGTTGCAGTCGGGACCAGCGTGTGGACACTCGCGCTGGTGAGCGCACTGGGTGTCATGATGTCGGTGCAACCATCGGTTGCACATCTTGTCGGTGCCGAATGCGAAGACGCGATCGGCCCGCTGTTCCGGCAGGCCCTGTGGTTGGCACTCGGGCTTGGCCTTGTTCTCGGGGTAGCGGTATGGACGCTCGGGCCACTGCTGTTTGGCATCATCGGTATCGATCCGGATCTGATTCCGGCGGCACGCAGCTTCCTGCACGCGATCGCGTTCGGCGCCCCGGCGATTGCGCTTTTCTTCGGCCTGCGTGGGCTGTGCGAGGGGCTTGGACGCACGCGTCCAAGTCTGTATTTCGCCTTCCTGGGACTGGTACTGCTCGCGCCGATCGGCTACGTGCTGATGTATGGCCGCTTCGGATTTCCGCCGCTACGTGCGTTCGGTAGCGGCATCGCGACGGCCATCGTGCTGTGGGTGCTGTGGCTGCAGGCACTGGCGATGTTTGTCTACGTGCTCAAACGCCGCCATTTTCGACACCTCGACCTGCTCACCCGCTTCGATCGTCCGGACCGGCACGCGATCGCGGCATTGCTGCATCTCGGCGTGCCAATGGGCATCACGGTGTTCATGGAAGCCAGCCTGTTCGTCGCGGTGGCGTTGGCGGTCGCAAAACTCGGCACCGATGTGATCGCGAGCCATCAGATCGCCGTCAATGTTGCCTCGGTTGCCTTCATGGTTCCGCTCGGCATCGCGATGGCGACGACGATCCGGGTCGGACATGCTGCCGGCCGTGGCAACGCTGCCGGTGTGCGCCGCGCGGGATTTGCCGGACTGGCGTTGACACTTGTCACGCAAAGCGTCTCGGCGTGCGTCATGATCGGCATCCCGCATCGCGTGGCAGGTTGGTACACCAGTGACCCGACCGTCATCGCGCTGGCCGCGCAATTGCTCGTATTGGCCGGATTGTTCCAGTTCTCCGATGGCATCCAGGTGGCCGCCAACGGCGCGCTGCGCGGACTCAAGGACACGCGCATCCCCATGCTGTTCACGACGATCGCCTATTGGGGCGTGGGCTTGCCGGTTGGCTGGTGGCTTGCGTTCCATGCCGACTATGGCGCACGCGGCATGTGGATGGGTCTGATCGCCGGGTTGAGCGCCAGCGCGTTGCTGCTGTTCGCGCGTTTCCAGCGACTCGCGCCGAGGGTGCGCGTTGCTACGCAATCATGAGGACGCCTTGCGGGCTACCGCCCTTTGGCATATGCCGCCCATGGCCTGATCGGCTACGCTGCGGACTTCGGAAACCGTCAAGGACGTGGAGACAGGAATGACGCAGAAGAGGCGCGGATTCATCGCCGGATTTTTCGTGGGGCTGTGGAATACGCTCAATTTCACCCGACGCTTGGTTTTCAACCTGATTTTCCTCGCGCTTGTCGTCGTCGTGGTAGCTGCGCTGTTCGCCACGCGCTCGACGCTGGCGCCGCGTACCGCCCTGATCCTGAATCCACAGGGTGCCATCGTCGAGCAATACAGCATCTCCCCGGCGCAGCGTGCGTTGGCCGGTCTGAGTGGTAGCGATATCGGGGAAGTGCAGTTGCGGGATTTGCTCAAGGTTATTGATTCGGCCGCCAAGGATCCGCGTATCGACCGTATCGTGCTGGTTCCGGATGACATCCGCAGCATGGGTCTGGCCACGGCACGCGAACTCGGCCAGGCGCTGGATCGCTTCCGCGTCGGCAACAAGTCGATCGTGGCGGTATCCAACGGCATGGACCAGAAACAGTACATGCTCGCCGCGCACGCCGACCGCATCCTGCTCGATCCGGATGGCAGTGTGCTGCTGGAAGGTCTTTCCAACTACCGCAGCTACTTCAAGGCGGCACTCGACAAGCTCGGCATCGACGTTCACCTGATCAAGGTTGGTGCGTACAAGTCGGCGGCCGAACCCTATGTGCTGGATCAGGCTTCCGACGCCGCGAAGCAGGCCGATGCCTACTGGATGGGCGGCCTCTGGAAAGGCTATCTCGCCGAAATCGCCGCATTGCGCAAGCTCGATGCCGGTGTGCTTTCCGAACAGATTGCCCAGTACGATGTGCTGGTCGCGCAGCACCAGGGTGACCTCGCGAAGGTCGCCCTCGACCAGAAGCTCGTCGATGAGCTCGCCACGCGAGCCCAGGCCCGAGCCGAACTGCGCGCAGCCGGCGCGCCGGATTCGACCAGCGAAGGATTCCGCCAGATCGATTTCGAGGATTACCTCGTCCAAGTGACACGCGAAACGCTGCCAATGCCAGGCAAGGCGGCTGTCGCCATTGTGGTTGCGCAGGGAGAAATCGTGCCGGGCGACGCAACGCCCGGAACGGTGGGTGGTGCTTCAACCGCGCAATTGATCCGTGCGGCACGCGAGAACGACAAGGTGAAGGCGCTCGTGTTACGCGTCGCCTCACCGGGCGGAGATGCGAATGCCTCCGAACTCATCCGCCGCGAGATCGTGCAGACGCAGGCTGCCGGCAAGCCGGTGATTGTGTCGATGGGCGATGTCGCCGCGAGCGGCGGCTACTGGATATCGATGAACGGCGACCGGATCTTTGCGCAACCGGACACGATCACTGGCTCGATCGGAATCTTCGGCCTGATTCCGACGATTCCCGATGCTCTCGACAAGCTTGGAATCCACACCGATGGCGTCGGCACAACGCCGCTTGCCGGTTCGCTGGACATCCGCCGTCCGCTGTCACCGCAGATCGAAACGATCCTGACAGACGTGATCCAGCATGGCTACCGTCAATTCATCGACAAGGTGGCCGCGGCACGCAAGCAGACACCAGAGCAGATCAACACGATTGCGCAGGGCCGCGTATGGACCGGCAGCCAGGCCATGCAGCGCGGCTTGGTCGACCAGATGGGCGGGCTCGCCGACGCGGTCGATGCCGCCGCCGCGCGCGCCAAACTCGGCACCGATTTCCGCGTGCAGTACATCGAGCCGAAAATGTCGACCTGGGAACGCCTCGCCTACAGCATGGGCAGCAGCGACGCCCTCGCAAGCATCGCCCGGCGCGCCGGATTCTCCTTGCCCGCAGCACTGCTCGGCAGCGAAGATCTGCAGCAAGCAGCCGCAGTCATGCGCTCACTCGATGGCAAGCGTTACGGCGTGTTCGCGCATTGCTTCTGTACGTTGCGCTGAAGGTGTCGTCTGGGGAACGGTAATTGAGCCGTAGATGCGGGTGTGTTGAGCCATTGATTGCCTGTGGGGCCGAACGCTACAAGCTCCTCTCGCCGGCTATTGCTCCGTGGGCAACATCACCGCATGCCCGCATTGATCTTGGCCAGCGCCCCGCTGCCTGGACAGAGCGCGGCTTCGCCGAGTCGGTTGAGTGCATCGGCAACGGTGTTGAGGTGGCGGTGCAGGTCGATGGCGTCGGGATCGACGTAGAGGAGACCGGTCACGACTTCGCCGGCGGCCTGGTGCTGCTGCAGGTAGTTCATGGCGGCAATGCGGTCTCTGGCGTCGTAGTCGGCGTGCAGTTTGGAAAGGCGCAGTGTGCTGCCGTCGTGCTGGGGGATGTCGACGCTCTCGCCGGGTGCGTATTCGATCGTGATCGGGGCGCGCGGCGGGATGATGTCGATGCGATTGACCGCGTCGTTGTGCTCGCGCACGTAGTCGTAACTGCGCGTGCTGCCTTCGTGGTTGTTGAAAGCGACGCATGGACTGATCACGTCGAGAAATGCACTACCGGGGTGCGCGAGCGCGCCCTTGATCAGCGGAACCAGTTGCGCCTTGTCGCCGGAAAAACTGCGCGCGACATAAGTGGCGCCGAGTTGCAGCGCCAGCGCGATCATGTCGATCGGGCTATCCGTATTGACCGCCCCCTTCTTGGATTTCGATCCCTGGTCGGCAGTCGCGGAGAACTGGCCCTTGGTCAATCCGTACACGCCGTTGTTCTCGACGATATAGACCATATTGACGCCGCGCCTGATCGAATGAATGAACTGGCCGATGCCGATGGACGCGGAGTCGCCATCACCGGATACACCGAGGTAAGTCAGTTCGCGATTGGCAAGATTCGCGCCGGTGAGTACCGAGGGCATGCGTCCGTGCACGGTGTTGAAGCCGTGTGACTGGCCGAGAAAATAGTCGGGTGTCTTGGAACTGCAGCCGATGCCGGAAAGTTTGGCGAGCCGATGCGGCTCGACATCCAGTTCCCAGCACGCCTGCACGATCGCGGCCGAAATCGAATCGTGCCCGCAGCCCGCGCAAAGCGTCGAGACCTTGCCCTCGTAATCGCGGCGCGTGAAGCCGAGCTTGTTGCAGCGAAGCTGCGGGTGGTGGAGCTTGGGTTTGGCGATGTAGGTCATGGCAGTAGAGTGATCGTCGTTGGCAAGCTTTTGGCGTCATTCCCGCGAAAGCGGGAATTCGTTGTTGTTGGCGCACCTAACAAGCAATATGGATTCCCGCTTTCGCGGGAATGACGTCGGAAAAAGTAGCGGCGACGATGCCTCATGCCACATGCTCGCGTCGGATCGGCGCGACCTCGGCGCCCTGCATGCGCTCACAGAGTGCATGCACGATGAAGCGCGCGGTGATCGGGGTGCCGTCGTAGTGCAGGATCGGTATGAGCCGCGCGGGGTCGAGATCGAATTCGTTGATCAACAACGAACGCATCTGCGCGTCGCGATTCTGTTCAACAACGAAAGCCGTGTCGTGCGCAAGTACAAACTCGCGCACCGAATCCGGAAACGGGAACGCGCGCAGGCGCAGCGTGTCGACGTGCAGGCCATCAGCTTCCAGCGCGACGATCGCCTCGCTCATCGACGGGCTGGTCGATCCGTAAATGATTACCCCGTAGCGGGTGGACTGCGCGGCTTCCGTCAGCAGCGGCTGCGGCACCAGAGACTTCGCGGTGTCGAGCTTGTGCAGCAGGCGCTGCATGTTGTAGAGATAATCGGCGCCGCGTTCGGAATAGCGCGCATACGCATCGCGCGAGGTGCCGCGCGTGAAGAAGGCGCCGCGCTCGGGGTGCGTGCCTGGAAGCGTGCGGTACGGAACGCCGTCGCCGTCGACATCCAAGTAGCGTCCGAAGTCCCGACCCGATTCCAGCTCCTCCGCGCTCATGACCTTGCCACGATCGTAACGGCGTGCATCGTCCCAGGCGAATGGCTCGCAGAGGCGCTGGTTCATGCCGATGTCGAGATCGGTCAGCACGAAGATCGGTGTCTGCAGGCGATCGGCAAGATCAAGTGCGTCGGCGGCGAACGCGAAGCATTCGTGCGGATCCTCGGGAAACAGCAGCACGTGCTTGGTGTCGCCATGAGAGGCATACGCGCACGCGAGTACGTCCGACTGCTGGGTGCGCGTGGGCATTCCGGTCGAGGGCCCCCCGCGTTGGACGTCGATGATGGTGACCGGTATCTCGGCGAAATACGCCAGCCCGATGAATTCGTTCATCAACGAAATTCCGGGGCCGGAGGTCGCCGTGAACGCACGCGCGCCGTTCCAGCCGGCGCCGACCACCATGCCGATCGAGGCGATCTCGTCCTCGGCCTGCACGATCGCGAAGCGGTGCTGCCCCGTTTCCGGATCCACGCGGAACTTCGTGCAGTATTTCTGGAATGTCTCGGCGAGTGATGAAGAAGGCGTGATCGGATACCACGCACACACTGTCGCGCCACCGTACACACAGCCGAGTGCCGCTGCGCTGTTGCCATCCACGAAAATGCGTTCGCCGACCTGGTCGCGGCGTTCGATGCGCAAGCCGATTGCCACGTTGGCAAGGCTCTGCGCTACATAATCGCGCCCTATATGCAACGCCCGGACATTCGGCTCGTACAGCTTTGGCTTGCTCTTGTACTGCTCGCCGATCAGCGTCTCGATGACATCGGCATCGATGCCGAGCAGAGCCGATAATGCACCGACGTAGATGATGTTCTTGAATAGCTGGCGCTGACGCGGATCGTCGTAGGTGCGGTTGCAGATCGCGGTGATCGGCATGCCGATTACGGTGACATCGTCGCGGAACTTCGATGTCGGCAACGGCTTGCTGCTGTCGTAAAAGAGGTAGCCGCCCGGTTCGATCTCGGCCACGTCCACGTTCCAGGTCTGCGGATTCATCGCCACCATGAAATCCACACCACCGCGGCGGCCAAGCCAGCCGGCTTCGGTGACACGCACTTCATACCAGGTCGGCAAGCCCTGGATGTTGGACGGGAAGATGTTGCGTGGACTGACCGGCACGCCCATGCGCAGGATCGATTTCGCGAACAGTTCATTCGCCGATGCCGATCCGGATCCGTTGACGTTGGCAAACTTGACGACGAAGTCGTTGACGGCTTCGATTTTCTTCACGGCAGGGTTCTCTTCAAGGCGTGTGATTTTCCAGGACACGGCCTTCGTGGCACGGTCTTTTCTGCATAATCGTTTTATCGGGCGATATTTGCCATCTGCGGCGACGCGTCCGTGCGGCTGGACGGACCGGCCTGGGTCGTGTCGAGAAGGAACTTGCGCATGTCCCACGCGCCGGTTGGACAGCGCTCCGCGCACAGGCTGCAGTGCAGGCAGACATCTTCGTCCTTCACCATCACGCGACCGGTCTTGAGCGGTCCCGAGACGTACAGATCCTGCTCGGTGTTGAGCGCCGGGACGCGCAAGTTCGTGCGCAGCTCCCCCTCATCCTGATTCTCCGTGAAGTTTATGCAGTCCATCGGGCAGATATCGACGCAGGCATCGCACTCGATGCACAGGTTGTCGGTGAACACCGTCTGCACGTCGCAGTTGAGACAGCGCTGCGCTTCCTTCCATGCGGCTTCGGCGTCGAAGCCGAGCTCGACCTCGGTCGTCATCGAGGTCAGCGTCTTTGCCTTGTCGGCCCACGGCACCTTGTTGCGCAGATCCGGCGAGATGTCGTTGTCAAAGCTCCATTCGTGGATACCCATCTTCTGCGACACGAGTTCGACAGCAGGCAGCGGCCGGTCGGCGACATCCTCGCCGGACAACAGCTTGTCGATCGATACCGCCGCCTCGTGGCCATGCGCCACGGCCCAGATGATGTTCTTCGGTCCGAACGCGGCATCGCCGCCAAAGAACACATTTGGCAGCGAGGACTGCATGGTGACTTCGTTGACGATCGGCATGTCCCAGCGATCATCGAACGTGATGCCGATGTCGCGCTCGATCCACGGGAATGCGTTCTCCTGGCCGACCGCGACAAGCACCTCGTCGCAGGCGATCGTTTCGTCGGGCTCTCCGGTCGGGATCAGGCGGCGCCGGCCATTGGCATCGTGCTCGGCGCGCACCTTCTCGAAGCGCATGCCGGTCAGCATTCCACCCTCATGCAGGAATTCCTTCGGCACGAGGTAATTGCGGATCGGGATGTCCTCATGCATCGCGTCTTCCTTCTCCCACGGCGAGGCCTTCATTTCCTCAAAGCCCGAACGCACCACCACGGTGACTTCCTCTCCGCCGAGCCGGCGTGCCGATCGGCAGCAATCCATCGCAGTATTGCCGCCGCCGAGCACGATCACGCTCGGCTCGACCTTCTTGACATGTTCGAAATACACTGACGCGAGCCAGTCGATACCGATGTGGATGTTTGCGGCGGCTTCCTTGCGACCGGGAAGATCGAGATCCCGTCCGCGCGGCGCGCCACTGCCGACGAACACCGCATCGTGTCGTTCGGCAAGCAGGGCCTTCAGCGATTCGATGCGCCGCCCGCTGACGAAGTTGACGCCAAGATCGAGGATATAGCCGGTTTCCTCGTCGATAACCTGCTCCGGAAGACGAAAGCGCGGCACTTGGGTGCGCATGAAGCCGCCCGCCTTCGCGTCCGCCTCGTATACCGTTACTTCGTAGCCAAGCGGTGCGAGGTCGCGCGCGACGGTCAATGACGAAGGGCCGGCACCGATGCACGCGACGCGCTTGCCGTTCGATTGCGTGGCCGCTTTCGGCAGGCGCTCACGGATGTCGTCCTTGAAATCGGCCGCAACGCGTTTCAGCCGGCAGATCGCGACCGGTTCCGGCTTGCTGTGGCCGGGCGACGGTCCGTTGTTTTCCTCGACCCGTCCGCGGCGGCAGGCCGGTTCGCAGGGGCGGTCGCAGGTGCGCCCGAGAATTCCGGGAAACACGTTGGAGCGCCAGTTGATGAGATACGCATCGGAATAGCGGCCCGCGGCGATCAGGCGGATGTATTCGGGAACCGGCGTATGGGCAGGGCACGCCCACTGGCAATCGACAACCTTGTGGAAATAGTCCGAATTGCGGATATCGGTGGGCTTTGCCATGCGTTCCTCGGTTGTGTTACCAATGTGACATGTTTTGCAGAAGCGGGATTGCAGTCAGCCGCCGCCGTCGTTGATCGCCTTTTCGGTGTTTGCGGCATCCTTCTTGAGCAACTGTTCGACGGATCTGGCCTTGTCGAGTGCCTTCAGTTGCGGATCCAGGAACGTCTTTTGCCGTACCTCAGGCTTGAGCGGTTTGGCGCCATCATCAGGCACCGGCGTCGACTGCGGGTTGTCATCCGAACACGCGCACAACGCGAGGCACAGGGCGAGTGCAAGGCCGAGCCGCAGAAAAATGGCAAGATACATGTTGCTGATTACCCGGAAAGCCGATCTGCCCCGAGTCTGCTCCGCGAAGACTGCAGAGGCAAGAGCCTATGGCCGTAAAAAAGCGCATTTCGAACCGGTTCGTGCGCCGCGCCTAAGCCACGCGCATGAATGCGTCGCAAACGTGGCGCACGCACGCCAAACTTCGGGAAGTGAATGGGCGATGCCGGAAGCGTTAAAACTTCGGCGGTGACCGTGGTGGATGTTTTCGATATTCGAACAGGAGTTCCGATCGGTGGACAGTCAACGCTGGAAACTCGATGGACAGGTTGCCCTGGTTGCCGGCGCGAGCCAGGGCATCGGCTTTGCGTGCGCGCGCGAAATTGCACTACTTGGTGCCGATGTACTCATGGTGGCACGCGACGAGGCGACGCTGGAGGCAGCGTGCAGTGAGATTGCCGATGAGGTTCCCGGACGGGTGCTGCGCACCTTCGCCGCCGATCTTGCGGTCCACGAGCAGCGTCTTCAGGTCTTTGACTGGATCGTCGATCTCGACGTGCCGTTGTCGCTGCTGATCAACAACGTTGGCGCGAACGTGCCGAAACCGACCATGGATTACGCGCGTGCGGAAGTTCAGCAACTCATCGAGACGAATCTGCTGACAGCGTTCGAACTGTGCCGCGGCGCGTATCCGCATCTTGTTCAGCATGCGAACGCGGCGATCGTGAATGTGGGTTCGGTTTCCGGCATCACTGCGGTACGCACCGGATCGCCATATGGCATGACGAAGGCGGCGTTGCATCAGTTGACGCGCAACCTCGCCTGTGAGTGGGCCGGCGATGGCATTCGCGTCAACGCCGTCGCCCCGTGGTACATCCGCACGCGGCGTTCCGAACCGGCACTGGCCGACCCCGACTATCTGGAGGAAGTCCTCGAACACACGCCGATGGGTCGTATCGGCGAGCCCGACGAAGTGGCCGGCGCGGTCGCATTCCTGTGCCTGCCGGCATCGAGCTACATTACCGGCGAGTGCATCGGCGTGGATGGCGGATTCCTGCGTTACGGTTTCTAGCCCACATCCTTCCTTCCCCCTGCCAAGCGGAGAAACGTGGCGGTACCGGAAGGGGGCGTGAGCGCCGCAGGGGCGAATGCTTTTCCGACGCAGGCGCCATAGCCCCATTTTTCGCCAGGATGCACAAACATCATTCATGTCCGAAAATGGCGAGTCTGCAATCGTGGACGCTGCTAGGCTGGACCCATGTCGAATCGTGATTCCACCCCGATCCCCACCCGCGCGATCTGCGAGCAGGCACGACTGACGCGCGACGCACGCTTCGATGGCCTGTTCTTCACCGCGGTGAGAACCACCGGCATCTATTGCCGGCCGGTCTGCCCGGCGCCCGCACCGCGCGAGCGCAATGTGGATTATTTCCCGAGTGCGGCGGCCGCCGCGGCGGCCGGATTTCGGCCCTGCCTGCGCTGTCGCCCGGAAGCTGCGCCCGCCTCGCCGTTGCACCGCACGGGAAGTGAACTCGTAGCAGGGGCGCTACGCCTGATCGAGCAGGGTGAGCTCGGTGGCGCGCTGCTTGCGGGACTTGCAGATAAGGTCGGCGTGAGCGAGCGGCATCTGCGCCGGTTGTTTGTCGAGGAGCTCGGCGCCAGTCCGCAGCAGGTTGCGGCAACGCGTCGCCTGTTGTTCGCCAAGCAGCTACTGACCGAGACGTCACTGCCGATCACCGATATCGCGCTGGCGGCAGGCTACGCGAGTGTGCGTCGTTTCAATGCGACTTTTCGGGACGCTTATGGCAAACCGCCGCGCGACATTCGGCGTGCGCGCGAAGCTCCACCCGAGGACGGCATCGTGTTGCGTCTGCCGTATCGGCCACCGTACGACCTCGCGAATCTGATCGGGTTTCTCGCGCGTCGTGCGATTCCTGGTGTCGAATCGGTCGATGATGGCGTCTATCGACGCAGCATCCGTGTAGACGGAAAGCCGGCCGCGTTTTCGGTTGCCGAATGGCCGGATGCGAACGCGCTGGCGCTGCGTCTGTACGCTATCCCGACACGCCACATCATGACGATTACGGCGAACGTGCGTCGCGTGTTCGACGTCGATGCCGATCCAGCGGCGATTGCGGCCCATTTGAAAGCGTCGCCGCTGCTAGCGCCGCTCATACGGCGCTGGCCGGGTCAGCGGCTGCCCGGCGCATGGGATGGTTTCGAACTCGCGGTGCGCGCGGTGCTTGGCCAGCAGATCAGCGTCGCAGCCGCGCGCACCCTTGCCCACCGCATGCTCGAGCGCCATGGCGTTGCGTGGGAAAAGTCCGGCATGCGGGGAATCCATGCGCTGTTCCCGCAGCCGGCCGACCTCGTCGATGCCCCGTTGGAATCACTGGGCATCATGCGGGTACGTGCCGCGACGATCCGCTCGCTCGCGGCTGCCTGCCTCGATGGACGTGTCGATTTCGGCAGGCAGCAACCGCTGGATGCGTTCGTGGCGCAGCTTTGCGAACTGCCGGGCATTGGTGACTGGACTGCGCACTACATCGCGATGCGTGCGCTGTCGCAGCCGGATGCTTTTCCGGCCGGCGATCTCGTGCTGCGACGTCAGGCAGGCGGCGGCACCGCGATTTCCGAACGCGAGCTGCGCGCGCGAGCCGAAGCGTGGCGACCGTGGCGTGCTTACGCCGTCATGCTGCTGTGGCGCAGTGCGAGCTGATCGGGCAAGAACAAATGAGGAAACCCCTGATGGATGACAGCATGATATTTTACGACTATATCGAAACCCCGATCGGAACGCTCATGGTGGCCGGAGACGGCCACGCGTTGATGCGCATCGATCTGCCGGAAGCCCGCCACCCGCTACCGATTCCGGATGACTGGCATAGAAATCGCGAAAAGCTGCTGCCAGCGCGCAGTCAGTTCGATGCGTACTTCGCGGGCAGCTTGCGCGACTTTGATCTGCCGCTCTCGCCGGCCGGCACGCCCTTCCAGAAATCCGTATGGCAGGCGTTGCGTGGTATAGATTATGGCGAGACGATCAGCTATGCGGAGCTGGCCAGGCGCATCGGCAATCCGCGTGCAGTGCGTGCGGTAGGCATGGCCAATGGCACAAATCCACTTTCCATCATCGTGCCCTGCCATCGCGTGATAGGTGCCGACGGCTCATTGACCGGTTACGGAGGTGGATTGCCGGCAAAGAAGTTCCTGCTGGATCTGGAGCGCAGACACGCTTCCGAGGATCTGTTTGCCCGGCGCTGATCCGCATCCGGAGGATACAGCGGAACGCATCAGGACCGAAGGCAGCTCCTCACAGCAAGCCAATGTCTTCCAGCAAACAAAAACCGCGCTGCCTCCCTGCTGCGCGGTATCCGTGCGATCCGGTGGCGGGACGTTGGGACCGCCGCCGGATCGACTTGCGTGCGTGTCGGACTCTGAAATCAGACGCGCGTGAGGATTTTTACTGCTTCGCATCCTCAGATGCAGCACGCGCGCTGTCGCGTTCCATCTTGGCGTTCGCCTTGGCCTCGTCATAGGTCGCGTCGACGGTCTTCTTGCATGTGCCCTGTTGATCCGAGGGCAGCGTTTCGCACTTCTCGGTGCCGATCTTGTGCTCGGCGTCGGCCTTCGTCATGGCCACATCGTAGCGACTGTCGGCTTGCGTCTTGATGGTGTCCGATTCCTCGCCGGCGACTTTTTCCTGGGCGTCCTGGCGTGTTTCGGCCATGTCCTGCTGCGCGTCGCTTATGCGACTCTGCGCATCGGCGTGTGCCTCGGCCATCTTGGCATCTGCTTCGCTCTGCGCGGCATCGAGCTTGCGCTGCGCCTCGGTCATTTCCTGATTGGCCTTCTGTTGCGCATCGCTGATGTCCTGCGCGGCTTCCTGCTTGGCCTGATTGACGTCTTTGGCATTGTCCTGCGGAGACTGCTGACACGCCGAAAGTGCAAGCACGAGGGCGATGGCACAGGCGGAGAAAATCGTGGAACGAATCATTGGCGCACCTTTGTGGTTGGAAAACGTGGCGGGGTTCGATTCAACAATGGCCCCCACAGTGTAAATGCAAGACCTGTACCAGACTGTAATGCATTGGCGATAGCGGACAACGCGCCAAGGCAGGATCCGACATTACTGCGATTTGCACGAACGCATTATTGAAAAGCCGCAACCTGCACGATTGCGATTCGTATTGCTTCGATGGGCGCGGGATGGCTCTTCCTGCGGCCCGTCAGCGCAGCGTCTTGAATACCTCCGGGTCGAAGGCGTCGACCTGGATGACTTCGTCGCGCGCATCCCGCGCCTCGTTGAGTCGATCATATTCGGCCTGCGTGATGACGCCGGCAGCGAGGCCGATGTCATCCAGTTCGTGGCCGGGCGCGCGATCGATTTTTCCGGCGCGCACCGCATCGCGCAACTCGGTTTCGACGGGTATCGCGTTCACTGCCATGTCGAGTGCCGCTTCGAGCGAGCCCAGCCCCGGTTCGTCCGCCGCTGGCACGAACACATCCGGTGTCAGCGTGCGACGCGCCTCGCGGTCCTCGAGAATCGCACGTGCGACCCATTGGCCGAGCCGGTCATTCGGCATGCGAAAGCGCGGGCCGAGCGGAAAGATCAGCGAGCGCAGGAACCACGCCGCGGGTCGTACCGGCAGATTGTCGATCACTCCGACCAGCGCTTCCTGGATGCGGTACAGGCACAACCAGGTGCTCCAGCGCACCAGGTTGTAGTTGGCTGTGGTCTTGGGTTCGTCGTGATAGCGCTTGAGCGCGGCGCTGCCGAGATACAGATACGCGAGCGCATCGGCGAGGCGCCCGGAGAGTTTCTCGCGGCGCTTCAGCGCGCCGCCCAGCGTGCCCATCGCAATGTCGGACGTGAGCATGAACGCCGCCGAGAAGCGCGACAGATGCTGGTAATAGCGCGCGGTGTCCTCGGTGCCGGGAGCGCCGGCCAATCGTGAGCCGGTCAGCGCAAGCAGCAATGCACGCACGCTGCGCGTCGCGAATACGTTGATATGGCCGAAGATCGCGCGATCAAATGCCTTGAGATCGTTGGCGGCAACCGCCTCGATTTCCTTCTGCACGAACGGATGACTGCGGATCGCGCCCTGGCCGTAGATGATCATGCTGCGCGTCAGGATGTTCGCGCCTTCCACGGTGATGCCGATCGGCACGGCGCTCCACGCCGGTGCCAACACATTGCGCGGACCGCGCTGGATCGCCGACCCGGCGCGGATGTCCATGGCGTCGATCACGACTTGGCGCATGCCTTCGGTCATGTACGCCTTGGCGATGTTGCCGATCACGGCCGGTTTCTCGCCGATGTCCAGTGCGCCGCAGGTGAGGTTCCGCGTCGCGGTCATGAGATAGGTGAGCCCGGCGATGCGCGCCAGTGGTTCCTCGATGCCTTCGAAGCGACCGATCGGCGTGTCGAACTGCTCGCGCACCGTGGCGTAGGCGCCGCAGATACGCGTCGCCATCTGCGCTGCGCCGATCGACAGCGCCGGCAGCGAGATAGAGCGGCCGGCGGCCAGCGATTCCATGAGCATGCGCCAGCCGTTGCCGATCTGGTCGCGCCCGCCGATGATCGACTCGTCGAGCGGCACCCACACGTCATGGCCGACGATGGGCCCGTTCTGGAACGGCACGCCCATCGGATCGTGACGCAGGCCGATTTCGACGCCCGGCGTATCGCGCTGGATCAATGCGCAGGTTATGCCACGATCGTCCTCGCCGCCGATCAGATGCTCGGGGTCCTTGAGCCGGAATGCGAGGCCGATCAGCGTCGCGACGGGTGCAAGGGTGATGTAGCGCTTGACCCAGTTGAGGCGCAGGCCCAGCACTTCCTCGCCGTTGATGACGCGCTTTTCGACCACGCCGGTCGATTGCGTCGCCGCTGCGTCCGAGCCCGCTTCCGGACCGGTCAGCGCGAAGCACGGCATCTCCTCGCCGCGGGCGAGGCGCGGCAGCCAGCGCGATTTTTGCGCATCCGTGCCGTAATGCCACAGCAGTTCGCCAGGACCCAGCGAGTTCGGCACCATGACCGTCACCGCGGCAGTGATCGAGCGGCTGGAAATGCGCGTCACCACCCGTGAATGGCCGATCGCGGAAAAGCCGAGACCGCCATACTCCTTGGGGATAACCATGCCGAAGAAGCGTTCACGCTTCAGGAAATCCCATATCTCCGGTGACAGGTCGCGGCGCTGCTGGATTTCCCAATCGTTGAGGCGGCGGCACAACTCATCCACCGGTCCGTCGATAAAAGCCTGCTCCTCGGCTGACATCGGCGGTGACTGGAAGTCGAGCAGTTTCTGCCAGTCGGGCATGCCGGAAAAAAGATCTCCGTCCCACCACACCGTGCCGGCCTCCAGCGCAATGCGCTCGGTGGAACCGAGCCGCGGCAGTACCTTCGCGAACGCCGGCATCAGGAACCGCGTCACCAGATGGCGTCTCAGCAGCGGCAGCCCGAACAACAGCGCCAGCACGCCGAACACGATCACGCAGGTGATGAAAGCGGTCGGATGCATCACCCCGACGATGCGCCAGCCGATCAGCCATACGCCCGCTGCCGCCACCCAGGCGAGAAACCCGAGCCCGCGGAACGCGAGACCCAAAAACACGATGACAGCAACGGCGATGACCCCAGCAAACGCGAAAGACATGGCTTTTCTCCTGAATCCTTGCCTCGATTATGCCCATCGTGCACGCGAATCGGGTTCCGCGCAGCTCGGGATGAGGGAATCTGGCACCAGATTGCGGTAAATACCATGAGCACGCCGCTGCACGGGTGACGCTCGTCGACGAGTCGGACTCTCGCACCGTACACGTCAGCGGCGCATCGTTACCGGCAGCGCTGTTGCTCAGCGACACTGCACCCGCAACCTGCAGGCTGCGCAAAAGCGGCGGCGTAATATCGAAGAACGATGGGGGCTGAGTGGGCTGGCTGGCGCGCATGCACGGTGGCGCGCCGGCCAGCACTCCCGGTGCGTCAGGGTGTGGCGTTCGGCAACGGTGCGTTCGCCGTCGGATTGTCCTGGTTTTCCTGCAGCCAGATCATCGAGCCGTGCACGCGCGCATAGCCGCTGGGGTGATCGTAGAAGAGTATTTCCTCGATCGGGCCGGGTTTGATCTTGCGATAGGTCGACAGCCGCATGGCGGCCATGGCAAACCCGTTCGGCTCCTGCGCGGCGTTGAGGCCAAACGCGTCGGCTTCCGCTTCGGCCTGCCGCGTGATCGAGTTGGTGAGTGGCGTCGCCAGGAGGAAGAACACGGACAGGATCACGATCGCCAGCGGCAGCGCTGCCGGATCATCGCGGCCGCGCAGATCAAGGCGTGCACCCCAGCGCGCCAGCGCCCAATCGAACACACGATGCACGACCCAGAAACCGAGCGTCAGCACCAGCGTGAGATAGATGATAAGGCGCAGTCCGTGATTGAGTACGTAATGCCCCATCTCGTGGCCGAGCACGGCCTTGATCTCGGGCTGCGAGGTCTTGTCGAGCAGATTGTCGTTGAGCGCGACGCGCGTGGTGCCGAGAAATCCGGCCACATTGGCGCTGATGCGCGTCGTCTGACGTGACGCGTCGAACTCCACGACGTTGTCGGTCGGTATTTGGTTGGCACGTGCGAGAGAGAGAACCGCTTCACGCACAGGCCCCTCGCGCAGGGGTTTGTAGTCGTTGAAAAGCGGCGACAAATACACCGGCGCGAGCGTCATCGCGATGATGAAGAACACGAATGCGCCGGCACCCGCCGCCACCCACCAGCGTGCACCGAAGCGGCGCACTCCCGCGTAGAGCAGCGCAAGCAGCGGCGGAACGAACACCAGGCTGATCACGAGCCCCTTGATCTGATCAGCGAACCAGCCGCCAAAACCTTGTGTCGCGAGACCGTACTGATGCTCGCGAAAGAAATCCGAATAGATCGACAGTGGCAGGCTCAGCACGAACACGACCAGCAGCCACTGCAACACGTAGATCATCGTTGACAGCCAAGGCCGCTTAGTGATGCGCTGCGCGAGATTGCGCATGCGTTGCGACAGTCCGGTGAACAGCAGGATCGCGGCGACGAGTACGCCATACAGGAATCCCCAGAGCTGCAGCCAGTAGCCGCCCTCGAAATACGTATCCGAGCTCGCGCGCTGTTCCGGCGACAGCAGTGCGATATATGCCTCGGTTGCCTTGTCGACATCGAAGTTCGGGCCGGGCCGCGCGGCGTCAGGAATCTGCAGCCCGGGCGGTAGATCGCGTGAAGCCGTTTCGGCAGCGTGCACAACGCCGAAGCAGGCGAGGTTCAGCAGGACGAAAGCAATGGCGCACAGCAGACGATGCATGGAAATCTCCCCGTAAGAACGGCGCTGGGCGCCGGCCGCCGCACATTCCGCCAAGTGCACGGGGTGCGTCAAGGGCATATCGTCATGGGTGCAAGGTCATGGGGCTGCGCTGTTGTTCATTCGAGCGCATTAGAACAAGCATGATTTCCCGGCCGCAAATTCAACCTTGCATTTGCGAAAGGACTCCACCGATCGGCGGTACGGGAACGGCCAACGCGCGAATTAGTAGCGCGGTAGCGCCGGATCGATCTCGGCCGACCATTGGTCGATGCCGCCTTCGACATTGGACACATCGCGGAAGCCGAGTTTGATGAAATGCTCGGCCGCGTTGCGGCTCGACTCGCCGTGATGGCACAGGAACGCGAGCGGGGTTTCCTTGGGCAGGCCGGTGAGGCGATCGTGCGATTCGGGCTCAAAGATTTCGGCACCGGCGAAGGGCGCTGCGGAGCGCTCTCCTGCCGACCGCACGTCGATCACGGTGATCTTGCCGGCATCCATGCGCTGCTTCAACTGATGCACATCGATCGCGCGTACGGTCGGTGGCGCGGCGGGAAGGTTGATCGACAAGCCGCTGCCGTGCGGGGTTTCCACCCAATCGATGACGGCATCACGCGCGCGCGCGGCGCTGGCCGGTTCGAAATGGATATCCAGGCCGTTGGCGTGGCTGACGATGTCGTTGGGACGGGCTTCGCGCAGCTCGAAGTGCGGCTGGAAGCGCGAGTCGATTGCGAGAAACAGGCTTTGCCCGTCCGCTTCTGCCACCGCCGGGCCGATCGCGGCAACTGCCGCGTCGCTGATGGTGATGGTCGGCGGGGTACGATCGGGCTCGGCGACACCGAGTAGCTTGTGCAACTCGCCCGAACCGTACATCTGGCCGATGATATCGGCTCCACCGATCAGCTCGCCATCGACGTAGAGCTGCGGAATCGTCGGCCAGTTGCCGAATTCCTTGATGCCTTGGCGAATGCCTTCGTCGGCCAGCACGTCCACGCTTGCATAGTCACCAACCACATCATCAAGACGCTCGACCGTGGCCGCGGAAAAACCGCATTGCGGCGCCTGCGGCGTGCCCTTCATGAACAGGACGATGCGGTTGGTTTCAAGCAGGGACTTGATGCGGGACTGGACAGCGGTATCGGACATGATGGTTGTAAAGGTATGAATGGAAAGAACGCTTATTGTACCAGTGCTGCTGTGATGATCCCGCCGCTGCCGCAGCGAGCAGCCCTATCGATTCGGCCTGCAGACAGCTTCGATATCATCGTTCTTCGACATCGCTGCGGTGCGCTCAGGGCGAATGGGAATTTCTCACGTCGAATCAACCGGGTTTTGCGGTGGAACCGCCAAGCACGCTGCGCGCCACCGGCAGGATCAGATCGGTCCAGCGCGCGTACTGGACCGCCGATGGATGCAGGCCGTCGTCGACCAGTTCGCCAGCGGCGTCGCCGGCATCGCGCGAGACGGCGGTGACATCGACGAAGCGTGCGCCCTCATGTTGCGCGATCTCACGCGCTGCGTCGTTGAACGCATCGATTTCCTGCGCAATGTGCAGCGCATCGCGCGCCTGGTCTTGCGCAAAGCGGGTCGCGCCCCAGTCCGGTATCGAAATGACGATGACGTGCGCTGCGCGATCGCCGGCAAGTGCAATCGCACGCTGCAGCAGCGCGCCGAACTCCGCGCGGTAATTGGCGATGTCGCGGCCTCGATACTGGTTGTTGACGCCGATCATCAGCGTCACCAGCGGATAGGGGGGAATGACCTGTGCTTCGCGCAAGGCATCGGCAAGTTCATCGGTGGTCCAGCCGGTCACGGCAATGATCTGCGGATCGCCCGGCGCAATTCCCTGATCCGCAAGACGCGCAGTGAGTTGACTCGGCCAGTTTGCGTCAGGCGCCACACCCTCGCCGATCGTGTAGGAGTCACCGAGCGCCAGCCAGCCGGCGCGTGGGTCGGCGGCATCGCTGCTGCCGGCCATTGCCACGATGGCCGTGAGAAGTAGTTGCATGACTGTCATCCGCAAGTTCATGATTGAGCGTAGCCCTTGTCGCATCGTGCGCGCCAGCGTCGATTCAGCAAACGGTACGCCGCAAAAAAGCGTGCATAAAGCGAATGGTGCTGAATTACAATGCCGCAGATGCAACTTGCTCCTGATGTCGAACAGCAACTGGTCCGGATCGGCTGGAAGGAGCAGCCATTGCCGGCTGACGCACCAGCTGGCGCGAAACTCGTGCGGGTCGTTGCCCAGCATCGTGCCGGTTACCGCATCCATGATGGCATCGCCGAAGTTACGGCACAGCCCGCCGCGCGCTTTCTCAAGGCCGGCATCGATGCGGGCGAGCGGCCGGCGGTCGGTGATTTCGTGCTCATCGTTCCGGGTTCGCCGCCGCACATTGAGTGCTTGCTGCCGCGGCGGATCGAGCTGGTACGGGCAGCATCGGGTGAGCGTTTCCAGCGCCAGATCATCGCCACAAATGTCGACACGGTATTCGTGCTGGTCGGCCTGGACGGTGATTTCAATCCGGCACGTATCGAACGTTATCTGATGCTGGTCGACGGTAGTGGCGCGCGCGCGGTCATTGTGCTAACCAAGGCCGATACCGACGTAAATGCCGAGTCAGCGATGGCGGAACTCCGCCAGCGGTTGGGCGAGCAGACGCGGATTTTCGCGGTCAATGCGAAATCAACTGGAAGTGTCGCACCCCTGCTGGAATGGCTGCAGCCGGGTGATACCGCAGTACTGGTCGGCTCATCCGGTGCCGGCAAGTCCACGTTGACCAATACGCTGCTCGGTGAAACGCGACAGGCGACGGCGGCAGTGCGCAGCCACGACAGCCGCGGGCGTCACACGACCACGCATCGCGCGCTGATCCTGCTGCCGGGTGGTGCATGCCTGATCGATACGCCGGGCATGCGCGAGCTCAAGCTGACCGGCAGCGAGGAAACGGGTGAGGATGGTCAGTTCGCGGACATCGAACACGCGGCCGAAGAATGCCGGTTTGGCGACTGTGGCCACTCCAATGAACCGGGCTGTGCGATTCGCGACATGCTCGAGGACGGGCGCCTGGATCCGGCGCGCTGGGAAAACTACCAGAAGCTGATTGCCGAAAAGGCGGCGGCGGCAGAATTGCTGGAAGATCAGCTCAATCGCCGCAATGAGCCACGCCGACCACCGCCGCGGCACGTGCACTGGAAGAACGAGCACGATTGACGCTGCAACCGCGCTCGTTACTCGACAATCACTTCTTCTTCGCGTCGTGTTCTTTCTTGACCAGCCAGTCGACGAGCTCGATCAACTGCGGATAGCCGCCGGCTGACGCCACCGTGATGCGGTACTTGCCGTCGATCACGATGCTTGGCGTGCCGTCTACGCCGTACTTGGGCACCATGGTGCGTGAGCGTGCAAGTTTGCTTTCTACCTCGAATGAGCCGGATGCATCGAGGAACGCCTTCGGGTCGATTCCGTATTTCGCGTAGAACGTCGACAGGTCCTCAATCGAACGCAGCGGCAGGTGCTGCTGGTGCAACGCGTCAAACAGTGCGTCGTGAGTCTTGGCGAGCACACCCAGTGACTGCGCCGTGTAGAACGCCCGCGCGAACGGCTCCCACGAGGCGTTGAAGATCGCCGGCATGTAGCTGTACTCGGCGTAGTCGGGGAGGCTCTCCTTGATCTGCTTGGCATAAGGCTGGAAATGCGCGCAATGCGGACACGCGTAGGAGAACACCTCCAGCACCTCGATCTTGTTGCCGCTCGCCACCGGCTGCGGCGGATCGATCACGAAATAATTCGTGCCCACGACCCATTTGCCAGCGTCCGGCGCGGTGGATTTCGCGGCAGGTTCCGCCGCGGTGACAGAGGCGGCACTGAACAGGAAGGCCAGTAGACCTGCAGAAATGAGTGTCAGTGATTTGAGCATGGTGGGTCCTCTTGTCGGTTACGTATTGTCGAATGCATCCGGAGCAGTTTCGCAAATTGCACACGCAACGGTGCCACGCCGATCAGACCGCGCGTCGCTATTGAAGTTGCACCGCTGCCGCGTGCTGACCGGATGCATGTTGTGCAACGGGTCAGCGGGCGTGATCTGTTGCGGCCGATTTACTTGTCGGCGGTGGAATCGGCCGGCTTGGCGGTATCCGCCTTTTCCTCGCCACTTTCCTTCGCGACAAGATAAAGGACCAGCGCCTGGGCGTTGGCCACGCTACCCGCCGAACGGGCTGTCAGGCGGTACTTGCCGTTGACGATCAATGTCGGCGTCGAGTCGACTCCATAAGCCTTGATCATCGCGTCGGCACGCTTCATCTGCGTGTTGATTGCGAACGAATTGGCTGTCGCCACGAAGTCTTCGGCGCTCACGCCGTACTTCGAGTAGAACTTCGCGACATCCTCGATACTGGGTAGCGGATTCTTCGGCCGATTCGTTTTCGGATCGCTGATTGCGAGTTCGCCGGTACTCCAGATCGCTTCGAACATCGCCTCGTGCGTCTTGTCCACCAGACCCAGCGCACGCGCCGTCAGAAAGCCGCGTTGGAATACCGGCCAGTCTTCGGCGGGGTTGAACGAAGCCGGCAGATAGGTCAATTCCGCGTTTGCGGGCAGCGCCTTGCGGATGTCGCTAACGATCGGACGGAACGAGTTGCAGGCGGGGCACGCGTACGAGAACGCCTCGGTTACCACGACCTTGTCGGCATCTGCGGGCGGCTGCGCCGGTTCGATCAGGAAATAGTTGTCGCCGGCTTTCCATTCGGTGTCGGCAGCGTGCGCAAAGCCACCCGTGAGGCAGGCGATCATGAGCAGCAGGTAACGAAAATGCATGGTGTTCTCCGTAAGGGGTGCAGGCGCGCGAGTCAGCGCGCCGCGGTGTTCTGGCCGGCCGTCGCGGTGTGCAGGCCTTCGACATAGGAAGACAATGCGGCAATGTCCGCCTCACTCAGGCGGCTCGCGATTTCCGGCATGATCATGGCGTGGGTATCGTCACCCCAGGTGGTGCCGTCCTTCCAGGCCGTGAGTGTGGTCGAGATGTAGTCGGACCATTGTCCGGCCAGTTGTGGATAGGCGGCGCCAGCCATGCCGCGGCCATCCGGGCCATGGCAAGCCATGCAGGCTGGAACCTTCAGATCGACGTCGCCGCCGCGATAGAGCTTCTGGCCGCGTGCGACAAATTCCTCATCAGCAACGCCAGGCAGCGCTGTCTGACTGGCAAAGTAAGCGCCGACATTGTGCATATCTTCCGTAGACAGCATGGTTGCAAAACCCAACATGATGGCGTTCATACGTGTACCGCTCTTGAACGCCGCGAGTTGACGTGCGATGTACGCCTCGTTCTGCCCGGCCAGTTTCGGGTATTGCTTGTCGCTGGAATTGCCATCAGCGCCGTGACACGCGGCACAGACGGCGGCGGTGGTTGCGCCGGCTTCGGCGTCGCCGTACACGATGGGCGTCGCCGGTGTCTCGGGCATGGCTGCGGCCTCGGCAGGGGCGCTGACTGCGGCAGGCTCGGCGTCGCCGGTTTCCGCAGATGGTGCGCTGTCGACATCCTGCGCGGGCGCTTCAGTCGGTGCCGATACTTCAGCCGGCTGCGCATCCCCGTTATCCTGTGCGGGTACTTCTGCCGGCGCCGGCGAGGCAGCCGACTCGACTTGCTGGTTCTCCGGCGTTGCCGGTGCGTCGGTCTGCGCATGCGCGCTGCCGAGCGCAATCAACACGGTCAAAGCAAATACTCGCCGAAAGCTCATACACTTGACTCCGCAAAAACCCTGGGATGCGTGTTTCACTACGCGCGCAGTCCAGGCCGGGCCTGCAATTGCGCGTCCCGCACGCAGACGCGGGAAACGATGAATTATCCCTGTGCGTCCGGGCAGGGTCAAACTATCTGAACTTGCCCGAGCAACCTCCTCATGGCCGCCAATCCTTTCCGTCGCGCCCACTACCTGATCAGCGCGCACCGTCTCGACCAGTTGCCGCCCGACACGGGCGTGGAAATCGCGTTTGCCGGACGCTCCAACGCCGGCAAATCCAGCGCACTCAACGTGATCTGCGACCAGCATGGTCTCGCGCGGACATCGAGAACGCCGGGCCGCACCCAGCAGATGGTCGTGTTTCCGCTGGAAACCGATGACCGGCGCGTTGTGGACCTGCCCGGCTACGGCTATGCCAAGGTACCCGAAGCCATGCGCCAGCACTGGCGCACCACCATCGATCGTTATCTGCATGAGCGCGAATCGCTGGTCGGCGTGGTGGTGATCGTCGATTCGCGGCACCCGCTCAAGGAGTTCGATCGCAGCATGATCGAATTCGCGGTCACGACCGGCCGGCACTGCCATTGCCTGCTGACCAAGGCGGACAAGCTCTCGCGCAGTGAAGCATCGCGCAATCTGGCCACGATCCGCCGTGAACTGGCTGAGTTTGCGCCCGCCGCGAGCGCACAATTGTTTTCTGCTCTGAAAAAAACGGGCCTCGATGAGGCGCGTTCATTACTGGCTGGATGGCTCACGAAAGATCGCGTCGGCCCCCTTTCGTCGGCATCCGACGGCCCCATATAGAACCGGTTGAACAGCTCCGATGGAATCAGTGTGGCGACGGGCAGCCCGGCGCAACGCGCTGACGGCGTACCCCTTCCAACAGACGAATACCGATGTCAGGACCCAGCAAGGCAAACGAACAGGTAATCGAGAGCGTTGCGCAACTGGTTGCGGATCTCGCCAGCGGCGGGCGCTCTGCCGACAAGTGGCGCATCGGCACCGAGCACGAGAAATTCGGTTTCCGGCTGGAAGGCGCCAACACACCACCCGCCGAAGCGTTCCGACCGCCGACCTGGGAAGGTCCCCACGGCATCGGCGCGCTGCTGAGTGGAATGACGCGATTCGGTTGGGAGCCGGTGGAGGAGGATGATCGTCTCATCGCACTTGCACGCGATGGCGCATCGGTCACCCTGGAACCGGCCGGACAGTTGGAGCTTTCCGGTGCGACGGTGGAAACGATCCACCAGACCTGCCGCGAGGTAACCACGCACCTGGAAGAGATCAAGACGGTGGCCGACGAGATCGGCATCGGCTTTCTCGGCATGGGTTTCCAGCCCAAGTGGCGTCGCGATGACATGCCGTGGATGCCAAAGGCACGTTACGCGATCATGCGCCGCTACATGCCGACACGCGGCTCACTTGGGCTCGACATGATGACGCGCACCTGCACGGTGCAGGTCAATCTCGATTTCGCCGACGAGGCGGACATGGTGAAGAAGTTCCGTGTCGCGCTGGCGCTGCAGCCGGTTGCGACCGCACTGTTCGCCGATTCGCCGTTCACGGAAGGCAAACCGAACGGCTATCTCAGCTACCGCTCGCACATCTGGACCGACACCGACCCGGACCGAACTGGAATGCTCGATTTCGTGTTCGAGGACGGTTTCGGGTTCGAGCGCTATGTCGATTACGTACTCGATGTGCCGATGTATTTCAGTTATCGCGACGGGCACTACATGGATCTGGCAGGTCGCAGTTTTCGCGACTTCATGGCGGGCAAGCTGCCCGGTCTGGCAGGCGTGCGGCCGAGCATGCGTGACTGGGCCGATCATCAGACCACTGTGTTCCCCGAGGTGCGGCTCAAGAAGTACCTCGAGATGCGTGGCGCCGATGGCGGTCCATGGAATCGCCTGTGCGCACTGCCGGCATTCTGGGTGGGCCTGCTTTACGACCGCACCTCGCTCGATGCGGCGTGGGATCTGGTCAAGGATTTCACGCGCGAGGAGCGCCATGCGTTGCGCGATGGCGTCCCCAGGTCCGCGCTCAAGTTGCCGTTCCGCAATGGCACGCTGCGCGACCTGGCTGCCGAGGCGCTCAAGATCGCGGCAGCCGGCCTCCAGCGGCGCGCGTGCCTCAACGACAACGGCGCCGATGAGACGATCTTCCTCGAACCCCTGATCGAATTCGTGGAAGCCAACCAGACCCCCGCCGAACGCAAGCTCGAGTTGTTCCACGGACCCTGGAACGGCGACATCAACAACGTGTTCCGGGAGTTTGCGTATTGACGGCGAAGTCTGCGGCGGTGCCTTTCAACACGCCGAGCGCTGAACTTGCGGGTCACAACGTCGATGCGTGAAGGTGCAGCAGCTTGAACCGTGCTGATGCAATCCCACTGGTTAGTCCTGAAACGTCCGGAAATCTCGCCGCCTCTCAGGGCTCGAACCCGTCCGCAAAGATTACATCCGGCAACGGCGTGCAGTTCTGGTACCACGGGGTCTCGCCAGTAGCAGCGTCCCAGTCGGCGTCCGGGACGGGATCGAGATAATTGCTGCAGAGCCGCGATGAGCCCGCGTACAGGTTCGACGGGCTGGGCGCCGATGGCATGGGGCCACTCAACTGGTTGTCGTTGACCACGAAAGCGTAAAGATTCGCCAGACCGGCGAGCGACGGAATAGGGCCGGTCAACTGGTTGTCGTTGACCACGAAAGCGTGAAGATTCGTCAGACTCGCGAGTGACGGGATCGTCCCGGTCAACTGATTGGAGCGGGCATAGAGAATGGAAAGGTTCGCCAGACCGGCGAGCGACGGGATCGGCCCGGTCAACTGGTTGGAGTCGGCATAGAAAGCGGAAAGATTCGCGAGACTGGCCAGCGACGGAATAGGACCGGTCAGCTGGTTGTTGCTGACATTGAAGTTGAAAAGATTCGCAAGACCGGCGAGCGACGGGATCACCCCGGTCAACTGATTTTTTCCGACATGGAAAGTGTCAAGACTCGTCAGGCCAGTGAGGGGCGGGATCGTCCCGGTCAACTGATTGTCGCCGGCATAGAAGCTTTGAAGGTTTGTCAGACCGGCGAGCGACGGGATCATCCCGGTCAACTGATTTCTTCCGACATGGAAAGTGTCAAGACTTGTCAGGCCAGTGAGCGGCGGGATAGGGCCGGTCAAGTGGTTGTAGACGACATTGAGGTACTTGAGATTTGTCAGACCGTCGAGCGACGGCAGCGAGCCGTCCAGATTGAGGCCCTCGAGATCGACCTCAGTCACATGCTCCCCCGCACCATCGCAGGTGATGCCAAGCCAGGTGCACTCGGTTCCGGACGGGCCGCCCCAGCCGCTGTTTTCCGTCCAGGCGTCGCCATTTGTGCTGGTGTAGAGATCCAGCAGGACCTGGCGTTCTGCCGCTGGAATGGCCGCCTGCGCCGTCATGGACGCACATAATCCCGCCGCAAGCACCAGAATGGCCGCCATCCAGCTGTGCCGGCTGGTGTGGTCATTGCCGATTTTCTGGATGGGTTGCCCGCGTCTCGCATGCCGGGTTTGACGTGCAATCTCGCAAATCATGAACATTTCGGTTTCTTCCTCCTTCAACCAGGCGCGCGTTGAGATGTTTTCCCACGAAATCAAGGCTCTGAAGGCGAAGGACCTTCAACCGGTGGTGCGGACGAAATCCCGCTGGATATTTCTGAAACGCCCGGAGCACCTCACCGCCTCTCAGGGCTCGAACCCGTCCGTAAAGATTACATCCGTAAACGGCGTGCAGTTCTGGTACCACGGGGTCTCGCCCGTCGCGACGTCCCAGTTGGCGTCCGGGACGGGATCAAGGTAATTGCTGCACAACCCGGATCTGGCAGCCTGCAGACTCGAAGGGCTCGGTACCGGCGGCATGGGGCCGCTCAAGTGGTTGCCGTCGATATAGAAGTACTCGAGATTCACGAGATCCGCGAGCGACGGGACGGGGCCGCTCAACTGATTGTCCCTGACACTGAAGTAGTAAAGATTTGCGAGGCCGGTAAGCGACGGGATCGAGCCGGTCAACTGGTTATCTTGGACCAGGATGTATTCAAGATTCGTCAGACCGACGAGCGGAGGGATCGGACCGGTCAATTGGTTCTCATGGGCGTAGAACGTTTTGAGATTCGCCAGATTGGAGAGCGACGGGATCGTTCCTGTCAACTGGTTCTGCCCGACAATGAAGGTGGATAGATTCGTCAAGCCGGCGAGCGAGGGGATCGTTCCCTCCAACTGGTTGCGGGTGACATTGAAGTAGGAGAGATTCGCGAGTCCGGTGAGCGAAGGAATTGGGCCGGTCAATTGGTTCTCGTAGACAGCAAAGCGGGAGAGATTCGCCAGACCGGCGAGCGACGGGATCGAACCGGTCAATTGGTTCCCCTCGGCATAAAAGCGGGAAAGATTCGCCAGACCGGCGAGCGACGGGATCGCACCGCTCAACTGGTTTCCGCTCACGTAAACGTCGAGAAGATTCGCCAGACCGTCGAGCGACGGCAGCGGTGAGCTGAACCCTGACTACATGCTCGTGGGCAGGATCGCAGAGGATGCCACGCCAGCTGCATTCGGTTCCGGGAGCGCCATTCCAGCCGCTGTTGTTCGTCCAGGCATCGCCATTGGTGCTGGTGTAGAGATTCAGCAGGACTTGGCGTTCTGCCGCTGGAATGGCCGCCTGCGCAGTAATGGACGCACACAGTACCGCTGCAAGGATCAGGATCGTTGTCATCCAGCCACGCGTCCTGGCGTGGTCGTTGCCGGCTGTCTGGACGGGTTGCCTGCGTGGGGAATGCCGGGTTTGGAGCTTGGCATCGGAAATCATGGACATTTCGGTTCCTCCCTTCTCATCAATGAAGCACTTGTACCTTGTCTGGCGCAATACGGCGTGGACAGGGCTTGCGGCCGGGAATACTTGCCGCATTCCAGATACAAGAAGCACGCACAAAGCGCACACATCGCCGTTCGAGTTCCTGCGTCATTCACGTTTGCTGACCCTGTAGCGCATCGCTGAGCCAAGCCCTGCCGGACTTGCGCGAGATCCGCCGCAGCGCTATGCGCGATGCAGATCACCATACCAACCGCACATAAATCGTCGTCGTCCCACTCTCCCGGTGCTCGAACCGGAGTTCATCCCTGGGTTCTGCTCAGGAGCCGATTTCACTTGCACGGTCGCCGGGCGACAGGATAGAGTCCAGTCCGACGAAGCCGGGCACAACCGTTCGACCTTCGACTGGTTGCACCGTGATGACAACGCAGGAAGATCCAACGCATGAACCGTAGCTCCTCGCTCAATACCAATCGTTGGTGGTGGCGCGATCACGTATCGTGGCGGGCTGCCTGCGTCTGATCGACTGGAATTCCGGTCGTCACTGAAGAAGCCCGCATCGCGCGGGTTTTTTTTTGCCCGCGCTTGATCGACAGCCGCCGGCCCAGACCGACAGCATCCCCCGAATCCGAGCAGCCAACCATGAACCGACAAATTACTTGCGATGTATCTGTTACCAACGTCCACGTCGCACAACACGAACTCGATTTCGCCCCACCGGCGCTCGCGCTGTTTCGCCGTCTGACCGAAAACGGGCAACGTCGGCACACGGCATTGCTGGAATCAGCCGAGCCCGGCAGCCGCAAGACCCAGCGCAGCCTGCTGGTCACTTCGGCAGCGTTGTCGATCGCGTGTCGCGGTCCGGAAATCGTCGTTGAGGCACTGAACGAAAACGGTCGCGCCGTGCTGCCGCTGCTGATCGCCCACCTGACGCATTTTGAACCCATCGCGGATAACGATCGTCTGACGTTGCGCGCACCACCGACACGACGCGACGGCACCGATCACGAGCGGCTGATGCAACCCTCGGTGCTGTGCGTGCTGCGCGCCGTGATCGAGAAGCTTGCCGCCACCGCCGGCGCGCCACCGGATGCGGTGTTCCTGATCGGTGTGTTCGGCTATGAGCTTGCAGCGCAGTTCGAGGCCATGCCCGAGCCGGCTGCTGCCGTGCATGCGAGCGATTTTCCCGACTATGTGTTCGTGCTGGCTGACGAGTTGGTCTCGATCGACCATCTTGCCGGGCGCGCGCGGGTACTTGCGATGCGCTTTGGCGATGCCGTGGACGACAAGCGCCGCGTAACCGAATCTGCAGTACAGCGCATCGTCAGCACGGCTCAGGAGGTTCACGCTGCAGCGCCTGATGCGCATCGGGATCGCCCACCCGGCTCCATCGAAGCCGTGACCTGTGATCGTGACGATGCAGCCTTCGGCGCGGATGTGGTGACGCTGAAACGACACATATTTGCCGGCGATGTGTTTCAGATCGTCCCCTCGCGCACCTTCGCGATGCCGTGTCGCGACCCGATGGATGCCTACGCCGCGTTGCACGCGCTCAATCCGAGTCCGTATCTTTTCTACTTCAACGGCGCGAGCCCCGCATTCGCGGATAGCGGGGCGGACGCGGCAGAATTTGTGCTGTTCGGTGCATCGCCGGAGTCGGCAATCAAGGTCGATGCGGCGCAACGGCGCGTGGATATTTCACCGATTGCCGGAACGCGTCCGCGCGGACTGCGCGCCGATGGCAGCGTCGATGAGGATCTGGACAGTCGCTACGAGACGGAACTGCGGCTCGATACCAAGGAAACCGCCGAACACATGATGCTGGTCGATCTGGCCCGCAACGACATTGCGCGTATTGCCAATCCCGGTACGCGCCAGGTCGCCGAACTCATGCACATCGTGCGCTACTCGCACGTCATGCATCTGGCCTCGCGGGTCGGCGGCCAGTTGCGCGACGATCTGGATGCACTGCACACCGTGCAGGCGTGTCTCAACATGGGCACGCTGACTGGTGCACCGAAGATTCGTGCGATGCAACTGCTGCGTAGTGTCGAACCGGGCAGGCGTGGTCATTACGGTGGTGCGATCGGCTATCTGCGCGGCGACGGCAGCATGGATACCGCGATCGTGATCCGTGCGGCGCTTGTGCAGGATGGCATCGCGCGCGTGCGCGCCGGCGCCGGCGTCGTGCACGACTCGGTGCCGCTGCTGGAAGCGGCCGAAACGCGCCGCAAGGCCGAAGCGGTGCTGCGTGCGATTGCGTTGGCAAACGCCGCTGGCGATCAGCCGGTGCGAGCGCACCACGCGTACGCCAAGGAGGTCGCCCATGTCTCGTGACGCTGCCAGCACTACCCCGCGCGTATTGCTGATCGACAATTTCGATTCCTTCACCTTCAACCTCGTCGATGCGTTTGCGGTGCTGGGTGCGAGGCTCGATGTGTACCGTAACGACATCGGCGCCACCGCCGCGCTTGATCTGGTCGAGCGCAATGACGTGGATCTCATCGTGCTGTCGCCCGGTCCGGGTACGCCGCAGCAGGCCGGCTGCTGTATTGATCTGGTGCGCCAGGCAGCCGGTCGCGTGCCGCTGTTCGGTGTGTGTCTTGGCCACCAGTCGATTGCCGCCGCATTCGGCAGCGAGGTCGGGCCAGCAACACAGATCATGCATGGCAAGAAGTCCGCAATCCGGCACAACGGCCATGCGCTGTTTGCCGGCGTCGATCCCGAATTCGATGCGGGTCGCTACCATTCGCTGGCCGCCATCGACGTGGTCCCGCCGATCACCATGATTGCCGCCTGCGACGGTATTGCGATGGCCATTGCACATGACACGCATCCGCTTTGGGGCGTGCAGTTTCATCCGGAATCGATCCTGACAACGCATGGCCAGCAGCTTCTTGCCAATGTGCTCGAACTGGCACTGGCCCATCGCACGGAGGCACCCGCATGCATCACGAACTGAAACGTATTCTCGGCGGCGCAACCGCAACGCGCGAAGATACCCGTGCGGTGTTCGAGGCGCTGATCACCGGCGAGTTGGGTGACATCGAAATTGCCGCTCTACTGGTCGCACTGAAAATGAAGGGTGAGACTGCCGAGCAGGTGACCGGTGCGGCGCAGGCGCTGCGCAACGCGGCGCGAGCGTTCCCACGTCCCGATTATCCGTTTGCCGACATCGTCGGTACCGGCGGCGATGGCGCCAATACGATCAATATCTCCACGGCAGTGGCATTCGTGGTCGCTGAAGCGGGCTTGCCGGTCGCCAAGCACGGCAACCGCTCGGTATCGAGTCGCTGCGGCTCGGCAGACCTGCTGGAAACCTTCGGCGTGAAACTCGACATGGCGCCCGAGGTTGCGCGCCGCGCACTGGACGAGGCGCACGTCACGTACCTGCATGCACCGCATTATCACGCCGGCATTCGCCACGCGATGACCGCACGCCGCACGCTCGCCACGCGCACCGTGTTCAACCTGCTCGGGCCGCTGCTCAATCCAGCAGCACCGGACATCATGCTGGTTGGCGTGTACGACCCGGCATTGTGCCACCTGGTCGGCGAAGCCCTGGCGTTGCTCGGTTGCACGCGTGCGCTGGTGGTGCATGGACTCGGGCTGGATGAAATCGCGCTGCATGGCGCGACCCAGGCGGTCGAACTTTGCGCCGGCGAACTGATCGAGCGCCGTTTCACGCCGGCTGACTTCGGCGTGCGCGAGTTTCCGCTCAATGACATCGTGGGTGGCGAGCCGCACGCAAATGCGCAGGCGATCCGCGCGGTACTCGAAGGGCGCGGAGCCGAAGCGCACTCGGCCGCTGTGGCGGTCAATGCGGCGGCGCTGCTGGTGCTCGGTGACAAGGCGGATGATTTTGCGGCCGGCTACGAGCTTGCGCGTGCGACCTTGGCAACCGGACGCAGCTTCGATCGACTGCAGCGCCTTGCCGCGATTTCCCATAGCGAGAAGGCGGAAGAACTCGCCTGATGTCCATCCTTGCCGAAATCGTTGCGCGCAAGAAAATCGCTGTCGCCAAACGCAAGACGGCCCTTCCGCTCGCAAGACTGATAGCCCAGGCTGTACCGACCACCCGCCGTTTTGGCGACGCGCTGCGCAAGCCCGGCCCGCGCTTCATCCTGGAATGCAAACGTGCATCGCCCTCGGAAGGGCTGCTGCGCCCCGATCTGGATCCGGCCGCAATCGCGGGCGCATATGCGGATGTCGCCGACGCGATATCGGTGCTGACCGATACCCCGTATTTCCAGGGTTCGTTCGATGACCTCGCCGCCGTGCGCGCGCACGTCGACCAGCCACTATTGTGCAAGGACTTCACGACTGAGCCGTATCAGGTTTTCGAAGCACGCGCGGCCGGTGCCGACGCGGTGCTGCTGATGCTGTCGGTACTCGACGATGCGGCCTGGCGGGAATGCGCAGCGGCTGCCACCTCGCTCGGTATGGGCGCCTTGACCGAGGTGCATGACGAAGCGGAACTCGAACGTGCATTGCGGTTGGATGCACCGATTATCGGTATCAACAACCGCAACCTTGTTACGCTCAAGGTCGATCCGGCCACCACCGAGCGGTTGGCACCGCGCATACCGCGCGATCGCGTGATCGTGTGTGAATCGGGTATCCGGTCGCGGTCTGACGTGGCGAGAGTAGCGGCACAGGTGGATGCGTTTCTCGTCGGTGGTCACCTGATGAAAGCGCCGCGCGTCGACCTGGCTGCGCGAGAGCTGATTTACGGTCGCGTCAAGGTGTGCGGACTGACCACTCCGGATGCGGCGCGCCTGGCGTGGCTCACCGGTGCGTCGTTTGGCGGACTCATTTTCGCGTCGTCTTCGCCACGTTGCGTCAGCGAGGAACGCGCTACCGCCATTGCTGGCGCCACGCCGCTGCCGTTGGTCGGGGTCTTCGTGGATACGGAACCCACACGCGTGTCGCGCATAGCCGCAGCACTGAACCTCGCGGCGGTGCAATTGCATGGCGATGAATCAGCTGCCTCGATAACGGCGCTGCGCACCCGGTTGCCGGCCGGTTGCGAAATCTGGAAAGCGGTGCAACCTGAGAGCTCGCTCCCGCTCGCATCCACATTTGGCGCTGATCGCCTGCTGTTCGATGGTCCGAGTGGCGGCAGTGGGGTGGCATTCGACTGGCGTCTGCTGGCCGATTACCCCGAACCCGAACGCATCATTGTGGCTGGCGGGCTGACACCCGACAACGCACGCACGGCGCAAACGCTCGGAACCTGGGCGATCGACGTCAATTCCGGCGTGGAATCGAAGCCAGGAATCAAGGATTTAACGAAACTTCGCCGCCTGTTCGCGGCCCTGCGAGGTGCGTGATGGCGATGACGAATGACAGGCAGGAAGAAATTCCGCTGACACCCGTCCGCGGCCGCTTCGGCCCATTTGGCGGCATGTATGTGCCGGAGATCCTGGTTCCCGCACTCGAAGAGCTGGATGCCGCGTTTCGCGCGGCATCCAACGATGCAGCATTTGAGCGGGAGCTTGGCGGTCTGCTTCGTGATTACGCGGGCCGCGAGACGCCGTTGTATCGCTGCCGCAATTTCGGCGATGGCAAGGCTGCAATCTTCCTCAAGCGCGAGGACCTCCTGCACGGCGGCGCGCACAAGACCAACCAGGTGCTTGGTCAGGCGCTGCTCGCGCGGCGCATGGGCAAGAAGCGCCTGATTGCGGAAACCGGTGCTGGCCAGCACGGCGTCGCGACTGCGCTGGCGGGCGCGCTGTTCGGTTTCCCCACGCGCATCTACATGGGTGCGAAGGATGTCGAGCGGCAGGCGCCCAATGTATTCCGCATGCGCCTGATGGGCGCCGAAGTCGTGCCGGTCAACACCGGCAGTTCCAGCCTCAAGGATGCTATCAACGAGGCGCTGCGCGACTGGTCGGCAAGTTACGCGGACACCCATTATCTGCTGGGGACCGTCGCCGGCCCACATCCGTATCCGACCATGGTGCGCGAGTTCCAGCGCGTGATCGGTCGCGAGGCACGGCGACAGATGCTCGATCGGGCCGGCCGGCTGCCGGATGTGGTGGTGGCCTGTGTCGGTGGCGGCTCCAACGCGATCGGCATATTCGCGGACTTCATCGACGATGCCGAGGTGAAGCTGGTGGGCGTGGAAGCGGCCGGACACGGTCTGCACACGAATGCGCACGGCGCGACGCTTCAGAAGGGCAGTCCCGGCGTCCTGCACGGCTCACACACGTTCGTGCTGCAAGACGTAGATGGCCAGATCACCGAGTCGCATTCGATCTCGGCGGGTCTGGATTATCCGGCCGTCGGTCCCGAACATGCGTGGTTGCAGATGCAGGGACGTGCGCAGTATGTCGGGGTGACCGACGAGGAAGCCCTGGAGACGTTTGCCGAACTTGCGCGTTGCGAGGGCATCATTCCCGCACTGGAATCAGCGCATGCGCTGGCGCACGCCAAGAAGCTCGCTGCGAGCATGCGAGCTGAGGCTCCCGACCGCGAACCCGTGATCCTGGTCAACCTGTCCGGTCGCGGCGACAAGGATCTTGCGCACGTCATGCAGCACTTGGCCCGGAGTATTCATGAATAAGGCACGCCCTCGCTTGTTCCTTGAATCCGCACGAATTTTCGCTCACTCAGCCATAGCCCCTGCTATGCCCTCGATCGCGAGAATCCAGTTGAATCCAATGCCCTGCGCGATCATCGTGCGTATTCACGAACATTCCGGGCCAGGAGATACCGCATGAACCGTTATGACGGGATGTTCGTGCGCCTTCGCGAGCAGTCGGCTGGCGCGTTCGTGCCCTTCGTGATGCTCGGCGATCCGGGCACGGAAGCAACGCTCGCGATCGTCGACGCGCTGGTTGCGGGCGGCGCCGACGCACTCGAAGTCGGCTTGCCGTTTTCCGACCCGGTCGCCGATGGCGTCCGTATCCAGCATGCCGCGAAGCGTGCACTCGATGCCGGTATGACGCCCACGAAAGCGTTCGACCTGCTCGCCGAAATCCGTGCGCGCCATGCGGACATCCCGATCGGCGTGCTGACGTACGCAAACCTTGTCGTGCATCGCGGCATTGCAGCGTTCTGTCGCGCGCTGGCCGAGGCGGGTACCGACTCGCTGCTGATCGCCGACGTGCCGGGTGTGGAAAGCGAGCCGTTCGCGCACGCCGCACTGGATGCGGGCATAGCTCCGATCCTCATCGTGCCGCCGAATGCGACCGACGCGACCTTCGCCACCATCGCTCAATGGGGCCGCGGCTACAGCTACGTGCTCGGCCGCGCCGGCGTCACCGGCACCGATGTCGCCATGCAGACGCCCGCCAATGCGTTGATCCAGCGGCTTGCCGCATGCGGCGCTCCGCCGGCTATGATCGGCTTCGGTATCTCCACTCCTGGCCATGTGCGCGATGCGATTGCCGCCGGTGCCGCCGGTGCGATCGCCGGTTCGGCTATCGTCGCGATCATCGAACAGCATCGCACGGACATGGGAGCATGCGCGGCGGAGTTGACGCGGTTCACTGCCACGATGGTCTCCGCGGCGCGTGGAGCACAGGTGATGTGACATTCGGAACGCCGCGGATCTTGTAGATCCCACTACCGCCGCCATGCGGCGGACCGTGTCGTCACGCGTGCGTGTGGTCGGTATCCGTAGCGTCGGCGGCCAGTCGCAGCATGACTTCCGGCGCTGGCAGTCATCTGCGACTTGCTGTAACTAGGGCACACCAGCCGTTCAAGCCCGGAGTTTTTCATGCGCTCGCGAGTTCTCGCTTTCCTTTCCCTGTTGATTCTGGCCGCAGCATTGCCGGCGGCGGCGCAAGCCAGTACGCGCTTGCTGCGTTTCCCGAACGTGTGTGGCGATCGCGTGGTGTTCACCTACGCGGGTGATCTGTGGACGGTCGGCACATCCGGCGGCACCGCCACGCGTCTGACCGCGGGACCGGGCGTGGAACAGGTCGCGCACTTTTCGCCGGACTGCAGCCAAGTCGCATTTACCGGCCAGTATTCCGGTGATGACCAGGTGTTCGTGATTCCGGCGGTCGGCGGCGTGCCAACGCAGCTCACCTGGTACCCGACGCCGGGCCCGTTGCCGGAGCGCTGGGGTATTGATGCGCAGGTTTACGGCTGGACGCCGGACGGCAGCGCGGTGGTGTTCCGCTCCGTGCGCGAGGCGGTCGGCATATCCAATCCGCAGATGTATACGGTGCCAGTTGCCGGCGGCCTGCCGACGCGCCTGCCGATGCCGACTGCCGGCAGCGGCGTGTTTTCACCAGATGGCAATCAGATCGTCTATTCGCCGAAGTTTCGCGATTACCGTACCTGGAACCGCTATGTCGGTGGCTGGGCGCAGGATCTTTTCATCTACGACATCGCCGGCAAGAGCGCGAAGAACATCACCAACGATCCGAATACCGACCGCGATCCGATGTGGATCGGCGATGCGATCTATTTCCTGTCCGATCGTGGTGAGCACCTCGACCTGTACCGCTATGACACGGCCAGCGGCGAGACCAAGCAACTCACCGATTACAAGGGCAAGGATGCACGCTGGGCGACCAGCGACGGCAAGGGCAAAATCACCTATGAGGTAAATGGTGTCCTGCATCTGTACGACACGCAGGCCAATACCGACACGGCGCTCGACATCACGGTACCCAGCGATCTGGTGCCAACGCGCGCATCGATGCGCAGCGTCGAGGATCATGTCGAGGATTTCGCGCTCAGCACGAATGGCAAGCGTGCCGTATTCACCGCACGCGGCGAAGTCTTCAGCGTGCCACTCGAACACGGCGCGACGCTTGATCTCACCCACACGCCGGGTGTGCATGAGCGAGAGGCGTCATGGTCGCGGGATGGAAAGCGGGTCGCCTATGTCTCCGATGAATCGGGCGAGGAGGCGATCTGGGTGCGCGATGCCGATGGCAACAATGCGCGCCAGTTGACCAGTGAAAAGCTCGGCCGCCTGTACGCACCGCGCTGGGCTCCGGATAGTTCGCGCATTGCCTTCATCGACAACGAGAGCCGCCTGCATATCGTCTCGGCGAGTGGTGGCCCGGCGCCGGTGGTTGCGGACGATCCAAGCATGTCGCGGCGCGATTATGCGTGGTCGCCGAGTGGCAACTACCTGGCCTACACCCTGACCGACAAGGACACGCAACTGACGCAGCTCTACGTTTATGCGCTTGCTGGTGGCGATAGCCATCGCCTGGGACGCGCCACGGCGAATGCGTACAACCCGGCCTTCTCACCGGATGGCAAGTACCTCTATTTCGTTGGCGATCGCGAATGGACGCCGCAGATTTCCGGCATCGAGTGGGACTTCGCTGCCAATCGCAGTGCCGGCATTTTCGCATTGACGCTGCGCAAGGATGTCGACAATCCGTTCGCGCCGCGCAACGACAGTGCGCAGGATGAGGATGACAAGAACAAGGACAAGAAGAAGGGCGAGGACGGCAAGGATGGCGATAAGGATGCCGGTCCGAAGCCTCCGGCCAGCATCAATGACCGCATCGACTTCGACGGTATCGACGATCGCCTCGTGCGCGCACCGATCGACCCGAACAACGTCCAGTGGATCGCGGTCACCGACAAGGCTTTGCTGTTCGTGGTCAGCGATGCGTTCTATTACGGCCGCAAAGGCGCTTTCAAGCCGCGCCTCAAGTCCTACTCGTTCGAGGATCGCAAGGAAAAAGATGTCTACGAAGGCATCGACGATATTGCGCTGTCCGGTAACGGCAAGACCGTGCTGGTGCGCAACGGCAAAGCATTCAAGCGCATTGAACTCGGTGGCGAAAAAGCTGAAGCCAAGGACGTCAAGCTCGATGGCCTGTTCGCGCTGGTCGATCCCAAGGCCGAATACGCGGAAATCTTCCGCGAGGTATGGCGCCGTTATCGTGATCATTACTATGTCGCGAACATGCACGGTTACAACTGGGATGCGATCCGTGCCAAGTACGAGCCGCTGCTTGCCGATGTCGGCGATCGCAGCGACCTCAACTACCTGATCGGCCAGATGATCGCCGAGCTGTCAAGTTCGCACGCCTACATCGCCGGCGGTGATCTCGGGTTGCCGGATCGGCCGAGTGTCGGGCTGCTCGGCGCACGCTTTGAGCTCGATGCGGCGAGCGGGCGCTATCGCATTTCGAAGATCCTGCAGGGCGAGAACGACGAGGAGCGCTACCGTTCGCCGCTTACTGAAGTCGGCGTCAACGTCAAGGAGGGCGATTTCATTCTCGCGATCAACGGCCAGCCGCTGACCGCCGAGGAGAATCCGTATCGCCTGCTGCGCACCCCCAAGGATCAGCTTGTGCAGTTGACGGTCAACTCAACCGCATCGACTGACGGCGCGCGCACCGTACTGGTCAAGCCGATAGACAGTGAGGACAAGCTCAATTACCTCGCATGGGTTGCGCACAACCGCGAGTACGTCGCCAAGGCCAGCGATAACCAGATTGGCTACCTGCACATTCCGGACATGGGCGCCGACGGTATCCGCGAGTTCATCAAGTGGTACTACCCGCAATTGCGCAAGCAGGGTCTTGTTGTCGACGTGCGCGACAACGGCGGCGGCAACGTGTCGGCGATGATCATCGAGCGTCTGTCACGCAAGCTGCTCGGGCTGGATTACTGGCGCGGTGGCGACATCGTCGGCACCTATCCGCAACAGACCTTCCTCGGCCACCTCGCGGCGCTGTGCAACGGCACCACCGCCTCGGACGGCGACATCTTCTCCTACATGTTCAAGCAGGCCAAGCTGGGCCCACTGATCGGCACGCGCACTTGGGGCGGCGTGGTGGGCATCACCGACTGGGGCCCGCTCATCGATGGCGGCCATACCAACGTGCCGCAGTTCGCCACGGCCAACACTGATGGACAGTGGGTGATCGAAGGTCACGGTGTCGACCCCGATATCGAGGTCGAAAACAGCGTGGCTTCGCAACTGGCCGGAAGCGATGAGCAACTGGACCGTGCGGTCGCCGAAATCAAGAAGGAAATTGCCGCCAATCCGCTCAAGCTGCCGCCGAGGCCAGCCGATCCGGTCAAGGCGCCGGAAGATATGCGATAGGTTGGGAGACAAAAGACGTGGGACGGGAATGATCTTCCCGTTTCACGTCTGGACCGGGTTGCCTCGTTTCCCTGTCTTTGGTCCTGAGTAAGCCGATTTACGCCGTTCGCACGTCTCGTAGTTGCCAGTTGGCGCCGATCAGAAGTTCCATGCGGTGTCGCAGGATCGCATGCGGCAGACAGGTCACGACCTGGACTTCGGTGTGCAGATCGCTCTGTGCGGCGGTGACGATCGCATCCGGATCGCTCGCACCCATTGCCGGATCGACTTCGTCGGGATCCGGCTGCATGTCGCGCCAGCGGCGCCACAACGTTGGTTCGCGCAGCGCGTCCTGCAACAGGGCGGCGAAGCTGTCGGGCGAGGTGCCGTGGTATGACAGCTCATTGAACGCACCACGCGCTTCGGCGAGGTTGTCGATCGTCAGATAAAAGCGCTGGGCAGCGGACATGCGGTTTCCAATGGTGGTTGGTCTGGCTGAAGTTTAACAGCGGTGCGGCGCAATCGTTCGTTGCCGCGGCCAGACTGTCCGCGTATCGGACGCTGTCACACCGATTCGCTGTGCTTGACTTGAGGTGTCGTTGTCGCAAACAGGACACTGGCGGCGGCCAACATGCTTGCGAGGCAGCTCCAGCCGAGATAGCGAAGCTCGGCGGCCGGAGCGAGCAGCGTTTGCGGCAGCGCATAGAGCCAGGCACTTGCCATCAGGATCAACGCACTGGATCCGGCAATTTCGCGGCGCCGTCGCCACGCCCAAGGCAGGGCAATCAGCCCGATCAGCAGATAGGGCCATGCCGCGAGCACGAAACTGCTGCGCAGTTGCTCGGCCGCGGCCATCAGCCCGCGATGCAGCAGCGTTGTGTTCCCCGCCACCGGCGGGTTGTCACGGTATTGGAACTCGGCATCAACGAAGATCAGTTCGCGCGGCCAGTCGCGTGCATGCGTACCGAACAGTGCGCACGTGAGTCGCCAGCGATGCGCTAGCCACGCGCGCGGATGATCGCGGATGGCTGCGAGCCAGTCCCTGCGCAATTCGTTGAGTTCCGTATCCGAAAAGCCGTGCAATGGATCACGCATGCCGTGTTGTGTGTTCTGCAGCATGGGCGTGTTGCTCCAGTCGCGAAATGCCGCGCGAAGCTCCGCAACATTCATGCCGGGCCCGAGCATCCACGTGGGCAACACCATTTTCCCGGTAGCGACCGAGACCGCCGCGAGATCCCATTGCGCGAGGGACGGCCACAGCGGCACATGACGATCGACACGAGCATTGATCGCCGCCGCGCCCGCAAACAATCCCAGCACAATCATCAGTGCAACGATCCCGACCACGCGCCAGCTTGGCGCCGACGCAGGCACGGACCGGATTTCGGTATGGGCGCCAGCGAGAGAGGCTCGTCGCGCGGCCGCCGCGTGTGGTGTGGCAATGCGCATCAACAACCACACGTACCAGACCGCCATCGGTAATACAGCGGGCAGCGCGTTGTGGCGCAACGCGACCGCATACAGCAACAGCGGTAGCACGGTCATCAGCCACACGCGGCGTCCATCGCGCTGTGCGTTGGCGAGGGCGCCGGCAGCAAGCGTCAGCACAGCCATGAGACCGACATCGGTCCACACATGGGCGCGCAGCAGCCAGATCGCAGGCGCAAACGCGACCATGGCCATGAAGCTGAGTCCGGCGAGACGGCGACAATCGAGCGCCCGGATAATCAAGGCGAGACCACTCCAGAACAGGGCCAGATGGAATGCGAACAGCAGGCCTGGACCGGTATGCAGCGCATCGCACAGATGCCACAGGTCGATCATGGCAGGCGATGTGATGTCGGTAGTCTCGCCGCCACGTGCCTGCCACCATGCGTATGCCGAATCGAACGACATGAGGCCGGGCCAGAACGCTGCGAGATCCAGCGCGAAACCCGCCAACGCGCACAGCCATGGCCAATAACTATTGAAACGCGCACTTTGCGACGACGTGCTTGCGCAAGCGGTCTCCGTCACGATGCGTGATCAAGCAGATCGAGTTCGAGGTCCGCGGCCATCGTGGCAGCATCCGGATGCTGCGCATGCGCGAACGTCGCGAGCAGCGGCGCGGCAATATGCTCGCGCAGCGTGGCAATGTTGTCGGCCAAACGCAGCATTTCCCCATCGACGTGGTTGGCGATCCACCCGACCAGGCGGCAGCGATCCGCGATTATCGTGCGCGCGCTCAGCAGAGCATGATTGAGGCAGCCGAGGCGCAATCCGACCACGAGAATCACCGGCACATCGAGCATCCGCACCAGTTCGGCCTGCATCAAGGTGTTCCCCAACGGGACGGCCCAGCCGCCAACGCCTTCGATGACGATACGGTCGGCGCTCGCTGCAAGCCGTGCATGCGTCTCGTACAAGTTCTGCAAATTGACGGTGAAGTGCGCATCCTGTGCCGCAATGTGTGGTGCGATCGGTGGCTCGAATGCAACCGGATTGCACGTCTCGTAAGCTGGCGCAGGATCGCTGGCGGCGATCAGTGCTTCGGCATCGGTATTGCGCAAACCCTGCGGCGTGCGATCACAACCGCTCGCTACCGGTTTCATGCCGGCAGATCGAAATCCCTTCGCACGAAATGCGTGCAGCAGCGCGCAGGATGCCTGTGTCTTGCCGATGCCGGTGTCGGTTCCGGTGACATAGAAGCTGCGGGTCGTCACGACCGATGATCCATGTGGGAGTTCGATTGCCAAGTGAGGCTGGGCCGGGTTTTCACGCCGATCGGAGCCTGTAAGGGCAGCGGAAACGCGCCGATGCGCGGCAGCAAACCATCTTGCCGCTGGATGGCCCGCAACATGCCATTCAGACGATTTTCCATGCAACTTCCATCGAACGGATACTGTGTTGTCGCGGTGCATGGTAACGCGCACGTGCCTCGCTGCTACACTTGCAAGATGTTTGATACGCATGCCCTGACCGGTACGAAGCCCGAACAATATGCGCAACTGCGGTCGCAGGCGGCCGGCTTGCTGCACGGCGAAACCGATCGTATCGCGAACGCGGCCAATCTCTCGGCGCTGGTGTGGTACGCGCTACCAAGTATCAACTGGTGCGGTTTCTATTTTTTCGATGGTGCCGAGCTGGTGGTGGGTCCCTTCCAGGGCCGCCCAGCCTGCATCCGGATTGCGCTCGGCAAGGGGGTGTGCGGTACGGCCGCGCAGACGCGGATGACCCAGCTCGTGCGCGACGTCAACGAATTTTCAGGTCACATCGCCTGCGACAGTGCATCGCGCTCGGAAATCGTCGTGCCACTGGTATTGAATGATGAATTGATTGGGGTGTGGGACGTCGACAGTCCCGAACCCGCGCGCTTTGACGAGGAGGATCGCGACGGCATGCAGGCGCTGTGTGCCGTTTATCTTCAAGCCCTCGGATCATGAGAAACGCAGTGGAGGCAAGAGGATGACCCAAGAAAAAATCCGCAACGTGGGCCCCAAGTCGGCTGCGTGGCTGCGCCAGGTGGGCGTGCGCACGTTTGACGACCTTGCCGAGGTCGGACCGGTCGAGGTATTCCTCAAGGTCAAGCGCGCAGGATTCCGGCCCAGCCTGAACCTCCTTTACGCCCTCGCCGGCGCGCTCGCCGACTGCCACTGGGCGGAACTGCCGGACGACCGCAAGCAGGAGCTGCTGGCGGATCTCGAAGACGCCGAAAGCGAGAATCCGATCCGCACGCGCTGGGAAAAGGCGGCGGCTTCAAGTGCGCGCCTCGATGGTACCTCGCCGGTGGAAGTCACTGAAGGCGCGGCATGGTCCGACGCTTCATCGGATGACGGCGACGATGACGCGCCGGCAAACGAGGGTGCTTCCGGCAACCGTTTCGATTAAAGCGTCGCCAGCCATTCGTCATCTGATCCTTCGTTGATGCCTTCGAACATGAACGTCGACAGATAGCGCTCGCCGGTATCCGGCAGCATCGCGAGCAGCACCGTTCCCTCGGTTGAATCCTTGGCCACTTCCAGCGCCGCGGCGAGCGTCGCACCCGCCGAGATGCCGGCGAAGATGCCTTCTTGGCGAGCAAGACCCAGCGCGGTATCGCGAGCCAGGGCGTCGTCGACCTTGATGATGCGGTCGACGACCTTGCGGTCCAGCACGTCTGGCAGGAAGTCCGGCGTCCAGCCCTGGATCTTGTGCGGCTGCCATGCGTCGCCAGACAGCATGGCCGCGCCGGCCGGTTCGCAGGCGACGATCCCTACCTCCGGGCGCGCGAGGCGAATCATCTGACCGGCACCGGTGAGTGTGCCTCCCGTGCCCCAGCCGCTGACGAAGTAATCGAGTCGGTGGCCGGCGAAGTCGGTGAGGATTTCCGGACCGGTGGTGTTGCGATGCCAGCGTGGATTGGCCTCGTTCTCGAACTGGCGCGCCAGGAACCAGCCATGCTTTTCGGCGAGGACGCGTGCTTTCTCGACCATGCCACTGCTGCGCGCAGCGGCCGGAGTCAGGATCACCTTCGCTCCATAGGCCCGCATCAGCTTGCGTCGCTCGATTGAGAACGTCTCTGTCATGATCGCGACAAATGGGTACCCGCGCGCCGCGCAGACCATCGCAAGCGCGATGCCGGTATTGCCCGAAGTCGCCTCGATCACTGTCTGGCCGGGTCTCAGCAGGCCACGCTGTTCGGCATCGAGAATGATCGCGAGTGCGAGGCGATCCTTCACCGAACCTCCGGGATTGAACGATTCGACTTTCGCGTACAGTTCGACATGCGTCGGCGCGATACGATTCAACCTTACGATCGGTGTGCGACCGATGGTTTGGGTAATGCTGGAGTGGATCATGGGCGTCCTCCGCGCAGGGTAGCGATCGGACGGTCAGTGTCTCACCGGTCGCTCCGTCCCGACAGCAGTTTTCGATATATCGCTGCCGTGTCGGCATCAAAACAGCACGCGATGACGCGTTGTGGGTTGTGGCCAGCAGCCATCCACGCGTGAATCGCCTGCAATGCGATCTGCGCAGCCTGGTCGAGCGGGTAGCCATATACGCCGCAACTTATCGCTGGAAACGCAATGCTCCGTGCACCGTGATCAGCGGCGAGGTGCAGGGAATTTTCATAGCAGCGACACAGTAGCGCTGCCTCGCCTTTGTCGCCGCCCTGCCAGATGGGCCCGACGGTGTGCACGATATGGCGTGCGGTCAACGTGAAGCCATCGGTGATGCGCGCTTCGCCGGTCGGACAGCGCACGCCGGGACGCACCTCCGGGATGGTTCGACACGCGGCGAGCAGTTTGGGACCGGCCGCTCGGTGGATGGCACCATCGACGCCACCGCCGCCGAGCAGGCTCTCGTTGGCCGCGTTGACAATGACATCCACTGTGAGCGTGGTGATGTCGGCTTCGATGACCTCAATCATCTCCTCATCATGCCTGAATGAGGCTGTCGGGCAGGAGTTCGCTGAGAACGGGCAATTCCGCGTTTCATCGTTTCCACTCATCGGGCCGACTCCGTGAGCCGGTTTGCCAGCGTTTTGCGCATTACCTCTCAAGCATGCACGGATCTTCGTGGTGTGAGCACCGGGAATGGCCTGACATCGAGTGTCGACGCGCTATGTGGCGGCGATGGGGCATGAATTCATTGCTGGCGTGGCCAGCACAGGAGCACATCATGAGCAAGCGAATCTTCATCATATCGGCGCTGGTCTGCACGTTTTCATTGGCCCAAGCAAGCACCGTGACCCACGCCGCACCGTCGTCGGAGCCGTATGGAGGGGCTCCGGTCCTTTATTCCCAGATGGACGGAATAACCACCAAGAAGCTGAGTTCGCAGGATTTTGAACCGGTGAACACCCAGTTCAACACGCAGGGCGCCGACGATTTTGTCGTGCCCGACACGATGCTCTGGACCGTTCACGATATCAGCGTGTTCGGTTTTTTCAGGGGTGGAATCCCGCCGGAATCTTTCAACATCTACTTCTACGACAATGACCCGAACGATCGGCCGAGTGAACTCATTGCATTGCGACCTCTTCAGTCCTACGACGGTGGCGTCGTGGGTGACGGAGATATCGCCACGATTCATCTCGATTCGCCAGTGGCCCTGCATGCCGGCACGTATTGGGTGTCGGTACAGGCGCGACTCGATGGCGGCCAGGGAACCAATCAGTGGTATTGGAACCTTCGTGATCCAGCAGCCAATCATCCCGCGCAGTGGCGCAACCCGGGTGGCGGAATCAATCCTTTTTGCACGGACTGGCACGAATTCGGAGATTGCCTGACCATCATCGGGACGGATTTCCTGTTTGAACTCCACGGTTACGCGACTCCCGACGTGGACCGCATCTTCTGCTCAGGCTTTGAGCAGGAGGACTGCAGCCCTTGACGCCGTACCGCTCCGGCAGATAGGCGCTCTGGCTCGCCTCTCATGAATGAAAAAAGCTCTTGGGCCAAGACGCCGGCAGCGTCGCAAAGCCCGAGACGAAATCCCGATCGGAGGTATCTATTCGCCCTGGTCCTTCACGAACGCACCGGGTACCGACCCAAAATCGCCGTTTGCCTGTGCAGCGAGATACGCGGTCGCTACGTAAGCCGCGACGTTCTGGCGCAGCAGGGCGGGGTCGATCTTGTCCAGCGTGTCATCGGCGGTGTGATGCCAGTCGAAGTAGCGCGTCGCATCCTGGTGCAATGACACCGCCGCCATGCCGACGCCATGCACGGCAGAGAGATCCGAGCCACCGTGGCCTGGCGCACTGGCGTCATAGGCGATGTCGAGTGGCTTCAGCAATCCGGCGAGCTGATCGATCGCGGCGCGTGCTTCGGGCTTGACGCTTGCGGTGATCTGCCAGATCGCGTCCGCGCCCAGATCCGATTCACTGCCTAGCACCGCATTTGCGATGTCGTCCTTGTGCGTTTCCGCATACGCGCGACCACCGAACAACCCCGATTCTTCGTTCGCGAACGCGACCACGCGGATGGAACGGCGCGGTCGCTCTGGAAGCTGCGCGATGAGGTGGGCTGCACCCGCGGCAATCGCGATGCCGGCGGCATCATCGATCGCGCCGGTGCCAAGATCCCACGAGTCGAGATGTCCGCCCATGATGAAGTACTCATTCGGCTTCTCGCTGCCGCGAAGTTCCGCGATGACGTTGGCGCCGGTATAGCTGCCGTCCATGCCGCAATCGAGCTGCAGCTTGATGGTCAAACCCTTGCCGTGTTTCAGGATGCGCTCGACCTGATCCGCGTCCGGATTCGATAGCGCCGCTGCCGGAATCGGTTTCACGCCGTCGGCGAATCGGGTCATGCCAGTGTGGGGTACGCGATCATTGCCGGTACCGGCCGAACGCAGCAGGAATCCGGCTGCGCCCTTCGTGGCCGCGATCGACGGGCCTTGCACACGTATTGACGCGCCAATGCCGTAGTCATGTCCGTCACGGTGCGGCTGCATGCGTGCACCGACATAGACAATCTTGCCGCGTACCGCGTCATCCGTGGCGGCTTTCAGGGCATCCAGCGAATCGAACGCGACAACCTCGGCGGTCAGTCCGCCCGCCGGTGTACCGGGCGAGGTGCCGAGCGCGGTGACAATGAGTGGCTGCGGAAACGGTGCCACGACTTCGGCGCTTTCGCTGCGGCGTTCCCATTTGGGAAACGTGACCGGCTCGGTCCACACCTTGTCGAAGCCGAGCGCCTTGAACCTTGCAATCGTCCATTCGCGCGCCCGCTCATCGTTTGGCCCGCCGGCAAGCCGTGGTCCGATTTCGGTAGTGAGCGCTTCGGTGAAATCCCAGGCGGTATCGTCATGCAGCGCCTTGTCGCGCAGTTGTTCGGCGATCTTCAGGTCTTCGGGCGCGAAGGTCGTGGTGTTCCCCGCGGCCAAGGCCACCGGTGCGGCGAACACGAGCAAAACGAGCGGCAACAGTCCACGCATCAGGGTTTCTCCGGGGAAAACCAAATTATGCACCCAGCTGCCCAGTTCGTTTTGGGCCAAAGGTCATGCGTTGCATCTGCGCCGATGAGTTCGGTACAGGCCGTCCGGTGGCGGCCGGATCGATCCTGTTCGTCGGCGGCCCGGCGGGAAACGGGACCGTGTTCCGCGACGGCTTCGACGGCTGACATTGGTCATGCAGAAAGATTGAAACGCGAAGCACACGAAGCACACGAAGAAATACACAAATTCTGGTCGCAGTGTTGGTGCTGTCGACCCCGCTGTTCGGCGTTGCCGGCCCCGGCACATGGACCGGCCAGGGACCCTTCGGGGGCCAGACACGTGGGCTGACCACCGATCCGGTGGTGCCCTCGCGACTCTATCTGATCACTGCCAACGGGTTTTATCGCAGTGTAGATGGTGGTGCCAGTTGGCAAGGCGCGAACACCGGTTTGCTGTCGAGGCAACTTTATTACGCCCAGTTCACTATCGATCCGAACCTGAGCGGTGGCTTGTGGCTATCGGACGACAGCGGACGCATCTATCACAGCAGCAATGCCGGCACCGATTGGACGCAAACCGGCACGACACCGGGCGGCCAATACGCCAGCGCGTTGCGCGCTGTCAGCGGTACGCCGGGCATGCTGTATGTGTCGATGCATGGTGAGGGAAGCGTCAGTGGCGGTGTCTATCGGAGCATGGATGGCGGCGCCAGCTTCATCCTGCTGCCGGGCAGTCCCGCCAGCGTGGGTTCGATCGATATCGATCCGACCGACCCGCAGCATCTGCTTGCCGGCGCCATCACGCTGTGCCAGCCAGGCGAGCCGGCCTCACCGATGTACCGCAGTGTCGATGCGGGCCTGACCTGGAATGCGGTCACATTGGGTGCCGGCTGCCAGGCCAGCTATCAGTTGGCCGTTGCGTTCGGTCCGGCCGGCAGCGAGCGCGTATACGCCATCGCGCAGTACAGCAATCTGAGTGCGCACGATCTTTACCGCAGCAATGATGGCGGGACGAGTTGGACCGGAACTGGGCTATACGCCGCCAGTATCGCGGTGTCGCCGCTATCGGCCGACGTGCTGTGGCTGGGCAGCAGCAGCGGAATGTACAAGTCAAATGACGGCGGCCTTACCGAAAACCCGTACCGCAATGGTCTGACGACGAACGGCGCTACGGTGACCCCGGTGACCGCGATCGCCGTGCACGGGAACTATCCTGCGACGCCGCGGCTGTGGGTGGCGACCAGTGACACCGGCGTGTTCATCAGCAACAACGAAGGTGCGAGCTGGGGCGAGTCCAACGACGGCCTGGCTGCCACCAACATCCGTGCGCTCGCCGTGCATCCGTCCGACCGAACGCGGCTGTACGCCGGTGCCGCCGACGCGAACGTGTCGATGGGAATCTACCGCAGCACCACCAGCGGCGGTTGGGTCGCTTCCAACAGTGGTTTGAACGCCGATCACGTCCGCTCGATAACGATCGATCCGACCACGGCGTCCAATATCGGCGAGAGCCTGATCTATGCCACCGGGATCGGCTACGACTGGTCTGGCGGCGAACCGGTCGATTACAACAGCGGTCTCTACCGAAGCACTGATGGGGGTCTGACCTGGGCGACGCTCGATGGCGGCTTCCCGGCGGGCGTTCCCGGCTTCTACCGATCGCTGGTGCTGGATCCCGGGTCGTGCGCCACACCGCCGCCGTCCGGCTCGTGCACGACCGGACCATTACGCACCCTGTATGCAACCGGCTCCGGGTTCAACCTGGCCGGAACGCGTACCTGGCGCGTCATCAAGAGCACCGATGCGGGCGCGAACTGGGTCAACATCGACAGCAGCCTGCCCGGTCGCATCACCAAACCCGACGGCAGCATCCACACTTTGTTCGGCGCGGTGCCGTTGGTTATCGATCCCTCGCACCCGTCCACGCTCTACATCGGCACGTACGCGGTTGCTTACGACGCCGATGGTCAATCCATACCGCCCGATATTTCGAGCGGTGTGTTCAAGAGCGTCGATGGTGGCGCGAGTTGGGTGAACAAGAGCACGGGCCTGCCACGCTATTCGGAATCGAGCGAGAGCGCGCTCGATGTCCTGTCGCTGGCGATCAATCCGCTCGATCCACAGGTGCTCTGGGCCAGCACGATGGATTTCGTGACCTGGGATACGCCGGGCCTCATTTACAAGAGTGTCGATGGCGGTGAACATTGGTCGCTTTCCAATGCCGGCATTACCGCGCCGGATACCCGCGCATTGCTGGTCGATCCGACCGATCCGTCCATCGTGTATGCCGCGGGCGGCGGTTTCGACGACGCCAATCCGGGCGGCGTCTACAAGAGCCGCGATGCCGGCGCGAGCTGGCAATCGATCAGCGTCGGCCTGCCGGCCTCCTCGGCGACTGCGCTGGCGCTCGACCCGGTCGATCCGCGCGTGCTGCACGCGGGCACCACGAGCGGCGTCTATACAATCACCCAATTGCCCGATACCGATGGCGACGGGGTGCCCGACCTGATCGAGAATTCCGGCCCCAATGGCGGCGACGCCGATGGAGACGGTATCTCCGATTCGCAGCAGGCCGCAGTCAGCACGACCGCGCTGGGTCTGCTGGGTCGCAGTGCCTGGGAGACTGGCCACGGCGAGGACGTCGCGCAGGTGCAGGCGCGGCTGCAGCAACTGCTGGATTCCGGCACCGTCGGTGGCTATTTCACGGTCAAGCTGGTGGATGGCGACTGCAGTCAGTCGGTCGACGTGGCGCCGGTGGATGCCGGTCCGTACGGCCTGGACCGAGTCCCCCACCACGGCACCTACGATTATCCACGCGGTCTGTTGCGCTTCGAACTGCCGCAATGCAGCGAGGCGACCGTTGACGTCATCTTCAACGGCGCGCAATTCGGCAATGGCTGGAGTTGGCGCTTCCATGGCCCGTCCACGCCGGGGGATACCGCCACCATGGGTTGGCACGATGCCAATAGTCTGGTCACCAGCCGCACTGCCAACACCTGGCGCATCCTTTTGCGCGCCGGCGAGTTCGGCAGCTATCGACCGGGTGTGGCGCAGTCGATCCTGTTCGTCGGTGGACCGGGCCAAAATGACGTGGTGTTCAACGACGGCTTCGGAGACTGATTGGTCCGCCTGATCGGCTCCGGCGCGTTGCACGCGTCGGAGCGAACGGGCTTACTTGCCCTGCTTGAGCAGATCACGAATTTCGGTCAGCAGCACCACGTCTTCGGACGGTGCAGCCGGCTTTTCCTCTTCCTTGTGCATCATGCGGTTCATGAGTTTGATGACCAGGAAGATCGCGAACGCGATGATGACGAAGGTGATGACGGTATTGAGGAATGCGCCCCACTGGATCGCGACCTCCCCCTTTCCGTCCGCCCCGGCGGCCTGGATGACGGTCTTGATGTTGGAAAAGTCGATGCCGCCAATGGCCCAGCCGATCGGCGGCATGATGACGCCGTCCACCAACGAGGAGACGATCTTGCCGAACGCGGCACCGATCACGATGCCGGTAGCCATGTCGACGACATTGCCGCGCATGACAAATGCCTTGAATTCGGACGCAAAGCTCACGGGGAACCTCCTTGGAATGGTTGGGGATTGATGGCGCGGTGATGCGATCGGGACTGTAGCCCTCCCGGAGCTGGCGTGCGAGCTTTCCGGAGGTCAATCAGACAATGCGTCCGCGCAGTTCCGCCACGCCGGCAAGCCGCGCGTGAAATCGGTCGCCGCGCTGAAGTGATGCGACGCCGGCAGGCGTGCCGGTGAAAACGAGATCCCCCGGCGCAAGCTCCCAGAGCTTGGACAGCTCGCAAATGATGGCGCTGACATCGAAGATCATGTCGGCAATGCTCGCTTGCTGGCGCACCTGGCCGTTTACCTCAAGCGAAAGCAGAGCGTCGCGGGGATGGCCAATCGAGGCGACTGGGTGAATCGCCGATACAGGCGCGGAATGGTCGAAGCCCTTGGCGGCATCCCATGGATGTGACTTGGCTTTCGCAACGGCCTGCAGATCACGGCGGGTCAGATCGAGGCCCACGCCATAGCCGTATACGCATTCAAGCGAACGCTCCGGCGCAATGTCGCGACCACCGGATGACAGCGCCACCACCATCTCAGCTTCATGGTGAAGATCCGCGGTCGCCACTGGATACGGCACGTCGGCGTCGTCTGTCACAATCGCGTCAGCCGGTTTCATGAAGAACATCGGCCGCGTGCGTTCGATGGCGGCGCCCATCTCCGCTGCATGCTCGGCGTAATTGCGGCCGATGCAGTAGATGCGGTGTACCGGAAAGCGTGCGTCGGTGTCATACACGGCAAGGCTGGCCGCGGGCACTGGATCGAATACATGGGTCATATTGGGAATCTCCTGACGAAACCGATTCTAACGCCGAGCCGTTTCAGGGCGTCGTCGCTTTGACGAGGGTCGGGGAACCAGGTTGATCTCAGACGCGCCCACTTACGGCGGTTCGGGGCGCAGCGCGAGAAAGTTACTTGTGGGACAGGCAAGTGCTGGCTGAACAGCGCAGGCTTCGCTCCACTCTATGAAGGTCCACAGCCGCAATTTCCGGAGTTTGTCATGTTGTCGATCCGCGATCTCTCCAAGACCTATGCCAATGGCGTGCGAGCGCTGCGAAACGTCTCGCTGGATATCCCCAACGGCATGTTCGGCCTGCTCGGGCCGAACGGTGCTGGAAAGTCCACGCTGATGCGCACCATCGCGACACTTCAGGACCCGGACAGCGGAACCATCACGCTGGGCGATCCGGGTTCGGATCAGCTCGACGTATTGGCCGACAAGCCGGCGGCGCGTCGGATGCTCGGCTATCTGCCGCAGGAGTTTGGCGTGTATCCAAAGGTGACGGCAGAGGCGATGCTGGATCATTTCGCCATGCTCAAGGGCGTGACCCAGCGCGGCGAGCGCCGTGATCTGGTTGAAGCTCTGCTCAAGCAGGTAAATTTGTATGACGTGCGCAAGCGCAAGCTCGGCGGGTTCTCCGGTGGCATGCGCCAGCGTTTCGGTATCGCGCAGGCACTGATCGGCGATCCGAAGCTCGTGATCGTCGATGAACCCACTGCGGGTCTCGATCCGGAGGAACGCCAGCGCTTCCTCAATCTTCTGGCCGAAATCGGCGAGCGCGTCGTGGTGATCCTGTCCACGCATATCGTCGAGGACGTGACCGAACTGTGCCCGCGCATGGCGATCATCGCCGAAGGCCAGGTGCGATTGAGCGGCGAGCCGCGCGAGACAATCCGCGCACTGGAAGGTCGCGTGTGGCGTCGCATGATCGACAAGTCTGCACTGGCCGATTACCGCGCGCGCCTGCACGTGCTGTCCACCCGCCTCGTGGCCGGCAACACCGTAATCCATGTTCTCGCCGATGCACAGCCGGAAGCGGGCTTCGAAAGCGTCCCGCCGGATCTTGAAGACGTGTACTTCGGCCAGTTGCGCCACGCTGCCCCAATCGCGAAGGCGGCCTGACCATGTTCGGCGAGATTTTCCGTTTCGAGCTGCGCCAGCAGCTAAGGAGCCCGCTGTTCTGGTTGATTGCCTTCGCGCTGGCCGCAATGGCGTTTGGCGCAGCCAGTTCGGATTCGATCCAGATCGGCGGTGGGGTCGGCAACATTCATCGCAACGCGCCGTATGTCGTGGTCACGATGCTGGGCTTCTTCTCGGTGCTCGGACTGTTCCTGATCACGATCTTTGTCGCCGGCGCGGCGTTACGCGATTTCCAGGCGGGCACGGCGGAGCTGATGTTTTCCACGCCCGTGCCGCGTGGCGCATACCTCGGCGGTCGTTTCGTCGCTGGCTGGCTGGTCAGCGTGCTGGTGCTGGTCGCGGTCGCGCTGGGCATGTGGTTGGGCTCGCTGATGCCGTGGCTGGATGCCGAGCGGCTCGGGCCCACGCCGTGGGCTGCGTATGGCTGGGCGCTCGCCGTAGTGGTGCTGCCGAACCTGTTCTTCCTCGGTGCGCTGTTGTTCCTGCTGGCGACGTTGACGCGCTCGATGCTGGGCACCTACATCGGGGTGATCGCGTTCTTTGTGTTGTGGACGATTGCCAGCGTGACCTACTGGACGCCAGCGGACCGCAATCTGCGTATCCCGGAACTCATCGGCGTGATGCTGGGCAATCGCGCATTGTGGCTGGCGGTGGGCGTCGGGTTGCTGGCGTTGACATTCTGGCTGTTCAAGCCCGAGCGCGAAGGGCTGCGGCTGTTCCGCCGCCGCCGGCATGCTGACACGCCCACAGCGCCAGCGAGTGCGCATGTGCAGCCAACAACCCTTGCATTGCCAGTGGTGAACCTGCAAGCGGGCTTCGCGGCACGTTGTCGGCAGTTCCTGAAGCTTGCCTGGTTCGACACCCGCAGCGTGCTGGGCGGCGTGGCCTTCCTGGTGATGCTGGCCTTCGGACTGATGAACCTCGGCTCCAACCTCGCCTTCAGCGAGCAGATCTACGGCACCAGCGTGTGGCCGGTCACGCACCTGATGGCGCAGTCGATGAGCCAGAGTTTTACGTTCCTGCTGCTGATCGTGGTCGGCTTCTACGCGGGTGAACTGGTCTGGCGCGAGCGCGATCAGCGTGTCAGCGAAGTCATCGATGCGTTTCCGACCCCCGACTGGATTCCGCTGCTGTCCAAGGTCACGGCGCTGGCCGCGGTGATTGTTGTA
>CAJDWV010000001.1_pt1 | contig 42851 bp, 36 predicted proteins | sample 7391731 | NCBI WGS metagenome assembly CAJDWV01 (sample SAMEA7055746, study PRJEB34461) | soil metagenome | biome: terrestrial ecosystem; feature: Peninsula; material: soil | place: Antarctica | collected 2016
AGTAGCCCTAGCGATGCTGCATCGTGGTCAGCGCGGTTGCGGTCTGCATGAGTTCCGGGGGCGACTTGCCGTACCCGGGGGCCGGCGCCATCGGATCACCGAAACCGTCACCGAAAATGCGGTCGCCGTTCCAAAGCTGATACATGTATTCGCCACGGGTGCGGTCCTTGGGGCCGACCACGAACGGCCGATCGGGGCCGCCCATGCACATCTGGTTCTCGCCCTCAAAACCATTCTCCACCGCTTCATTGCGCAGAAACTCGATGTATTCGCGGCTGGAGGTCTGAAAATAGAGTCGCGCCGTGGCGCTGAGTGGCAGCGGCGTGCCGGCTGGAACCGTCACGCTGTAGGGCACGCTGTCGTAATTGACCAGCACGCCCGGGGATGCTTCCGGATAGGTAGCGCCGACTGGACGCAGATCGTATCCATTCGGGTCAGCCGCCGTCGCCGGCTGGAAACCGAGTGGTGGAATGCGGTTGTCCTTGGCGATGCAGTCGTTCAGTGCGAAATGGAACATGGAGCGGCCGCTGCCATCAACCACATCGCACGTGCCTGGGGATCGCGCGTCAGCACCGCATTGGCGCCGTCATAGGCGCCGCTTTCGAATACCAGCGCACCGTTTGCATCGCGGACCTGCATGTTCAGCCACATGCGCCGCCCTTCGGAGTATCCGCTCGGCAGTTTGTGACCGGAAAGATTGGTGACCTTGACGCGCACGTCGAGGCTGCCTGGAGCGCCAGGCGTCGGCGGAGTGAAGGCCTGCACGGTCGTGTCGAGCTCGGCGGCATTACCGAGCATTTGGCGCGCCCAGTCGATGGTCTGGTCAAACGATTCCTGCCGCCCGACGCCTCCGAACGCGCCAGGAATTGCCGAGGTATCGCTGAATTCTCCCTTGATGATGCCGGGTATCCAGGTATTGCCACCCACGAACTGATGCACGGGCAGGTTGCCGGTGCGATCCGGGAAACCGCCAAAGGTGCACGCGCTCGCGTCCGGATCCTCGCTCATCGGCATATGGCACTTCTGGCAGGTACTGGCGGCCGGGTTGCCGGTATCCGCGTAGCTGCTCTGCTGCCATTCACTGTAGGTGCGCTCGATCGGGAACGGGTGCCCGGTATCGGTGCCATCGGCAAGGATCAGGGTCTTCAGCGGACCGGCGTCGGTGTCCGGCGTGGTCACGTCGTGGCACAAGCCGCAGATTGCACTTTCGGTGTGGTATTCGGAGTACTCCCAAGCGTGCGGCGGCGTTGCGCCGGTATAGGTGTATGGGCCGTGTCGGCACGGCTCGCCGCCGCCGGACGCGCAAGGTTGATCATCAATCCAGGCGTTGGCGTTGCCGATCGGCGTCGGCTCGCCATTGGGACCGTCCGGTACCAATCGGTGGCAAAAATGACAGGTGATCCCGCTGAAGTCGTTATCCAGGTTGTCAGTGTGGTCGTAGGCACCTGACAACAGGCATCCGGCGGCGCCAAGAGCCACGTCATTGGACGGGCCGCCATAACCTGGCTTGACCACGTGCCCGCGATACCAGCCACGCGCGGTGTGGCAGCGAAGGCAGTAATCACCAACGCCCGGCACGTCGTTGTTGGCGACATCCAGCGCCGCCCAGAACAGTGGGTCGCGGGTCGCATTGGCTTTCATGGAACCGGACCAGGTCGAAAATGGCCGGAATCCGATATTTGCATTGCCAGGGTTGCCGGCATGACAGCTCGCACATTCGTCGGCCGTCAACAAGTCGTAGAAAAGACCTGGCTGGGTGCCATGCGGCGTGAAATCAATGGCGCTTCCGCGGGTGTGTGGCGAATCGGCGCCGGCTTGCGACAGCGAGGCAAGTCGGCTGGCGACGCCCAGCCAGTCCTGTAGCGGTTGCGAAATGGCCCACGATGAGCACAACAGCAACGCGCAGGCGGCGGCGAAACGATGCAGTAAGGGTGTATTGAGGCGGTTGCGCGACATGGATTGGATACCGGTCGGATTGGCGCGAAGGCACCGAAAAGTCATCCTCTACAAACCTAGCACAACCGACGCTTCCAAGCGTCAGGGTGACACCAGCAGATTCAAGGCAATCTCACGATAGAGGCCGGGTAACTTTTCCAGATCCGCCAGCGCGATCGACTCATCGACCTTGTGAATGGTCGCGTTGATCGGCCCGACTTCGACCACTTCCGCGCCGAGCGGCGCGATGAAGCGACCGTCCGAGGTACCGCCACCGGTATCGGCCAACGGTTCCAGCCCGCAATGGGCGCGGATCGCCGCCGCTACCGCTTTGCGCAATGCACCGGCCGCGGTCACGAATGGCGCGCCAGATTCCCACCAGTCGATCGCAAAGTCGAGATCGTGCGCAATCAGGACAGTTTCGACGCGCCTGCGCAATTCGTCGGCACTGCTCGCAAGGCCATGGCGAAAATTGAAGGTGGCGCGCAGATCGCCGGGAATCACGTTGTCCGCACCGGTGCCGGACGCGAGGTTGGAAAGCTGGAACGAGGTGGGCGGAAACGAACCATCACCATCATCCCAGCGGGTCGCGGCCAGTTCGGCCAGCGCCGGCATCGCAGCGTGAATCGGATTGCGCGCCTTGTCGGGATACGCAACATGACCCTGCGTGCCACGTACCACAAGGCGTCCGGTCAACGAACCGCGCCGGCCGACGCGCATGATGTCGCCAAGCCGCTCGCGCGATGACGGTTCGCCAACCACGCACCAGTCGATGCGCTGGCCGCGTTCACGAAACGCCTCGGCCACACGCCGCACGCCATCCTTCGCGGCGCCCTCCTCATCGCTGGTCAGCAGCAGTGCCAGCGTACCGGCATGGTCCGGATACTTGCGTACCAGTTGTTCCGCCGCCAGTACCATCGCGGCCACTCCGGACTTCATGTCGGCAACGCCGCGACCGTACAAGGAGCCATCGCGCACGGTCGGCTCAAACGGTGGACTGGTCCACGCGTCAGGCGGCCCGCTCGGCACCACGTCGGTGTGGCCGAGAAACACCAGCACCGGGCTGCCGGACCCGTGGGTCGCCCACAGATTGTCGACGCCGCCATAACGAAGATGCTCGATCACAAATCCTGCGGCTGCCAGCCGTCCCGCAATCAACGCCTGGCAGCCGGCGTCGTCCGGCGTCACCGAAGCGCGACGAACGAGTTCGCAGGTCAGGTCGAAAACGGCTGACATGCCGTGCTAGTCCCCCAATGCCAGATGGAAAGCGAACACACGCTGGTAGAGCGCGTCACTGAATCCCTGCGTGAACTCGCCATCATTGCCAACGAGTACCGGTCGCCGGATCAGCGCCGGATATTCACGCAACAGGAGCAACCATTCCGCTTCACTTCCGGGTGATTTCCGCGACGTCGGCAGATTGCCCCAAGTGGTCGATGCGCGGTTGACGAGCTTTTCCCAACCTTCGGCTTGCCTGGCCCAGGCCTTGAGCATCGCCGGCGCAATCGGATAGTCCCGATAGTCGATGAAGGCATGCGCGATGCCGTGTCGATCGAGCCATTTGCACGCTTTGAGGCAGGTATCGCAACGCGTAAGACCATATACTGTCACGCTCATGTTTCTGCACTCCGTAACAACTCATTGATGCTGGTCTTGGCGCGTGTCCTTTCATCGACACGCTTGACGATGATTGCGGCGTAGAGGCTGTGCGATCCATCTACTGCGGGCAGGCTCCCGGCAACCACCACGCTGCCGCTCGGCACGCGGCCGTGACTCACGGTGCCGGTCGCGCGGTCATAAATGCGCGTGGATTGACCGAGGAATACGCCCATGCCGATCACGCTGCCACGCTCGACGATCACGCCTTCGACGACTTCCGAACGCGCGCCGATGAAGCAATCGTCCTCGATGATGGTCGGGTTGGCCTGTAGCGGTTCGAGGACGCCGCCGATACCGACGCCACCGGACAGATGCACGTTGGCGCCGATCTGCGCACACGACCCCACCGTGGCCCAGGTATCCACCATGGTTCCCGCACCGATGTACGCTCCGATATTGACGTAGCTCGGCATGAGTACCGCATCGTGCGCGATGTGCGCACCGCGGCGAACCAGCGCACCCGGCACGACCCGCGCACCCAGGGCGCCGAATGCTTCCGCATCGTCGGACGCGAAGCGTAGCGGGACCTTGTCCCATGCGTTGGCCGCGCCGCCGCGCATGACGCTATTCGGGGTAATGCGGAAATGCAGAAGGACTGCCTTCTTGAGCCAGGCATTGACCTGCCAGTGCGTCGTCCTATCGTCGCCATCAACTGGTTCGGCGACGCGATGCGTTCCGCTTTCGAGCCGGTCGAGGATTTCATCGATGACCGGTCGCAGGTGCTCGGCATCCTGCGGCGTCAGGCTGGTGCGCCGCGGCCACGCGTCCTCGATCGTCTGCTCAAGCTCTTGCATCGTTATCCCTCCCAGAGTCGCCATCGGATTCCGGCGGCGCTTCGGCCGATGCGCTGGAAAGACGCCGCAACAGGAGTTCGCGCAAGCACGCCCGGGTGGCCGGCGATGGTACCTGATCATCCGCATCGCTGATCTCGAAGAAATCCTCGACGCGATCGCCGAATGTTGAAACCCGCGCGTCATTCACGCGCACGCCAGCCTCGCGGAACGCCTGCGCAACCTGGGCCAGCAGACCGGGCCGATCACTGGCGACCAGAGCAAGCTGGAGACGCCCTGGCCCGAGTTCCGAGAACTCGATGTGAGGCGGACGCTGGAAATGCCGCAAGCGCCGCGGCAGGCGCCGTCTTGCCACGCGCAGTTGTGCATTCGGTTTTGCGAGAATGCGTGTCAGCGAACGTTCGAGTTCGGCGCAGCGTGCCTCCGACGCCGGTGCCTCGGTATCGGCATCGAGTACCGAAAACGTGTCCAGCACCATGCCCGGCCGGGTGGCGAGGACGCGCGCAGCAACCACCGAAAAGCGCAGCCGGTCGAGAACCAGCGTGATCGTCGCGAACAATCCGTCGCGATGCGGCGCGTGCACGAACAATTCGGTACTGCCGCGTATCGGTTCACGCTGCACATTGATGATCGGCCCCTGGGGATTCGGATTCTTGAGCATCGCGAGCGTGTAACGCACGATCTGCTCAGGCCGCAAACGCAGGAACATCCGCGCCGGCAGGTCATCCCACTGCACGTCGATGACGCCGCGCTCGACGCCGGCCTTGAGCAGCAGTGTCATCGCAGCTTCCCGGCAAGCGCGGATACGCGCCTCGGCGCGCGGCGGCGAAGGCAATCCGGCACGCATCGCATAGCGCGTCGCGTTGTAGAGATCGGCGAGCAGCCGCGCGCGCCAAGTGTTCCACAGCTTCGGACTGGTGCCGACGATGTCGGCGACGGTAAGCACATACAACCGATCGAGACTTGCGCGATCCCCGACATGTGCGGCAAACGCATTGACGACCGCAGGATCGGTGATGTCCTGGCGCTGCGCGGTGATGCTCATGCGCAGATGCCAGCGCACCAGCCATGCAACCTGATCGATTGCATCGCCATCGAGTCCGAGTCGCTTGCAGAACGTGCGCGCCTCGCTTTCACCCAGCACCGAATGGTCGCCGCCACGCCCCTTGGCAATATCGTGGAACAGCGCGGCCAGCAACATCAGTTCCGGGTGCTCAAGCTGCGTCCAGGCCGTGCTCGCAATCGGAAACTCCGTTGCCGCGGCGGGTTCGGCAAAGTCTGCCAGTTGCTGCAGCACTCGCAGTGTGTGCTCATCGACCGTATAGATGTGGAACAGGTCGTACTGCATGCGCCCGACCACGCGCGCGAAAGCCGGAATGATTGCCGCCAGCACGCCATGGCGATTCATGCCGACCAGCGCGTCCACCGCGGGTGCGCCGTTCTTCAGCAATGCAAGAAAGGCCGCCAGCACGTCGGGGTCGCTGGAAAGCTTGTCGGCGTGATGACGCAGGCCGCGCTGGATCGCGCGCATCGTCGCTGCCGACTGGCCGTGAATACCGGGGTGTGCGATGCGCAACGCGAAGATATCCACCAACGGCGACAGCAACTCCTCGCAGCGCGCGAGCCATTGTGCGCCGACCCGGTCGACCACCATCGCGGCGCGGTAATAGCCCTGCATGAACTGCTCGACCGCGAGGTTACCGTCGTGCTCGTCCTGGAAACCGAGCGTTGCCGCGAGACTGCGCTGATAGTCGAACAGCAGGCGCTCTTCCGCACGACCGGCCGCCAGATGCAACGCGAAGCGATAGCGCCGCAGCGTTCGCTCGGCCTCGATCAGCGCGTCGCGCTCGGCTTCGTCCAGCAATCCGGCCTTCAGCAGGGCCGCAAGATCGTTCGCGTTGGCCACTCGCCGGCCCAGCCAACGCATGACATCCAGCGCACGCAAGCCGCCGGGCCCTTCCTTGAGATTGGGTTCGAGGTTGTGGGAGGTGCCCGCATGGCGCGCGAAGCGCTCCTTCTGCTCGCTGCGCTTGGCTGCAAGGTATCGTCCGGGCGGCCACAGCGCCGGATCGTCGATAATGGCCTGGAGCTCGCGCTGCATGTCGACATCACCCGCGATGAGCTGCGCGTCGAGCAGGCTGGTGAAGACGCGCTCGTCGTGTTCCGCGAGATCCCGGCACTGGGCGGGCGTGCGCAGCGCATGACCCGGCTTGAGACCTGCGTCCCACAACACGCCAAAAAAAGCCTCGAGTGCGAGCGCGTGCTCCGGGGTATGCGTCGTCTGGTCATCCGTGTCCGCGAGCACCAGCAGATCGACATCCGATTGCGGAAACAGCATGCCGCGGCCGAAGCCACCGACCGCGAACAACGCCATGCCAGGCGATGCGCCGAGGCAGGCACGCCAGACATAGGCAATGACCTCGCGCACCGCGGCGGCGCGGGCGCGCGCGAGATTCGCAGCGTCCTCGCCTTGCGCGAATGCGCCGGCGAGACTGCGCAGGTCGTCGGCCAGCCATTGGCGCAGCGCCAGTCGCGTCTCCACGGATACACCGCTGCGCGGTACCGCATCGCGGAGCCGCGCAAGACGCGGCGCAGGAAGCCGGGACTCAGACATGCTGCCGATCCTGCAGGCGCATGGGGTGCAGGCGCGCCAGAACCATCGATGATTGCAGAAATGCGCGCCCGTTCATCGACACCGCAAGCTACCCATTCAGGCCGCATTCGGCCAGGGTGTCAGGATCTCCGCGCCATCGGCGGTTACCGCGATCGTGTGTTCCCATTGCGCGGACAGTGAATGATCGCGCGTGACCACCGTCCAGCCGTCCGGCAACAGACGAGTCTGCGGCTTGCCGGCGTTGACCATCGGCTCGATCGTGAACGTCATGCCTTCCTTGAGCGTGAGTCCGGTTCCGGATTTGCCGTAATGCAGCACCTGCGGCTCATCGTGGTACACACGGCCGATGCCGTGTCCGCAATATTCACGCACCACGGAAAATCCTTGCGCTTCCACATGCGTCTGGATGGCATGACCGATATCCCCGAGCGTCGCACCTGCACGCACGGCGGCGATGCCGCGCAAGGTTGCCTCGAGCGTCGTATCGACAAGGCGTCTGGCGAGCACCGACGGCGTACCGGAAAAATACATACGACTGGTGTCGCCATGCCAGCCATCCTTGATTACCGTCACGTCGATGTTGAGGATGTCGCCGTCCTTGAGGATCTTGCCCGGAGTGGGAATACCGTGGCAGATCACATGGTTGATCGAGGTACACAGCGTCTTCGGATAGCCCTTGTAGCCGACGTTGGCCGGCACCGCCTTCTGCACATTGACGATGTGTTCATAGGCGATGCGGTCGAGCTCTTCGGTGCTGACACCGGGCTTTACGTGTTCAACCAGCACTTCCAGCACTTCGGCCGCAAGACGGCCGGCGACTCGCATCTTCTCGATCTCGGCTGGGGATTTGGGCAAAACGGGCATGGACTCTCCGGACTTTTTGCGTGAACTTCCCGGTACAATTTTCCATGTACGCGGTTCTTCGGGGCACTTGCCGCACAGTGCGGCGTCCCATTACAATTGCAAGGTTATACAATTGTAGGGATTAATCGACGCAGGCGTAACCTGTGCCGACTGATCCCATCGCGGAATCCTGCAGCAGGCATGTTGCAGGATCCCGCAAATCACGGCGCAAGCCGAATCCACACACGCATCGTCACCGCTTACGGGGTGCCTTGCCAGAGAACCGGTTGCGTGTCGCAGATGATGCGGCAAGCGGCCTGAATCCTGGTACAGGTCGCAAGCGGCGGATGCGTGGAGGTCTCAACCCCGGGCATCACCGCGTCCAGAATGAACGCGCGGCCGCCCATTTCTCGGAGTCACCCATGCCACAGATCACCATGCGCGAGATGCTCGAAGCGGGCGTCCATTTCGGCCATCAGACGCGTTACTGGAACCCCCGCATGGCACCGTACATCTTCGGTGCCCGCGGCCGCATCCACATCATCAATCTCGAGTCCACCCTGCCGCTGTTCGGCGACGCGATGAACTATGTATCGGGTCTGGCCCAGAAGCGCGGCACGATCCTGTTTGTCGGCACCAAGCGTTCGGCGCGCGAAGCGATCAAGGAAGAAGCGATCCGCTGCGGCATGCCGTATGTGTCGCAACGCTGGCTGGGTGGAATGCTCACCAATTTCCGTACCGTCAAGCAGTCGATCACGCGCCTCAAGGAGCTTGAGGCGATGGAAACCGACGGCAGTCTCGAGCGTCTGGTCAAGCACGAGATCCTGTCCTTGAGCCGTGAGCGCGGCAAGCTCGAAGCCTCGCTGGGCGGCATCAAGGACATGAACCGCCTGCCGGATGCGCTGTTCGTCATCGATATCGGACATGAGGACATCGCGATCAAGGAAGCCAAGAAGCTGGGCATTCCGGTGGTTGCGGTGGTCGACACCAATTACGACCCGACTCTTGTGGACTACGCAATCCCGGGCAACGACGATGCGATCCGCGCGGTGCAGCTTTATACGCGTGCGGTCGCCGACGCGGTGCTGGAAGGCAAGGCAGCCATGCCAATCACGGCTGCCGAGGCGAATGACGAGTTCGTCGAACTCGACGCCGAGGGTAACCCGATCAAGAAGGATGATCGCCGCCGTCAGGCGCCGCGCAGCAAGGCGCCGGCCAAGCGGGGATCGGGCAAACGCGAAGCCACGGCCGCGACTGCTGACGCTGACGGCAATGCCAAGGCCAGGACCGCGGAATCGACTGCCGGCAAGGATGGCGCAGTGGCTGACACGAGCGCAGAGGCTGACAAGGGCGCTGCCATAGCTGAAGAGGGCGCAGAGGCCGAAAAGTCGATCAAGTCGACCGATGCAGCTGCGACCGCCGCCGATGAGGCCCCGGCCACCAGCACCGGCGACGATGCAAAAGCATCCGATCCGACGCCTGAGGCAGGCACCGAAAAAGCCGAATAGGCCGCTCCGGACAAACGGCGGCGCGACGCGGAAATCATTCCGGGCGCCGCACCTGCTCACGTGGGTGCGGCGTTGCAAAGACCCGCCGACAAAGCCGTTTGTCACGCACGCATCGACGCGCCGTCTCGCAGTTCCGGACGCCATGTGCACGCCGATACTCGCCTCGAGAAAGACAACCCTGGCAATACGCAGCATTGCCGTCATTCCGATCCATTCATTCATTCGCGCGGCAAGTTGCGCCGCGTATCAGGAGACAAGCATGGAAATCAACGCCCAGCAGGTCAAGGAACTTCGTGAGCGCTCCGGCGCCGGCATGATGGAGTGCAAAAAGGCATTGACCCAGAACAATGGCGATGTCGATACCGCCATCGAATGGCTGCGCAAGCAGGGCCTGGCCAAGGCCGACAAGAAGTCCAGCCGTGTAGCCGCCGAAGGCCGTGTGGTTCTCGCTCAGGACGACACAAGCGCCGTGCTCGTCGAGATCAACAGCGAAACCGATTTCGTGGCCAAAGACGAGAATTTCATCGCGTTCACCGACATGGTCGCCAGTACTGCCATGAGCAGCGGAGCCGCCGATGTCGATGCCCTCAAGGCCGCAAAGACTCCGGTCGGCGAAAGCGTCGAGGAAAGTCGCCAGGCACTGGTCGCCAAGGTCGGAGAGAATGTGCAGTTGCGCCGCATGGCGCGGATCGAGAGCAGCAACACGATTGGCGCCTATGTGCATGGCGGGCGAATCGGCGTACTGGTCGACCTCAAGGGTGGCTCGGCCGAACTCGCGCGCGGCATCGCAATGCACGTCGCGGCGATGAATCCGCAATACATCACGCCGGACCATGTGCCCGCGGACATCATCGCGCGGGAAAAGGATATTGCCTTGGCGCAGGTCAAGGACAGCGGCAAGCCGGCCGACATCCTCGAGAAGATGATCGGCGGCAAACTGCGCAAGACGCTCGCGGAAATGTCACTGACCGGTCAGCCATACGTGATCGACACCAACATCACCGTTGCCGACGCGCTCAAGAAGGAAGGCGCCGAGGTCCTGTCGATGCAGCGCCTCGCGGTCGGCGAAGGCATCGAAAAACAGGCAGATGACTTCGCCGGCGAAGTCATGAAGCAGGCCGGGCTCGCCTGAGCGTCGGCGCGCACCTCCGTTTGCTTCGAAAAGGCCGCCTGACAAGGTGGCCTTTTTCGTGGAACGCGTCCAGGAAACCGATTGAATGCCGGTTGTCCGGGGTTAGGGCCAGTGCTGGACAGCCGTGCCAATTCATGAATCAATAGACGCACAGACTCGCTCACGATAAGGACGCAATTTGGACGAGGAAAGTCGATGAAGATCGGACTGATGGTGGATGCCGCGTGCGATCTGCCACGCGAGTATTTCGACGAGCACGACATTGTCGTCGTGCCAATTTCGGTGCGCGTACACGACAGCTCATTCATCGATCGCCGTGATCCGGAAACAACCGCAAAATTCTTGGCGCAGAAGCTCGGCGACAAGAGCCATAGCGCCGAAACCGAGCCGCTGCCAAGCAGCAAGGTCTGCGATCTGATCCTTACCCGCCTGGTTGGAGATTACGACGGCGTCATCTGCCTCACGATTGCGTCCTCGCGCAGCCCCATTTTCGAAGAAGTCTCCATAGCCAGTCGCGAGGTATTGCTGCGCTATCACGCGGTGCGCAAGGCATCGGGCCGCAAGGGTCCGTTCCGGGTCAATGTCATCGATTCAAAAAACCTGTTTGCGGCCCAGGCGATCGGTGTCGTGGAAGCCGTGCGCATGATCGACGCGGGCGAACCATATCGAGATATCCGCGAGCGCCTGGAGGAAATCGCCGAGCACACCTATGGCTACATGGTGCCGCGAGACCTATATTATATTCGCGCGCGCGCCACGCAGAAGGGTGATAACAGCGTGAACTGGCTCACCGCCACCATCGGTACCGCACTGGACGTCAAGCCGATCCTCCGCGCCTATCGAAACGAGACCAGGCCGGTCGCCAAAATGCGCGGATTCGAGAACAGTGCGCGCGCACTGTTCGACTACGCGGTACGTTGCGTGCAACGCGGTCTGTTGACACCGACCATGGCGGTCAGCTACGGAGGGGATCTTGCCGAACTCGAAAAGCTGCCCGGATACGATCGTCTGGTCGCAGCATGCGAGGAAAACGGCGTGGAGTTCTTCCAGTCCGTCATGAGCATTACGGGAATGGTCAACGTCGGCGAGGGCGCTCTGATCGTCGGCTTCGCCGCGCTACCGCACGAGGCGACGTTTTGACCTGCTAGAATTCGCACGTTTGCCCGTTTACCGAGGCCATCGTGAGCGAAATCGCACCGCGTTACCGTCGCATCCTGTTGAAACTCTCCGGTGAAGCGTTGATGGGCGAGGCCGAATACGGTATCGACCCGAACATGCTCGCGCGCATTGCGCAGGAAATTCTCGAAGTGCAGCAGGCCGGTGTCCAGGTCGGCGTCGTGATCGGCGGTGGAAACATCTTCCGCGGCGCAGGCCTTGCCAACACCGGCATGGATCGCGTGACCGGCGATCACATGGGCATGCTCGCCACCGTGATCAACGCACTCGCGATGCACGATGCAATTGAACAGGCGGGCGGTGTCGCCCGCACCATGAGTGCGATCAAGATCAACGAGGTGTGCGAAGATTTCATTCGTCGCCGCGCGATACGTCATCTGGAGAAGGGTCGGGTCGTGTTGTTTGCTGCCGGTACAGGGAATCCGTTCTTCACCACCGACTCCGCGGCCGCCCTGCGCGCGATCGAGATCGGTGCCGAACTGCTGCTCAAGGCCACCAAGGTCGATGGCGTCTACGACGCCGATCCGGCCAGGAATCCGGATGCACGCCGTTTCGAGCATCTGTCCTACGATGACGTTATCCAGAAAAACTTGCAGGTCATGGATACCAGCGCGATTGCGTTGTGTCGCGACCATCGCGTTCCGCTGCGCATCTATAGTCTCGCGCGCGCCGGTGACCTGATGCGCATCGTGTGTGGCGAACCGATCGGTACACTGGTCGATTGATCGCCCGCGCGCGCGCCGAAAGACGCCGCTTCCCAAGGCTTTGCTGGAGCCGCCTGCGGGCGGCCTCGTGAGTGCGCTCGAGACCCGTTGTATGCCGTGAAGCAGCTTCGGGCTCGGCTGCGGCGCGCTGTTATACTTCGATGAATTCGCCTTGTCAGGATCCAACCACATGCTCGCCGAGATAAGAACCGATGCCGAACAACGCATGACCAAGAGCGTGGAATCGCTGCGCCAGGAACTGACCCGTCTGCGTACCGGCCGCGCCAGCACCGCGATCATCGAACCGATCAAGGTGCCCTACTACGGCAACGACACCCCGATCATGCAGGTCGCAAACGTCGCGATCGCCGACTCGCGCTCGATCACGATCACGCCATTCGAGAAGAGCATGGTCGGTCCGGTCGAGAAGGCGATTCTCGCGTCCGATCTCGGACTTACGCCGACTACGGTCGGTTTGGTCATCCGCATCAACCTGCCCTCACTCACCGAAGAGCGCCGCAAGGATCTCTCCAAGCACGTCGCGCATGAAGGCGAGAACGCGAAAGTCGCCGTTCGCAACATTCGTCGTGATGCACTGCAGCAGGTCAAGGAGCTGGTCAAGGACAAGCAGATTGCCGAAGACGAGGGCCATCGCGCCGAAGAGGATATCCAGAAGCTAACCGATCGCTTCGTCAAGGATATCGACGATGTGGTCAAGGACAAGGAAGACGAGTTGATGGCGATTTGAGCCTTTGGCGGGCTATCGCGACACGACTCGGCCAGATCCCGGATCTGCACAGGTGAAAGACGAGGAAAAATCGCCGCCGTCCGCCATTCCGCGCCACATCGCCATCGTCATGGATGGCAATGGCCGCTGGGCGCGACGGCGTCGTCGACCGCGCAGCTTCGGCCATCGTGCCGGACAGAAAGTGGTCCGCGCCAGCGTGGAATTTTGCCTGCAGCAGGGTGTCGGCGCTCTCACGCTATTCGCGTTTTCAAGCGAGAACTGGCAGCGTCCACGCGACGAAGTCAGCGCACTTGTACAGTTGTTCCTGAGTGCGCTCTCGAGTGAGGTCGACGAACTGCATGCCAATGGTGTGCGTGTTACGTTCATTGGCGAGCTGGATGCATTTTCACCCGCACTACGCGAGGGCATGCACGCCGCAATGGAAAGGACGCGCGCCAACTCGCGACTCCACCTCAACGTCGCCGTCAACTACGGCGGCCGCTGGGACATCGCCAATGCGGCACGCCACGCTGCGCAGGCGGTGCAGCGTGGTGAATTGACTGTCGACGCGATTTCCGAAACGACGCTCGCCCCGTGGTTCTGCCTCGCCGATCTGCCACCGGTCGATCTGTTCGTGCGTACCGGCGGGGAAATGCGCATCAGCAACTTCCTGCTCTGGCAGGTTGCCTATGCGGAACTGTATTTCACCGATACCCTGTGGCCCGACATGGATGCCGCGGCATTCGCCACGATGCTGGAGGCGTTCGCACAGCGCGAGCGCCGGTTCGGCATGACCACGCAACAGGTACGCAAATCGATCGCCGGGAAGCATCCATGAAGCAACGTGTTGTGACTGCCCTGCTGCTTGCACCCATTGCGATCGCCACGATCCTTTTCCTGCCTACGGCCGTGGTAGCCGTGATCACGGCGGCCATCGCATTGTTTACGTTGTGGGAAATCACGCGCCTGCTCGGGATGCGCTCGTCGGTAGTCCGATTGCTGCCGTTGCTGGTGGCGAGCGCGATCATGCTGCTGTTGTGGTGGTTGCCGAATCCGACGGCGTGGTGGGTCACGATCGGTATCGGCGTACTCTGGTGGTTCCTGGTCATGGTGTGGTTGCGGCACGCATCGTTCGGCGCAGCACCAACCCACGGTAACCGCCTGCTGAAGCTCATTGCCGGACTCGTGACCGTGATTCCGGCCTGGCTGGCGCTGCTGGAACTGCATCGCAGCCTGCCGCACGGCCATGCATGGGCGCTGTTCGCGCTGATGCTGGTGTGGGGCGCCGATGTTTTCGCGTTTCTGGTGGGAAGGCGCTGGGGAACCACCAAACTCGCACCACGCATCAGCCCCAACAAGACGCATGCTGGCGTGGTCGGCGCGCTCGCAGGATCGGCCGTTGTTGCCATCATCGGCGGGGCGCTCCTCGGTGCGCGCGGCTGGGTGCTGGTTGCCATCATCGGCGTTGCAATGCTTGCCGTCGGCGCCTCGGTGTTCGGTGATCTGTTCGAGAGCCTCCTAAAGCGCCAGGCCAACGTGAAGGACTCGGGCAATCTGTTTCCCGGCCACGGCGGCCTCTACGACCGCACCGACAGCCTGTTTGCCGCACTGCCGTTTTTCGTGGTCGGCAAGGCACTCATCGATCTCTTCCAGCCATGAGACGTATCGCAATTCTCGGCGCCACCGGCTCGATCGGTGCGAGCGCGATCGACGTCATCGCGCGCCATCCGCAGCGTTTCCGCGTGACCGCGCTGACCGCGCATCGCGACGTGGAAGGGCTGGCGAGAGCATGCGAAACGTTCCGGCCGGAACTTGCGGTGATCGCGGATCCGACGCTGATCGAAGCGTTGCGCACGCACGTTGCGGCGATGGGTCTGGATATCCGCGTCGAAGCCGGACGTGAGGCATTGATCGAAGCGGCGTCAGGTTCCCATTGCGATACGGTCATCGCCGCCATCGTCGGCGCGGCGGGGCTGGAGGCGACACTCGCGGCCGCTGCGGCCGGCAAGCGGATCCTGCTGGCCAACAAAGAGGCGATTGTGATGGCCGGGCCGCTGCTGCAGAGGGCGCTGACCGATGGCGGCGGCGAGCTGCTACCCGTCGACTCCGAACACAACGCGCTGTTCCAGTGCCTGCCGACCAATCGTACGGATCTCGCCGGCGGCGGTGTGCAACGCCTGTTGTTGACCGCGTCCGGCGGTCCGTTTCGCGGCAAAACTCGGGAGCAGCTTGCGGACATCACACCGGAGCAGGCCTGCGCGCATCCGAACTGGAGCATGGGCCGCAAGATTTCCGTCGATTCGGCGACTCTGATGAACAAGGGCCTCGAGGTCATCGAGGCGCACTTCCTGTTTGGGGCACCGATCGACATGATCGAGGTCGTGGTACATCCGCAAAGTACGGTGCATTCGCTGGTCCAGTACATCGATGGGTCGGTGCTCGCGCAATTGGGCAATCCGGACATGCGTACCGCGATTGCCCATGCGCTGGCCTGGCCCGATCGGATCGATGCAGGCGTCGCGCCGCTCGATCTGATCTCGCTGGCCAGGCTGGATTTCGAACCGGCGGACCGCGACACGTTCCGATGTCTGGATCTCGCCTACACCGCCTTGCGTAAAGGTGAATCGGCGCCCGCCGTGATGAATGCCGCGAACGAGGACGCCGTGGCGGCGTTCCTCGACGGCCGGCTGTCATTTCTCGGCATATCCGAGGTCGTGGAACGCTGCATGGAGGCGGTGCCGCTCCGGCCGATCGAATCGTTGGAAGCGGTGCTTGACATCGATTTAACCGCGCGGCGGCATGCGCAACGTATCATTGCGGCCGTGGGCGCGTGACCGGCATGTTGCATCGCAGCACTCCAGGCAGAATCGCGCCGATTGACAGCAAGCCGCACTGCGGCAGGATCACGGCATGAGCGAAGTTTTTGGATCAATCTGGTGGCTGATCGTCACCCTTGGCGTACTGATCACGTTCCATGAGTATGGACATTTTGTCGTGGCGCGCCATTTCGGCGTCAAGGTATTGCGTTTTTCGGTCGGCTTCGGCAAACCATTGTGGTCGCGGTACGACAAGCATGGCACGGAATTTGCGATCGCCGCGATTCCGCTGGGTGGCTACGTCAAGATGCTCGACGAGCGCGAAGGTGAGGTTCCGGCGGCTGAACTGGAGCAGACGTTCAACCGCAAGCCGGTCCTGCAGCGCATGGCCATTGCCGCCGCCGGGCCGGCGTTCAACCTGATTTTCGCGGTATTTGCGTTCTGGCTGATGTTTGTGATCGGCAAGCCCGATTATCAACCGCTGGTTGGCCATGTTGACCAGATGGCCGCCAGCGCGGGTTTCCAGCGCGACGATCGCATCCTGTCGATCAATGGCCGACCCGTCGAGACCTGGACCGATGCGAGCATGGCGATGGTCGAGGGCGCGCTGGATCACCGGGACCTGGAGGTGCGCGTCAACGACGCCCACAACGTCGAGCGCGTGCGCACGCTGGCGCTTTCGGGACTACCCGCGGGGCTCGACGAGTCCGCTGCCATGCGGCGAATCGGGCTCACACCGCTGCAGTTCAGGGTTGTGCCGGTGATTGGTAGTGTGCAGCCGGGCAGTGCGGCCGAAAACGCTGGGCTCAAGGTCGGCGATCGGCTGGTCTCGATCGACGGCCAGGCCATCGACGACTGGCGCGACGTGCAGACTGCGGTACCCGACCACGCGCGCGAAGGCAAGCCGCTGGCACTGGTGATCGAGCGGAACGGCCAGCAGCTCGATCTCTCGGCTAGACCCGTGCAGCAGGTGGGCGAGGATGGCAGCAACCACTGGATTCTCGGCATTACCCCCAAGCCGATCGAAGCGAAGTACGATGCGACGCTGCGTCACGGCATTTTCGCGGCGGTACCGGCGGCGCTGACACAAACCTGGAGCCTGACCGGGCAGAGTCTTGGCATGCTGTGGCGGATGGTTACCGGTCGGGCATCGATCAAGAATCTTTCCGGTGTCGTCACCATCGCGCAGTACGCCAATACCTCGGCGCACATGGGGGTCGCCTGGTTCCTCAACTTTCTGGCCCTGATCTCGCTGTCGCTCGCCATCATGAACCTGTTGCCGATTCCAATCTTGGACGGCGGGCACCTGCTGTATTACCTTGTCGAGCTGGTGAAAGGCAGCCCGGTCAGCGAAAATACCCAGATCGTGGGGCAATACGCCGGTCTCGCCCTGCTCGTTGCCCTGATGGGACTGGCGTTCTACAACGATATCCTGCGCCTCGTGTCCTGAGCGCAGACCTGATCGCATACAAGAAACAAGGATCGCGGCGCTTGACCGCCGCGATCCGAACAATGTCCGAACGGAAGTGACGATGAAGCGTATTGCCGCCCTGATGCTTGCCCTGTTTGCCGTTGCCAATGTGCACGCGTTCGACAGCTTCACGATATCCGCGATCCGCGTGGACGGCCTGTCGAGGATCGCACCCGGTACGGTATTCACGTATTTGCCGGTCGAAAAGGGCGACACGCTGACGACGCAGAGCGCGGAAGAATCGATCCGCGCCCTGTACAAGACCGGCTTCTTCAACGATGTCCAGCTCTCACGCCAGGGCGACATCCTCGTGGTCACCGTCACCGAGCGGCCGCAGATCTCCAAGATCGCGTTACGCGGCAACAAGGACATCAAGGACGAGGACCTGCGCAAAGGCCTCAAGGGCATCGGATTGTCCGAAGGAGAAACCTTCGATCCGCTCAAGCTCGAAGGCGTGCAGGGCGAACTGATCCGCCAGTACTACAACCGCGGCAAGTACAACGTGTCGGTCAAGACCGCGGTGGTCAACCTCGACCGCAATCGCGTCGAGGTCGCGATTACCGTCGCGGAGGGCAAGGCGGCCAGAATCAAGCATATCAACGTCGTCGGCAACACGACGTATACCGACAAGGATATCGAAAGCGATTTCGAATCCGGTACCAGCAACTTCCTGTCCTGGTACACCAAGAACGATCAGTATTCGCGCGAGAAACTCTCCGGTGATCTGGAGACGCTGACGTCCTACTACATGGATCGCGGCTACGTGGACTTCAACGTCGACTCCAGCCAGGTCTCGATCAGTCCCGACAAGCGCTCCATCTACGTGGTCACGAACGTCACCGAAGGCGAAACCTACACGATCAGCGAGATCAAGCTGACCGGCACGCTGGTTCTCAACGAGGCAGACCTGCGCAAGTTCATCCAGTTCGCACCAGGCGAACTGTTCTCGCGCAAGAAGGTCGAGGAAGCCTCTGACGCGATGATTTCCGCGCTGTCCAACATCGGCTACGCCTTCGCCGACGCGAAGGCGCTACCGACGATCGACAAGAAGACGCATGAGGTGTCGATCAATTTCTTCATCGACCCCGGCAAGCGCGTGTACGTGCGGCGTGTCGAGTTTAAGGGCAACCTGCGTACCCAGGATGATGTGCTGCGCCGCGAGATGCGCCAGCTCGAAGGCGCCTGGTATTCACAAGCCGCCATCGACCGCTCGAAAATCCGCCTGCAACGCCTCGGTTACTTCAAGACGGTGTCGATCGATACATCGAAGGTTCCGGGTACCGAGGACCAAATCGATGTCGATGTGTCCGTCGAGGAACAGAACTCGGGAAGCTTCTCGTTCGGCCTCGGCTTCTCCCAAGTACAGGGACTCATCATCAACGGCTCGTTGCGTGAGGACAACCTGTTCGGTACCGGCGAACGGATCGGGCTCACGGCCTCGCAAAGCTCCTATCAGGAGCTCTATCAGTTGTCATACTTCGAGCCCTACCTGACGGATGACGGTATCGGACTCGGCTACAACCTTCGGCATACATCGATCGACCAGGGCGAGGCCAATATCGCCAACTATCTCACCAGTACGGATTCGTTCGAGACATATCTCGGATTTCCGGTTACCGAGAACGATTCGATCAATGCGCAGATCGGCATCAACCAAACCGCCATCAGCCTGTATCCGGACTCGCCGCCATCATTCATCAATTACATCGTGAATATTGGCCATCGCACGTTTCATACGTGGAGCGCGCAGCTCTCCTGGTCGCATGACACGCTCAACAAATTCTGGAATCCGACCCGCGGCTCCATCCAGTCGATATCCGCCGAGGTCGCCCTGCCCGGCTCCACCGTCGAGTACTACAAACTCGGTTACAGGTTCGCGCAGTATCTTCCAATTACCAATGCACTGACCTTTCATGGTGGCATCAACGTCGGCTACGGCGACACCTACCGTGACCCCACGAGCGTACTCGACCCGCGCCAGCCGCGTTACAACGAGGACCTTTCCGGCCTGCCGTTCTTCGAGCACTTCTATGCGGGCGGCGTATCGGACGTGCGTGGTTTCCGCGACAATACGCTGGGTCCATTCGAGGTATCCGATCCGTTACTGTGTCCACCGTCTGAATCCCGATGCCGCCAACCAATTGGCGGCTCGTTCAAGACCGTGGGTACCGCCGAAGTGATTTTCCCGACGCCGTTCATGAAGGGCAGCGACACGACACGGTTTTCGTTCTTCGTCGATGTCGGTAATGTCTTCAAGGACATCGATTCGTTTGATGCCAATGAGCTTCGCGCATCGACGGGCATTTCATTCCGTTGGCGGGCGCCGATCGGTCCGATCGTGATCAACTTCGCACAGCCCATCAGGAAGAAGTCGGGCGACGATATCGAAAAGATCCAGTTCACTTTCGGCAACACGTTCTAGCAACTGACAGGTGGGGCCGGGACAACGACGTTGGTCGCGAGGAGACGCAGTGGAGCATCGCCCACAAGTTCGGTTGCGAGTCCGCGCGTTGCTGCTCATTCCGGCATTGATGGCAGCAATAACGGCGATGGCTGCCGATGCCACGCGCGTCGGCTACGTGGACATGAAGCGCCTGCTCGACAACGCGCCGCAGGTCGTGGCCGGTCGTGAAGCCCTGCAAAAGGAGTTCGCACCCCGCGATGCGTCATTACGCAGCGACGAGGAGCGGCTCGCCACGCTGACCACCGACTGGAAGCGTGAGGCGCCATTGCTGGAGAAATCCGAAGCCGAACGGCGCAAGCGCGAGATCGATGCGCTGGACCGCTCCGTCAAGCGTCAGCGCGAGAACCTGCGCACAGAACTGAAGGTGCGCAGCGATCAGGAGTTGGACCGCAGTTGGCGCGATATCAACAACGCAGTCGTGGAATTCGCACGCGAGAAAGGCTACGACCTGGTGGTGCCAAGTCCGGTCGTCTATGTGAGCCCGGAAATCGACATTACCGACCAGGTCCTGGAGCGACTACGACAGGACTGGCGCGAACGGAACCGAGGATCATGAGCGCCGATCTTCCGCAGAATGCGGACTCGGATTCCGCCACCATGCGCGCGTCATCGGTAGCGGCTGCACACGCGCATACACTGGGCGATGTTGCCGAGCGATTCGGATTGGACCTGGATGGCGATCCCGCCGTCGTGATTCGCGGTGTCGCGACGCTCAGCGATGCGGGCGATGGCGATCTGGCGTTCCTCGCCAATCCACGCTATCGCAGCGAAGCGGCCAGCACGCGCGCAGACGCCATTGTGGTCGGCGAGGCCGATCGTGGCATTGCGTCATGCGCGCACCTGGTCGCTGCGGATCCGTATGCTGCGTTTGCACGCATTGCGGCACTGTTCGACACACCCTTCACGGCAACGCCGGGAATCCATGCCAGCGCCGTCATTGCCGCGGATGCCGTAATTGCACCCGATGCGAGTATTGGCCCGATGTGCGTGATCGAATCGGGCACTACGGTCGCCGCCGGTGCAGTGCTCGGCGCGCACTGCGTCATCGGTCCCGATTGCACCGTTGGCGCTGGATCGCGTCTGGTGGCGCGTGTGACGCTCGTCAAGCGCGTCATGCTGGGCAAACGGGTCCTGATCCATCCCGGCGCCGTGATCGGCGCAGACGGCTTTGGTCTTGCGTTTGACCGCGACGCGGATGCGTGGCTCAAGATCCCGCAGCTTGGCGGCGTGCGTATCGGCGATGATTGTGAGATCGGTGCCAACACCACGATCGATCGCGGGGCACTCGGCGACACCATCCTCGGCAATGATGTACGGCTGGACAACCAGATCCAGATCGGCCACAACGTGGTGATCGGCTCACATACGGCCATGGCCGGCTGTGCAGCAGTCGCCGGCAGCGCCATAATCGGCAGCTATTGCCTGATCGGCGGGGGAGCCGGCATTCTCGGGCACCTGAGCATCACCGACCGGGTTACGGTTACCGCGCGTAGCCTGGTCACCCATTCACTGCGCGAGCCCGGCGAGTACTCGTCGGGTACGCCGTTGCAGGATACTCACCACTGGCGTCGCAATGCGGCACGCTTTGCGCACCTCGATGAACTTGCCCGACGCGTCGGACAACTCGAAAAAGGAAGTAGATCATGAGTGAAAGTCCCCGCCCACAGGAACCTGCGGCAGACATCCAGCGCATCTTCACTATGCTGCCGCACCGCTATCCGTTCCTGCTGGTCGATCGCGTGCTGACCTGCGAGCCCGGCGTGCGCCTGCGCGCATTGAAGAACGTCACGTTCAACGAACCGTTCTTCCAGGGGCATTTCCCCGGGCACCCGGTGATGCCCGGCGTGCTCATCATCGAAGCGATGGCCCAGGCTTCCGGGCTGCTCGTGCAGATGTCCATGGAGCAGGGCAGCGAACAGCAGCCGTTGTTCTACCTGGTCAAGGTCGACAAGGCGCGATTCACACGTACCGTCGGGCCCGGCGACCAGTTGTTCCTGGAAGTCCAACAGAAGCGCATGATCCGGCGCATGGGCCAGTTCTTTGGCCGCGCCACCGTCAATGGTGACCTGGTGGCCGAAGCGGAGCTCCTGTGCGCCGAGCGCGCGGCGTGAGTATTCACGCAACGGCCATTGTCGATCCTGCCGCAAGGCTCGGAAAAAATGTCGAAATCGGTGCTTACAGCCTCATTGGTGCAGACGTCGAAATCGGCGACGATACATGGATCGGTCCGCACGTCGTCATCGAGGGGCCAACCCGCATCGGTCGCGAGAACCGCATATTCCAGTTTGCATCGATTGGCGCGATTGCACAGGACAAGAAGTTTCACGGCGAGAACGCGCGACTGGAGATCGGTGATCGCAACCTGATCCGCGAATTCGTGACGTTCAATCGCGGTACTGCCGACGGTGGTGGCGTCACCTTCATCGGCAGCGACAACTGGCTGATGGCCTACGTGCATATCGCGCATGACTGCACGGTCGGGGATCACGTCATCTTCGCAAATGCGGCATCGCTGGCCGGGCATGTGAGTGTCGACGACTGGGCGATCCTGGGCGGATTCACGCTGGTCCACCAGTTCTGCCAGATCGGTGCGCACGCATTCACCGCCATGGGCGCGATCGTCAATCGGGACGTACCGCCGTATGTCACCGTTGCCGGATCGTTCGCCGAACCCAAGGGCATCAACAGCGAAGGCCTGCGCCGGCGTGGCTACTCACGCGAGCGCATCATCGCTATCAAGCGAGCATACAAGACACTGTATCTGTCCGGCCTGTCGCTGGCCGACGCGCGAACCCAACTCGCCGAAGCCGCCGACGACGCGCCCGACCTGCAACTCCTGATCGATTTCATAAGCCGCAGTCAACGATCGTTGGTGCGTTAGAGCAGGGAAACGGGAATGGGGAATGGGGAATCGCAAAAGCAGGATGACCAAGGCGAATCCGGCATTACCAGGCAACGGTTGAAGACCGCGGCGTCGCCATCCGATTCCCGACTCCCGATTCCCGATTGCAGGCGCTTCGTCCTCGTCGCCGGTGAAGCGTCCGGTGACATTCTGGGTGCCGGACTGATCGAGGCGCTGCGAGTCCATTATCCGGATGCGGAATTTGCCGGCGTTGGCGGGCCGCGCATGCTCGCGGCGGGCCTTGTCGCCTGGCATCCGGCGGAAAGACTGAGTGTGATGGGACTCGTGGAGGTGTTGCGACACCTGCCTGCCCTGCTGCGTATTCGTCGCGACGTGATCCGGCGCAGCATCGCATGGAAGCCGGACGCCTTCATCGGCATTGACGCACCGGATTTCAATCTTCCCATCGAGCGCCGCCTCAAGCGTCGCGGGATCGCGACGGTGCACTACGTCAGCCCATCGGTCTGGGCATGGAAGAAAAAGCGTGCTGCACGCATCGGCGAGAGCGCGGATCAGGTGCTGTGCCTGTTTCCGATGGAGCCGCCGATCTATGCCGAGTACGGCGTCGACGCACGTTTTGTCGGCCATCCGCTGGCCGAGACCTATGCGATGGAGCCGGATACCCTGGCCGCGCGTCGAGGACTGGGTTTCCCCGATCGTGGCCCCGTGCTTGCATTGCTCCCTGGCAGTCGGCTCGGCGAGATCAATCGGCTCGGCGCGGATTTCCTCGCCGCCGCCGAGCTCCTGCGGGCGGAGTTTCCAGCACTGACGATCGTCGTGCCGACCGCAAGTCCTGCCGGCCGCGAGGCCTTCGAGGCGCTGGTACGCGTTCGCCCTGCGACGACGTCACTGCCGCGCGAGGCGCTGCACATCCTCGATGGCAAGGCGCCGCAAGCCATGATCGCGGCTGACGCGGTACTGCTCGCGTCCGGTACCGCCGCGCTGGAAGCCATGCTCGCCAAGCGCGCGATGACCGTCGCCTATCGCGTGCATCCGCTCACGTATCGTCTGCTGCGGCTGTTCAGGCTGCTCAAGATCGATCGTTATGCCCTGCCGAACGTACTTGCCGGCCGCGAGCTGGTGCCCGAGCGCATGCAGGAAGACTGCACGCCTGAAGCCCTTGCTGATGCACTGAGGCCCATGCTGTCCCGTTGTGGCCCGACGCCGGATGTTGCAGCGGAATATCGTCGCCTTCACGAAATACTGCGGCGCGATGCGAGCCGCCATGCCGCCGCCGCGATCGCCGAGCTGGTGGAATCGCGCACACACGACCCCTGATCCGCGTCGCATCGCCCCTGGCCACTAGCCTCTCATATCCCGCCTCCCTTCTTCCGTCGCCCGTCCACGCGCCTTGCTACCATGACCCCATGCCTCACCAGCCCCATCAATCCGCAATGAAGCGCGCTTCGACGACCATGCTCGTGGCAGGCGTCGACGAAGCCGGGCGCGGACCACTGGCGGGGCCGGTGGTGGTCGCTGCCGTGATCCTCGACCGCCGCCGCCGGATTGCCGGTCTTGCCGATTCCAAGGTGCTGACGGCGACGCGGCGTGAGGAGCTGGAGCAACAAATCCGTGCACGCGTTCAGGCATTTGCGGTCGTGGTCATCGACATCGACATCATTGACCGCATCAACATTCTGCAGGCGACGCTGCTCGGCATGACGCGTGCCCTCATGGCGCTGGCACCACTGCCGCAACTGGCACTGATCGACGGCAACCGCCTGCCGCGCGAGCTGCCGTGTGAAGGTCGCGCGATCGTAGATGGCGATGCGCTGGAGCCGGCGATCAGCGCCGCATCGATCCTCGCCAAAACCGAACGCGACCGCATCATGTGCGCGCTCGACCGCCAGCATCCCGGCTACGGGTTCGCGCAGCACAAGGGCTATTGCACGCCGGAACACTTCGAGGCGCTTGAACGTTTGGGCCCGTGCCCGATCCACCGTCGCAGCTTTGCGCCGGTGCGCCGGCTGATGAGCCCAGAGTTCGAATTCGCCACGTTGCAAACCGAGTGTTTGCCTGGACGACGCTGAGCTGTCGTCAACGCCCCTGCTAAATTTCGGAGAAACCGCACCATGAACCGCATAATGCCAACGATTCTTGTCGCGTTTCTTCTGGCGCCGTGCACCGCGCGGGCGATCGACGAGTGCACGTTCGGTGTCAAGCCGGATACCAGTGGATTTCCCCTGAACCCGGTCCTCGACAAACTGGTCGTTACCAGCGCAAAGCCCTCCGTCCCCAGGGCAACCTGTTCGATGCAGACGGGGGATCAGATTCTGGAGGTGAACCATCAAACCGTACCTGGCCAACGCGCCCTCGCGGTGCTGAGGTATTTCAAGGCGATCAAGGATGGTGACCTTTACACGATCAAGGTAAAGCGGGACGGCGGCACCGTCATCATCATCTCGAAGTAATCTGATCGTCCGCTTTTTGCGCGGGATCCATTCAGCAGCGACCAGGTTTCCCGTTTCTTCCGTGTTTGACACCCTGTCAATCCTTGTAGCTGACCGCGCACGCGGCTAGGCTTCGGGAACCCCTTCCGCGAGTTGCCATGCCCGCCGGCTTCGTCCATCTGCACGTCCACAGCGAGTATTCGCTGGTCGATTCGACCATCCGCATTCCGACCAAGCCCGACAAGGGTCTTGCGGACAAGGCGGATCGTCCGAATCTGATCAGTCGTGCCGTGGAACTTGGCATGCCAGCGATCGCGCTGACCGACACCGCGAACCTGTTTGCCTTGGTCAAGTTCTACCGCGCCGCCGAGCGCGCCGGCATCAAGCCGATCATCGGCTGCGACCTTTGGATTGCCAATGCGGAGGATCCCGGGCGGCCATCGCGCCTCACAGTGCTGTGCCGCGACCGTGGCGGGTATCTTGATCTTGCACGCCTGGTATCGCGCGCGCACGTTGAGAACCGGCATGGCGATTTTGCGTTGATCGAGCCTGCGTGGCTGGACGAGCGCGGCAGTGGTCTGATCGCCCTCGCGGGTCCGGACAGTGACATCGGGCGTTTAGTGGTGGAGGGCCGCGATGATGCCGCATTGGAACGCACCAACACCTGGCGCCGGCGCTTTGCGGATGGGTTCTATCTCGAGGCCGTACGCACCAACCGCGCCCATGAGGATTCCTTTCTGCATGGTGCGCTGGACATCGCGTCGCGACTCGATTTGCCGATTGTCGCGAGCAATGACGTACGCTTTCTCGAACGCGCGGATTTCGAAGCGCATGAGGCGCGCGTGTGCATCCAGCAGGGTCGCGTGCTCGCCGATCCGCGACGCCCGCGCGATTACTCGCCCGACCAGTACCTCAAATCGGCCGACGAGATGCAGGCGCTGTTTGCCGACCTGCCGGCGCTGATCGAGAACGCGGGCAACATCGCCGAGCGCTGCAACCTGGAACTGCAGTTCGGCCAACATTACCTGCCAGCATTTCCCGTTCCCGAAACGCATACGCTCGATTCGTGGATCCGCAGCGAGGCCGCCGAGGGGCTCGCGAACCGGCTGGCCCGCCATACGCCCGCGCCCGATCGCAGCGAGACCGATTACGCGGAACGTCTCGAACGCGAACTCGAGGTCATCGTGCAGATGGGTTTCCCGGGCTACTTCCTGATCGTCGCGGACTTCATAAACTGGGCCAAGCGCAACGGCATTCCGGTCGGTCCGGGGCGCGGCTCGGGCGCAGGCTCGCTGGTCGCCTGGGCGCTCGGCATCACCGACATCGATCCGCTCCGCTACGACCTGCTGTTTGAGCGCTTCCTCAATCCGGAGCGTGTGTCGCTGCCCGATTTCGACATCGACTTCTGCATGGAGCGTCGCGATCGAGTCATCGATTACGTGGCCGGCGCCTACGGCCACGATCGGGTGAGCCAGATCATCACCTATGGTTCGATGGCTGCCAAGGCGGTGTTGCGCGATACCGGACGTGTGCTGAGCATGCCCTACGGTCAGGTCGATCGTATTGCGAAAATGATTCCGCTGCGTCCGGCAGATCCGGTAACACTGCAGGATGCGCTGGGTCGCAGCGCACGCGCGATCGAGGATTCGCGCCATACGGTGGGCGAGTTTCGTGCGGCGTATGAAGAGGAAGAGGAGGTCCGCGAGCTGATCGATCTTGCGCTCAAGCTCGAGGATCTTATCCGTAACGCCGGCAAGCACGCCGGCGGCGTGGTGATCGCTCCCGGCCCGCTCAGCGACTATGCGCCGCTGTACTGCGAGAGCGGCGGAGACGGCGTCGTCACCCAATTCGACAAGGACGACGTGGAAACCGTCGGCCTCGTCAAGTTCGACTTCCTCGGCCTGCGTACGCTGACCATCATCGACTGGTCGATCAAGGCGATCAACGCGCGGCGGGCGGCAGTCGGCAAGGAACCACTCGACGTTGCCGAGCTGCCACTTGATGACGCCGACACGTATCGGTTGTTCGCGCGCGGCGATACGGTTGCGATATTCCAGTTCGAATCGCGTGGCATGCGCGAGCTGCTGACACGCGCCTTGCCGAATCGTTTCGAGGATCTGATTGCGCTGGTGTCGCTGTACCGTCCGGGTCCGATGGATCTGATTCCGGATTACGTCGAGCGCAAGCACGGTCGCCAAGCGCTCGATTACGCCGATCCGCGGCTTGCACCGATTCTCGATCCGACCTATGGCGTCATGGTGTATCAGGAACAGGTCATGCAGATCGCGCAGTCGCTCGGCGGCTATACGCTGGGCGGCGCGGACCTGCTACGCCGCGCGATGGGCAAGAAGCAGCCTGCCGAGATGGCCAAGCAACGCGTCATCTTCACCGAGGGCGCGCACGTGAACGGCATCGCCGCGCGCGCCGCGAACACGATCTTCGATCAGATGGAGAAGTTCGCCGGCTACGGCTTCAACAAGTCGCACGCAGCGGCCTATGCGCTGGTCGCATACCAGACGGCCTGGATCAAGGTGCATTATCCGTCCGAATTCATGGCTGCCGTGCTTTCCGCGGACATGGACAGCACCGAGAAAGTCGTCAACTTCCTGGACGAAATCCGCAGCATGGGGCTGCGCGTGTTGCCGCCGAACGTCAACGCATCCGGCCATCATTTCGAGGTACTCGCCGACGGTTCATTGCAGTACGGGCTCGGTGCGGTCAAGGGAGTGGGCAGGGGTGCAGTAGAAGCACTGGTCAGGGCGCGCGAGACCGATGGCCCATTTTCCGATCTGGCCGACTTCTGCAGACGCGTGGACGGTCACAAGCTCAACAAGCGCGTGCTCGAAGCGCTGATCCTGAGCGGCGCAATGGATGGCCTCGCCGGTGACCGCGCGACGTTGATGGAGCAGTTGCCCGACGCGAGCCGCGCCGCCGAGCAGCACGCGCGCAATGCGCAGGCAGGCCAGCATGACATGTTCGGTAGTGTGCCGGCCGCGATTCCGCCGTCGGCGCAGATCAGCGTGGAACCCTGGCCACTGGATCGCCTCCTGGCCGGCGAGCGCGCCACGCTCGGCCATTATCTGTCCGGACATCCGACCGATGCCTGGGCAGAACTGATCGCGCGCGTCACGACCTGTTCCATCGGCGATATCGACAAGCACTGCAAGCCGCCCGGCGGCGAACCGCGCGGGCGCCGCAACGGACCACCATGCACGCTCGCAGGCATGGTTGTTTCCATCCGCAAACGCGGCGACAGCATGGCGTTCGTGCAGGTGGAGGATGCGAGCGGGCGACTCGAAGTCAGCCTGTATCGCGAAGCCTGGCTGGAATACGGGCCGCTGCTCACACCCGACGCGATCCTGGTGTTCGAAGGCAATCTTGCGACAGACGATTACTCGGGTGGATTCCAGTTGCGGGCGCAGCGCATCAGCACGATCGAAGACGTCTGCGCACGCGATGCGCGCCTGCTGCGCATCGAGCTCAACGGCATGGAACCAGATTTCAGGTCGCAGCTGGAAGGAGTACTCGGTGACCATAGAGGTGGCACGACGCCCGTGCATCTGGGTTTGCGCAATGCAAACGGCAGCGTCGAGATCGAGCTGGGCGAGGATTGGCAGGTGCGTGCGAGCCCGGATCTCACGCGCGCGCTGGAGAACCTGGTCGGCGTTGCCAGTGTGCAACTCGTATACGGAAGGCCGTATCTGGCGAACTGAAAAGAAGCGCTGCTGCCGAACTCCCGACGCGTTCACGCCCCGAACCGCGGCAATCCAGCACACGTGGAATGCAAAGACGCGATGCCAGCGTCATCCGAAGTGCAGCGTTGCCGTTGGTTTCTGTCGAACCGTTATACTTGCTCCTTTGTCACTGAAGCCGAGAACTCCTTCGAATGAACCCGAACTTCCTCGATTTCGAGCAACCGATTGCGGAACTGGAAGCCCGAATCCAGGAATTGCGCCACGCCAGCGACGGCCAGGCGTTCAACATCGAAGACGAAATCGCCACACTGCAGGGCAAGCTCAGGGCGCGCACGGCCGAAATCTTCCGCAATCTCACACCGTGGCAGGTCGCGCAGGTTTCACGCCATCCGGCACGCCCCTACACGCTCGATTACCTGCGCGTGATGTGCGATGAGTTCCACGAACTGGCCGGCGATCGTGCGTATGCCGATGACGCCGCAATCGTCGGCGGCCTCGCGCGCATCGCGGGCCGTAGCGTCGTCGCAATCGGTCATCAGAAGGGTCGCGACACCAAGTCCAAAGTGCACCGCAACTTCGGCATGCCGCGTCCGGAAGGCTACCGCAAGGCCCTGCGCCTGATGCAGATGGCCGAACGTTTCGGGCTGCCGATTCTGACCTTCATTGACACACCCGGCGCGTATCCGGGTGTGGATGCCGAACAGCGGGGCCAGTCCGAGGCAATCGCGCGCAACCTGCTGGAAATGTCGCAGTTCCGCGTGCCGATCGTCTGCACCGTGATCGGCGAAGGCGGCTCGGGTGGCGCGCTGGCAATCGGCGTCGGTGATCGCACGATCATGCTGCAGTATTCGACGTACTCGGTGATCTCGCCGGAAGGTTGTGCATCGATCCTGTGGAAAAGTGCCGAGCGCGCGAAGGATGCCGCCGATGCGCTCGGCTTGACCGCACCACGCCTGCTGGAACTCGGCCTGATCGACAAGATCGTGCGCGAACCGCTGGGCGGCGCGCAGCGCAACCCACGCTCGATGGCGATCCGCCTGAAAGCCGTGCTGCTTGGACAGCTCGACGAGTTGTCCGACCTTACGCCAGACAAGCTGGTACAGGCACGCTACGAGCGCCTGCGTCGCTACGGCACGTTTGCCACCGGCTGAGGTACCCCGCCTCCGGCCCGGCTATCGGCCCTTGAAGTTCACTCCACATCGATCTCGATGCCGCCGACGATGCTGGCGACGAGGTTGTAGATCGCTGCCGCGATGACGCCTGCGACGAAACCGAAGACACCGTAGAAAATCGGCAAGAAAATCACCGCAGCCAGGCCGCCGATCATGCCCAGGCCGCCACCAAGACCGGCATTGTCCGACATCGCGTCGAACAGGCTGCCGAACATGGTGCCGAACAGCAACATAAAAACGCCGATCAGCAACCCGAAAAGCGCCATGAAACAGGCCTGGAAGATACCCAGCCGAAGCACACCGACACGCTTGATGATCATGCCAAATCCTAACCGCATGGCGAACGGCGAGCACCTGGCGGTGCCGCTGTACCGAGTCTGGCATGCCGTCGAGAGCCCGTGCAACGCGCGAGATTTTCGATCCTCACGCGAATGACGGACAATGATCCCCTTTCCCTCGAACAGGACACGGACATGGACTATCCCGCACGCGAGCGCCTCAGCGACGAACTCGAATCCATCCACGAGCACGGCCTGTTCAAGATCGAACGCATCATCACCACGCCGCAGTCGGCCGCGATCCGCACCGATGATGGTCGCGAAGTCCTCAACTTCTGCGCGAACAATTACCTCGGCCTCGCTGATCATCCGGATGTAATCGCAGCCGCGCGCAAGGCGCTGGATACGCACGGCTTCGGCATGGCATCGGTGCGCTTTATCTGCGGTACGCAGGATATCCACAAGCAACTCGAAAGCACGATTTCGACATTCTTCGGTACCGACGACACGATCCTGTACACGAGTTGCTTCGATGCCAACGGCGGTCTGTTCGAGACGATCCTGGGGGCCGAGGACGTCGTGATTTCCGATGAGCTGAATCACGCCTCGATCATTGACGGCATCCGCCTGTGCAAGGCAGAACGCCGACGCTATGCGAACAGCAACATGGCGGAGCTGGAGAAGCATCTTGCGGAAACGCAGGACAAGCGCACACGGTTGATCGCGACCGACGGCGTCTTCTCGATGGACGGCTATATCGCCAAACTCGACGAAATCGTCGCGCTCAAGAAGAAATACAACGCGCTGCTGATGGTTGACGATTCCCACGCCACCGGCTTTGTCGGGCCACACGGGCGTGGCTCGGCGGAACTGCTCGGCGTCATGGACGAGGTCGATATCTTCACCTCCACGCTCGGCAAGGCACTCGGTGGCGGGTCGGGCGGATTCACCACCGGCCGCCGCGAGATCGTGGACATGCTGCGCCAGCGCTCGCGCCCCTACCTGTTCTCCAATACCTTGCCGCCGCCGCTCGTTGCGGCATCGATCAAGGTGTTCGAAATGCTGTCCACAAGCAACGAACTGCGCGAGCGCCTGGATGAAAACGCACGTTACTTTCGCAAGCGGCTCGAGGAAGCCGGTTTCGAGCTTCGCCCGGGCGAACACCCGATCGTTCCGGTCATGCTGCATGACGCGAAACTGGCCCAGGAGTTCGCCGCAGAACTGCTCAAGGAAGGCATCTACGCGGTTGGCTTCTTCTTCCCGGTCGTACCGCAGGATCAGGCGCGCATACGAACCCAGGTCAGCGCCGCACATACACGCAAACACCTCGACGAAGCCGTCGCGGCGTTTGTTACAGTCGGGAAGCGGCTTGGGGTGCTGAGGGACTAAGCGAGGTCACCCGAGGATGCCTGCTCGAGGGCCATTCCCGTAGTGTCCGGCATTGCCCGTGTCGGCCTTTTTTTGTCGGAAGCGGCCGTTTAACAGTTACTAGACAGACTTCAAGCACGATGCTCTTTTCCTGAATTGAATCAAGAACATCAGGCCTGAGGGCCTCTCCTACTGAGACGTGGCACTTTTTTGGGAGGCGGTACCCGCCTACGGGCGCGCGGTCAGCTCCGGGTTATCCTTGGTGACCGGCATCAGGTCCTTTTTCGATACACCGAGCCACAGCAGGATCGGATTGGCGAAGAAGATCGATGACAGGGTGCCGATGATGATGCCGACGATCATCGTCATCGCGAAACCGTGCACGGGTGGACCGCCGAAGAAGAACAACGCGATCATCGTGATGCCCGTGAACACCGAGGTGATGATGGTTCGTGACAAGGTGTTGTTGATGGCGCGATTGAGGATCTCTTCCGGCTCGCCCTTGCGGGACAGGCGGAACAGCTCGCGAACGCGATCGAAGACGACCACCTTGTCGTTGATCGAATAGCCGATGACCGCGAGTAACGACGCGAGCACAGTCATGTCGAAGTCGATCTGGGTCAACGCAAAGAACCCGACCGTCAGGATTGCGTCATGGAATTCACTGGCAATCGCCGCTATCGCGAAGCGCTTCTCGAAGCGGATGCCGATGTAGACCATGATGCCGAGCATCACGAACACCGCCGCGACGATACCGTCGGTCTTGAGTTCCTCGCCGACCTGCGGTCCGACGAAGGATTGGCGTTTCACGGTCACATCATCACGCTGCGCTGTGAGCGCCAAGAGCACTGCGCCGGCGAGTTTGTCGGGAGAATTGACGGCGGCGATGCCCTTGTCCGCGCCTTCAGCCGCTTGTTCGGCCTTGTCCACGGTATTTGCAACTTCGGCCGCCTTGGCCGGGGTTGTCGCGGTGAGTTCCTCGAGCGCCTCCAGTGGCAATCGAATAGACAATTCTCGCGTGCCGCCAAGACTTTGCACCACGGCCGAATCGAAACCGGCCTTGGTCAGGGCCGATCGTACATCGGCGATCGCGACCGGCTTTTCGTATTCGACCTCGACCATTACACCGCCGGTGAAGTCCAGCGCGTAATGAAGGCCGCGCGTGGCGATCAGGCCGATCGAAACCAGCATCAGGATCACCGAAATCGTGACACTGATATTGCGCCATTTGAGAAACGGGATGTTGACGTTCGGATTGAAGACTTCCATGAGATTCGGAGCCCGGGTTATTCGTAAATACGCGCGATGATCGCGCAGGACATGGGATTCACACGGGTTTTCGCGATCGAGGGCATATCAGCGACTATGGCCGCATGAGCGAGAATTCGTGTGTATTCAAGGGATAAGCGAGGGCGTGTGTGATTCATGAATGGTCCGGGCTAGTACCCGCCGCCGACGCGCAAGCCATGGAGCTTCTTGCGACCGCTGTGCAACAGGTTGGTGATGCCGTGGGTAACCGTGACCGAGGTGAACATCGAGGTGAGAATACCGATGAACAGCGTGATGCCGAAGCCCTTGATCGGGCCGGAGCCGAGCGTCATCAGCGCGAGCGCGGCGAGCAGATGCGTCACGTTTGCGTCGAGAATCGTCGCCCAGGCCTTGTCGTAACCGGCCCGGATCGCAGCCAGCGGCGTCAGGCCGTTGCGCAACTCCTCGCGTATTCGTTCGCAGATCAGCACGTTCGCATCGATCGCCATGCCGAGCGTCAGCACGATACCGGCGATACCCGGCATGGTCAGCGTGACGCCGATTGCTGACATTACCGCAATCAGCAGCATGAGATTGAAGAACAACGCGATATCGGCGACCAGTCCGAACAGGTAGTAGTACGCCGCGGCACACACTAGCACTGCCGCAAGACCCAGCAGCACCGCGTTGATGCCCTTCTTGATGTTGTCTTGGCCAAGGCTCGGGCCGATCACGCGCTCCTCGACGATCTCGACAGGCGCGGCCAGCGAACCCGAACGCAGCAACAGCGCCGTTTCCGAGGCTTCCTGCATGCTGCCAAGACCGGTGGTCTGAAACTTGTTCGAGAACACGCCGCGGATCGTGGCGACCGAAACCACCTCTTCGGTGACTTTCGTGGTGCGCACTTCCTTGCCGTTGACTATGGACGTTTCCGGCTTTCGCTCGACATACACGACGGCCATCGGCTTGCCGACGTTCTGAGTCGTGAACTCGAGCATCTTGCGACCACCGGCCGCGTTGAGTGTCACGGATACGGCTGGCTCGCCGGTCTGCGGGTCGGGTTGGCTGGACGCGCCGACGAGTTCGTCGCCGGTCACGATGACCTTCTTCTTGAGCACAATCGGACCGCCGCCTTCGCGCAGGTGATACAGACGGTCTTCGGGTGGCACTCGCCCGGTCCTCTCGGCGTCTACCGGATTGACGCTCTCGTCGACCGCACGGTATTCCAGCGTGGCTGTCGCGCCGAGGATCTTCTTCGCCTCCGCCGTATCCTGCACACCCGGCAGCTCGACGACGATACGCGATTCGCCCTGTTGCACGATCAGCGGTTCAGCCACGCCCAGCGCGTTGATGCGGTTGCGCAGCGTCGCGACGTTCTGCTGGATCGTGTTGCGCGAGATTTCCCGGAGCTTTTCAGGATCAATCGCGGCGGCCAGCGTGTAGTTGCCCTCTTCGCTGGTACCCTGTGACAGGAATACCTCCGGCACCTTGGTTTCGATCAGCGAGCGCGCGGTGTCGCGGTCATCCGAGCTGCGCAGCTCCACGACGAGCCCCTTGGCGCTCTTGCCAACCGACTTGTAGCGAACCTTGCCTTCGCGCAGCACTTCGCGGATGTCGTCGATGTAGCGCTGCTGCTGTTTTTGCATCACATCGCGGTCATCGACCTGCATCAGGAAGTGCACGCCACCCTGAAGGTCGAGACCAAGCGGCATGGAGTTCGCACCGATCATGCGCAGCCAGGCGGGCACCGTCGAGGCGAGATTCAGCGCAACGACGTACTTGTCATCGCCAAGCTCGGTCTTCAGTGCATCCGATGCGGCCAGTTGCTCGTCTGAATTGTCGAAGCGCGCGAGCAGCCGCGTATCCGTGCGGTCGATGCGATCGACCTCGAGGTTGGCTGTCTTGAGCGTATTGCGCACGCGCGCTTCAAGCGCATCATCGATCTGCGCGCCGCGGTTGGCAGAGATCTGCACGGCCGGCTGCTGAAGGAACACGTTCGGCAGCGAATACAACACACCGAGCCCCAGTACCACGGCGACCAGCACGTACTTCCAGCGTGGAAAATCATTCATGCATCAAATCCGGATGGGTGGAAGCGCGCTCAGGATGCCTTGAGCGTGCCTTTGGGCAGTACCTGGGAGATCGCCTGCTTCTGCGCCTTGACGATGACGCCACTGGCGATTTCGATGCTCACGAACGGATCGTCGAGATCGACGATGCGACCGATAATACCGCCGTTGGTCAGCACCTCATCGCCCTTGGCAAGCGCCGCGATCATTGTGCGCTGTTCCTTGGAGCGCTTCATCTGCGGGCGAATAAGCAGGAAGTAGAATACCGCGAACAGGATGATCAACGGCAAGAACTGCATCAGCGGATTGCCTGCGGGGGCGGGCGTTGTGGCTGCCTGCGCATGCGCGGCACTGATCAGAAAATCCATCATTTGCTCCTGCGGATGGGGCATCCCGAGAATCGGGAGCCTCCAAAAGGCCGCGGATTATGCCATGCGCAGGCTATTGACGCACGGAAGTCCGCATACCGAGAGGTTGCTCGGGCATCGCGTAAACCGGCCGCAATGCCGTCATGGCGGCCGATCAGGTGGTTTCCTGAGTGTAGCCGCCAAGCGCAAGCTGTAACAAGATTTTCATTTCCTCGCGTAGCGAGACTGGCGCGATGATTTCGGCGTCCGGGCCATATTTCAGCACATCCATGAGCAGTTCGCGGGAGTTTGAATACGGCACCCGAAGTTCGTAGCGGCCATCCGGCAGCCACTGGCCCTGCTGGCGCGTATGCCAGTGCTCGTCGGCGACCCAACGCGCCGAGTGCGAGGAAAAGTGGATCGTCGCAGTCGCTTTCGGCGCACCGGAAAACAGGCCGTAGCTGGAAGCGAGGTGCGCATCCAGTTCGCTGCCCTCGCGATCGACCGCAGCAGTGTCCAACGCCGTGGCATCGCGCACCCGGTCCAGCGCAAAACTGCGCAATGCCTCGCGATTGTGATCCCAGCAATCGAGGTACCAGTTGTCCTTGTAGTGGGTCAGGCGCTGCGGCGACACGAGGCGCTCGGTCGGCGCATCCGTGGAACGTGCGCGATAGCTGAACTGCAACCGCTTGCGATGCAGTACTGCGCCGGCCACGGTGCGGAATACATGCTGATCGAGCTTGCGTGTACCGCTGCCGATCACGCGGATGCGATCGAGCGGCAGCTTGCGTCCGCTCGAATGATCGGAAAGCAAGCGCTCGATGCGCGCCCGAAACGGCGCCAGCGTGCCGGCCAGAACGCCCGGATCCGAGCGTCCCAGCAGTTCGTTGAGCGCCAGCAGCGCCGCCAGCTCCTCACTGTTCAGCCACAGGCCCGGCAACTCGAAGCGCTCCGCCTCGCCGGTGACGTAGCGGATCGCGGCCGGTCCATCGATATTGGCCGATTCGATCGGTGCGCCGAGTGCATCGCGCAGCTCGGCGATATCGCGATACAGCGTCGCACGCGAGCAGCCAAGTTCCTGCTTCAGACGCGCGAGCGTAACCGGATACCGCGCCGACTTCAGGACGCGGTGCAGTGTAAGGATGCGTTCGTACCGATCCATCGTGCTCATGGCGCTATTGTGCCGCAACCGGCGCCGTTCCGGACCTCCCTGACTGGCTTCGACACCAGTTGATAGCGCACCAGCCACCGGCATCGCGATGCATACGACCTATCCGGTACCATGCGACGCGCATGCCTCACGCCGGTCGTCATCAGAGAGTACGGCCGGTCGGGTATCCACAAGGGTACCGCAGCGGGTACGGTATGGACCTGGAAAGCGATCGGCAAGGACGTGGACGCCTGGAAATTCCATACCTGCGCGGCGGACAGTCAAAGGGGATTTTGTTGAATCACGTCATGTTCGACTTGCTGATACCGCGTTGCCATCGCGTACGCATAGCCAATGCCGATCCGGTGGCCGTACGGGCCGCACGGATTGATGTGCGCGCGTATCTGGAGACCAAGCGGCAACCACGCGTTGCCGGCCACCACGTCACGCTTTCCGGGGAGACTGCCACATGAGCTGGCAGGCATGGGCCACCGTGGTGATCATCATCGGTGCGCTCGGTCTGTTTGCAAGCGAGAAGCTGCGCATCGACGTGGTCGCGCTGCTGGTACTGTCGATGCTCATGATTCTCGGCATCGTGACGCCGACCGAGGCACTGTCCGGCTTCAGCAACGAGGCAACCGTGACCGTGGCGGCGATGTTCGCCTTGAGCCTGGGCATCGACCGCTCCGGCGCACTGGAACCCCTCATGCGCTTGCTGAGCCGGATCAAGAAGCCCTGGCTATTGACGCTGGCGATCATGGTGACGATCGCACCGATCGGCGCATTCGTTAAGAACACGGCGCTGGTCGCGACCTTCCTGCCACTCACGCTGCGCGTATGCCAACGCACCGGGACCAGCCCCGGCCGCGTGCTCATGCCGATGGCCTATGCGGCACAGATGGGCGGTGTGTGCACGTTGCTGGGCACGTCGTCGAACCTGCTGACAGACAGCATTGCGCGCGAGCACGGCATGGCCGGATTCGGCGTGTTCGAGTTCACCCACCTCGGCGCGATTCTTGCCGTGATAGGCATCGTGTACCTGATGATCGTCGGGCGCTGGCTGCTGCCTTCGCACGTGGAGACCGACATGCCGGTGGAGAGTGCAATCGGCAAGTACGTGGCCGAACTCAAGGTCACCGAGGATTCACCGCTGGTCGGCAAGACCATCGGCGAAGCGCAGCTCGGGAACACCTACAGCGTATATCCGCTGGAACTGTTGCGAGGCGACAAGCGCATGTGGTCACCGCGCTCGCAGGCACTGCTGGCTGGCGATGTGTTGCTGGTGCGGGGCGACTGGGAAAAGATCGTCAATTTCCGCAAGCGCGCCGAGCTCGAAGATCCGTCCGCGCAGCGTTACACCAAGGGCGATGAAAAGCCGCGCCTGCTGGCCGAGGTCATGATCGCGCCGGCAAGCACCGTCGAGGGACGCAGCCTCAGCGAGACAGACTTCATGTGGCGCTACGACGCGACTGCGCTGGCCATCCACCGTCGCGGGCACATCCTGCGCGAGAAGTTGCGTGACGTAAGCCTCGATGTCGGTGACGTGCTGTTGATGCTGGTCAAGGAATCGGCAATCTCCAAGCTGCGCAATGACGAACGCGTGATCGTGCTCAGCGAGCGCGAGGAAGCGCACCGCACGCCGTACAAGGCATTCGTGGCAGTCGGCATCATGATCGCGGTCGTCGCGGTCGCCGGCCTGCAGTTGCTGTCGATCCCGGTTGCGGCGATCTGTGGCGCCGTCGCGATGGCGCTGACCGGGTGCTTCGGCCGCGGCGATGCGTATGAGGGCATCGACTGGAAGATCATCATCATGCTCGGCGCAATCCTTCCGCTCGGCATCGCCATCGACAAGACGGGGCTGTCCGATGTCGTCGTCAACGGGGGCATGGCGTTGGTTGGCCATCACGGTCCGCTTGCGGCGCTGCTCATGCTGTACGTGCTGACTGCAATCCTGACCGAACTCATGGGCCACAACCCGTCGGTGGTGCTGATGGCCGGCATCGCGATCACGGTGGCGCATACCATGCAGGTCGATCCGAAACCGTTCGTCATTGCGGTTGCCTTCGCGGCCGCCACCTCGTTCGCAACGCCGGTTGGTTATCCCACCAACACGATGGTGTATTACGCCGGCGGCTACCGGTTCACCGATTTCATGAAGGTCGGCATACCCCTGATCTTCCTGTTCTGCCTCGTGTCCATGTACCTGATTCCGATTTTCTGGCCGTTCCATCCGTGAACTGGCGATTGCAGAAAGAGCATCGGGCATGAACGTCTCTCCTGCGGCGTTACGGCCGCGTGGCTTTGTGCGTCTGTCACAGGGGTGATCGGGCGGGATCAATGTCCCGCAAGGATCTCGCCGGCACCGTTCTCGATCAGCAGATCGGCGACCTGCCGCCCGAGCGCCGCGGGGTCGTCTGCGGCGCCGGTCGCCCGGGCGCGCACAAGGCGTCCGGTTGCCGCATCACCAACCAGCCCTTCAAGCTCGGCGCCACGGTCGTTTTCGACGCAGTAACCGGCAACCGGCAAGGTGCAGTTGGCGCCGAGCGCATGACCAAGCGCACGCTCGGCGTCGACACAGCGCCGCGTGGGGGCATGATCGAGATCACACAGCAGTGCACCAACCGCATCGTCATTCGCGCGCAGCTCCACTGCAATCGCGCCTTGGGCAATGGCCGGCACCCATGTTGGTGGTGCGAGACGGGTGCGCGTGCGCTCGCCGAAGCCCAGCCGGTCGAGACCGGCGCAAGCCAGGATGATTGCGTCGTAGTCACCCGCATCGAGTTTTGCAAGGCGCGTGTTGATGTTGCCGCGCAGGTCCAGCACATCGAGGTCCGGGCGCAGCGCGCGCAACTGCGCCTGGCGTCGCAGCGAGGAGGTGCCCACGCGCGCCCCGGACGGCAGATCCTCCGGGCTCGCAAAATGATTGCTGACGAACGCATCGGCAGCGTCGGCACGCTCCAGCACCGCGCCGATCGCAAAGCCCGGCTCCATCACCATCGGCACATCCTTGAGCGAATGCACGGCAATGTCGGCCTCATTCTCCAGCATCGCGATTTCCAGTTCCTTGAGGAACAAGCCCTTGCCGCCGATCTCGGCGAGCGGTCGGTCAAGGATACGATCGCCGCGCGTGGTCATCGGCACCAGTTCAACCATGCATTGCGGATGCAGTGCACGCAACCGTGAGGCGACGTACTCGGCCTGCCACATGGCGAGTGAGCTCTCACGGGTGGCGATGCGGATGGGCAACATGGATTCCAATGGGTTTTTCCGAAGCGGGGTTGCGGTTAGTTTAAAGGGTTGTCCGTGACGATCGGGACTGGAGACGGCGTGGCGACCCAAGCCGCACTGACAACTACCGGGCGATGCGGCGGGCGGTGCCTCGCTAGAGTGCCTTTATCAGCTTGCGCACTGCTGCCAGATTGCGGCGGCTGACCTCCAGCGACTCGTTGGCGCCATCAACGTGCACGACAACGCGGCCATCCTCCTCACGACTCAGGCCGGCCAGTCGCGAGCGGGCCACCAGGCAATTGCGATGGATACGCACGAATTGCGTTGCAAACTCCTCTTCCAGCATCTTGAGCGGTTCCTCGATGAGGACCTCGCCGCCGAGATGGCGCACCGCGACGTAGCGCTCGTCGGCGAGCAGAAACAGGATGTCCTCGACCGGGACAAGCACCAGATCACCGCGCACCCGCGCACAAAGATGGCTGCGCTGCACGGGTGCCAACTCGGCAGGCAGGGCGATATTCGACGCCCCCATGCGGCGCACCTTGGCCAGCGCGGCTTCCAAGCGCTCGCGACGGATGGGTTTCAGCAGGTAGTCGATAGCATTGCGCTCGAAGGCGTCGAGCGCGTGATCGTCGTAGGCGGTGCAGAACACGATGGCGGGCGGTACCGAAAAACTGCCGAGATGGCGCGCCAGTTCGAGGCCATCCATGCCCGGCATGCGGATATCGAGCAGCACCAGATCGGGCTTCAGCTTCTCGCTTGCCTGCAATGCCGCACGCCCATCCCTGGCTTCACCAACCACCTCGACATCGCCAATGTCGGCCAGCAGTTCGGCGGTGCGCCTGCGCGCAAGGCTTTCATCGTCGACGATCAACACGTGCATCATGGCGTCCTGCCCGGCACGCGCACGATCACCGCAAATTCGTCGCCCTCGCGTTCGATGCGCAGTTCGCCGCGTTCCCCGTAATGATGCGCGATGCGAGCGCGGACGTTTTCCAGCGCCACCCCGTGCCCTGCGGTGGTCGCGCTGCCCGGCAGCGGATTGCGTACCGAGAGCACGATGCTGTCGCCTCTACGCTTGCCTGTAATGCGTACGGTGCCGCCATCCGCGCGCGGCTGGATGCCGTGGTACACCGCGTTCTCGACCAACGGCTGCAACAACAGGCGCGGCAACGGCAAATCACGCGGCAGGTCGACGAGATCCCAGGCGACCCGCAGCCGATCGCCGAGGCGCAACTCCTCGATGTGCAGGTAGTGACCGATCAGATCGAGTTCCTCACCGAGCGTTGCCGAGTGCGCGTCGGCACCAAGTGCGGCGCGAAACAGGTCCGACAGATCCTCCACAGCGCGTTCAGCGTCAGCGGGACGACTGCGGATCAGGCTGGCAATCGTATTCATGCTGTTGAACAGGAAATGTGGCCGGATGCGCGCCTGCATCGCGTCGACCCGCGATTGCGCGGCATCGCTGACGCGCTGGCGCCAACTTTCCAGAACGTAGAAGTAGCGCAACAGGGCGGCGCTGATCAACGCGGTTATCAGCGTAACGCCAGGCACGAACAGCATCTGATCCGCACCTGCAGGCACCAGGCCAAAGCCGGCCGCGTGATCAAGAGATTGCACGACCGCAGTTGCCAGCGCCGTCATGACGAGGGTCGACAACCATGCCACGAACAAGCCGCGACGCATCGACAGGCGTTGCAGGGGCGGGCCCAGGGAGCAGAGCATCACCGCGTTCATGAGCGCCAGCCACTGGGCGAAAACGCTGGCAATGCCGAGCCGGCTCCACCAGTGCAGCGCGTCGCCGCCAGGCGCGAGCATCACCAACAGCACCACGATTTCAGCGACCAACATCACCGCAAACAACGTGGGCAGGCTGCAAAATTGCGGCAGCCAGCGCGGACTCGCCTCGGATTCGGACATGCGCTTTCCTCCTGCGGCGATGGTACCTGTTCGGCGAGCGCCGCGAACCAGGCTGCATCACACCTCGCGAACACGTCGCAATGCCCGCGTCCGGATTGCGAAAGGCCAGTGCCGAGGCGGGCTAGCGTGCGCGCGGCCTCTCTGACGCCTGTCGCCTGCACTTCCGGCACTGGCCCACCTTCACACCTGTGTTAGCGTTCGCGGCCACCTCCATCAAGATCCATCGTGCCGGGGAACCACCGATGATCCATCCACGCCAGTTTCCGAAATTGCTGTTTGCACTGCCTTTCCTCCTGCTCGTCGCCTGCAACTCGCCGCCCGAGTCGGCCGAGTCGAGCGCGCCGGTTGCCGCGGAGCCCACGGCGCAGCCAGCGCCCGCAGAACCCGTACTTCCGTCAAAGCATTACCCGATCGAGGATTTCATCGACACGACGAGCGTTTTCGGCGCGTCTTTCTCGCCCGATGAAACGCGCATCCTGTTCTCGTCCAACAAGTCCGGCATCTGGAACGCGTACACAATGCCTTTCGCTGGCGGCGAATGGACGCCGGTGACTACTTCGGACACCGACAACACGGTTGCAGCCGCATGGTTTCCCGACGACGATCGCAAGCTCGTTTCGCGTGATCAGGGCGGCAACGAGCTCGACCACCTGTACGTTATCGAGGCCGACGGCGGCGAGAAGGATCTGACGCCCGGTGAGAACCTCAAGGCGCAGTTCATCGATTTCAGCCAGGACGGCAGTGCGTTCTACGTCGCCACCAACGAGCGCGATCCCAAGTATTTCGACGTGTATCGCTACGACGCGAAAACCTATGAGCGCACACAGTTGTACAAGAACACCGAAGGCTACGAGCCCGGCGCGGTTTCGCCTGACGAACGCTGGCTGGCGCTGTCCAAAACCCGCACGACCAACGACAACAACCTGTTCCTGTACGACCGCAAGAACGGCAAGACGATCGATCTGACGCCGCACACAGGCAACGCGAGTTACGCCGCGCAGGCTTTCTCACCGGATTCAACCAACCTTCTCTATCTCAGCGACGAGGGCAGCGAGTTCAAGCGGCTGCGGCGCTACGTGATTGCCGATGGCAAGCATGCGGACGTGCAGACAGCACCGTGGGATATCGTCTATGCCAGTTACTCGCACAACGGCAAGTACCTGGTGACCGCCACCAATGTCGATGGCAGCACCGAAGTCTCGATCAGCACGGTTGCAGACGGCAAGCCGGTGCAGTTGCCGAGC
>CAJDWV010000002.1_pt1 | contig 38256 bp, 34 predicted proteins | sample 7391731 | NCBI WGS metagenome assembly CAJDWV01 (sample SAMEA7055746, study PRJEB34461) | soil metagenome | biome: terrestrial ecosystem; feature: Peninsula; material: soil | place: Antarctica | collected 2016
CAGACACAGTGCAACCAGCGCCTTGCTCCAGACGAGATCGTTGATCAAACCGATGAGGTCATTCATTCAGCAGTCCCCTGCGCGAACATGTGGTTGGCGGCGTGCAATGCGCGAGCGGTGCATCCTAGCATCCGTTTCCGAAGCCGCCGGGATGGTTGCGCGCAAGCGCGGTCATGGTGATGGCCGCTCTGGCAGCGCGGCGGCGGGGCATCATCGCCCGTGAATCCTGCATGGCGTGGCGATTGATGGCTGCCAGAGGCACGCAGCGGCGCTCATCGCTGCTACCTTATGCACCTGCATCCCCGGAAGCTGCCCGGTACGTTCCGTGTTCTCATCGCTGTTCACTTACGCCCGCATGGTGCTGGGCATCGTCCTGATCGTGATCAACACGTTCGCGCATGCCGTACCGCTGCTGCTGGTCGCGTTCGTCAAGTTGCTGATTCCGATACACCGGGTACGGATCGTGCTTTCGCGCATGCTGGTGGTGATCGCGGAAAGCTGGATCGGCATCAATAGCTGGGGAATGCGCAGCATCGGTCGCGTTCGTGTGCATGTGCACGAAAGCGAAGCGCTGCGTGCGCGCGGCTGGTATCTGGTCATGGCCAATCATCAGAGCTGGCTGGATATCCCGGTGCTGCAGATGGCGCTCAACCGGCGTATTCCGTTCCTCAAGTTTTTCCTCAAGCGCGAACTGATCTGGGTGCCGCTGCTCGGACTTGCGTGGTGGGCGCTCGATTTCCCGTTCATGCGGCGTTTTTCGCGCGACCAACTTGCGCGTAAACCGGAACTGCATGGCAAGGACATGCGGGCGACGCGACGCGCGTGCGAGAAGTTCCGGCACCTGCCGGTGTCGATCATGAACTTCGTCGAGGGCACGCGATTCACGCAGGCCAAGCATGACCGCCAGCAATCGCCGTATGTGCATCTCCTGAAACCGCGTGCCGGCGGCGCCGCATTCGTGCTTGATGCGATGGGTGACATGCTGGATGCGCTTGTCGATGTCACGCTGGTGTATTCGTCGGGACGCATGGATTTCAAGGACCTCCTGCTCGGCCGGGTCGGCGACGTACATGTGCATGTGCGCGTGCTACCGATCCCTGCCGAACTGCTCGGCCACGATTACGCCACCGATCGCGAGTATCGCGTGCGCTTCCAGGCGTGGCTCAATGACATCTGGCGGGCCAAGGACGCGTGCATTGATCGACTCACGTCCGAATAACGACCGGTTCGGATCGAGTGGCCGCAGTCTTGGGTTATGCTCGCCAGTCACCATTTTGCAACGTACGTCGGACGCCTTGTTCGACGGCCTGATTCTTGCCATCGCCGTATTCTTGAGGTGTCGTTGTGCCGATTTACGAATTCGAATGCAGCGGGTGTGGCCATCTTTTCGAACGGTTGCAGAAACTGTCGGATGCGGACCCGACCGAGTGTCCGGTATGCGGGAAGAGTCCCGTGCGTCGCCGCCTCAACGCTCCAGCCTTCCGGCTCGCGGGTTCCGGATGGTATGAAACCGATTTCAAGAAGGAAGGTGACGTCAAACGCAACCTCGCCAGCAAGGACGAGTCGCCGAAAACTGCCGATACGAACAAGTCGGATACGGGCAAGACCGAGGCTTCCGGTACCAGCAAGGCTGACTCGGGGGCCAAGGACGGAAAACCTCCGGCGCCTGCGAAGCCACCCGCGTCGGGCAGCACTTCTTCAACGTAGATTGAACCGCCGATAACTGCGATTGCCGTCGTTCAGCATGGGTGGACGATAGTCGGAAGGGATTTCACTACGCATGCCAGCCTGTCGCCTGATGCGTTCAGGTTGCATGTCACTCAGGAGGAGAACCACACATGCTTAATCGGTACGGTGTCTTACTTGGATTATTGGGGAGCTTTTTGTTGTTGCCGGCGTGTGTCTCGGCGCAGCACTATGACCAAGGCTATTCCGGCAATAACCAGAGGTATTCCGGCACGGTGACCTGGTGACCTGCGAAAGTCAGGACTATCGCCGCAATTATTGCCGCGTGCCTTGGCAAAACGCGGAGCTGGTACGCCAGATTTCCAAGACCGCATGCATACGCGACCGCACCTGGGGCATGCAACGTAGCGGGAGTAACGCGATCTGGGTGGACGGAGGGTGCGCGGGTGTCTTCCAGCAGGCGCGTCGACAGGGCTATCGCGGCGACAATGCGTGGGCGCCGGGCCCCAATTGGGACCGCACAATCCGTTTCCGTTGTGAAAGCCAGGACTATGCCTATCACATGTGCCGTGTCGATACGGGCCAGGGCGGCGCGGTTCGAATCGTGCGACAGATATCCAATACGCGATGCGTAGAAGGTCGTAACTGGGGCTGGAACCGCGCGGGCGTGTGGGTGAGCGAAGGTTGTGCGGCAGAGTTTGAAGTCGATCGCCGCTGGCGCTGAGCCAACCAGCAGGGTTTTCGGAACGCCCGCTTTTGCGGGCGTTCTTATTGCGGCGCAGCATGATCCTCCGTAGCATTCGCGGTCCGGTCGCACCGGCTTCCCAGACGGAGTTTTGCATGCGTAGTCACTATTGCGGTCTCGTTGACGAATCACTGGTCGATCAAGCCGTAACCTTGTGCGGCTGGGTCAATAGCTTGCGTCTGCAAAGCCATGTTGCGTTCATCGATTTGCGCGACCATGAGGGTATCGCGCAGGTGGTGGTAGAGAAGGACAATGCGTCCACCTTTGCCGTTGCGAGCGGGATCGGCAACGAGTTCTGCCTCAAGGTCAGCGGCACGCTGCGCAAGCGGCTTGCGCCGAACGACAAGCTGGCCACCGGGATGGTGGAACTGCTCGCCGATTCGATCGAAGTGCTGAATCCTGCGCGCAACCTGCCGTTTGCGCTGCACGAGAACCCAAGCGAGGAAACGCGGCTCACCTATCGCTATCTCGAACTGCGCCTGCCGGAGATGCAACGTCGCCTGAGGCTGCGCACGCGTCTGGTTTCCGCGTTGCGTCACTGGCTGGATGCGCGCGGCTTCCAGGACATCGAAACGCCGATCCTGACCAAGGCGACACCCGAAGGCGCGCGCGACTATCTGGTTCCCTCCCGCCTGCATGCGGGCGAGTTCTTCGCCTTGCCGCAGTCGCCGCAGCTTTTCAAGCAACTGCTCATGGTTGCCGGCTTTGATCGCTATTATCAGATCGCACGCTGCTTCCGCGACGAGGATCTGCGCGCCGACCGGCAACCGGAATTCACCCAGCTCGACATGGAATTCGCGTTCGTGGACGAGCGCAACGTGCAGGGCACGGTCGAGGTCATGTTGCGCGATGTATTCCGCGAGGTCGCGGATGTCGAACTGGCCAATCCGTTTCCGCGCATGACCTGGCACGAGGCTATGTGCAGATATGGTTCGGACAAGCCGGACTTGCGCATCGATTTGGAACTCGTCGATGTTGCCGAGCATGTCCGCGCGATGGAGTTCAAGGTTTTCAGCGAGCCGGCCAACGATGCGCAGGGTCGCGTTGCCGCGCTGCGTGCACCCGGCGGCGCGACGTTCACGCGCAAGCAGATCGACACGCTCGCCGCGCATGCGGCCAAATATGGCGCGAAGGGCCTGGCGTGGATTCGTGTCGATGACTTGGCCAAGGGCCGCGAAGGCATCAATTCCCCGATCGCGAAATTCCTCGATGATGCGACGCTCGACGCGCTGCTGGGCGCAGTCGGTGCCGCCAGCGGTGATCTGATCCTGTTCGGTGCGGGGCCCTGGAAGACGGTCAGCGAATTCATGGGCGCGCTGCGCCTTAAGGTCGCCAGCGAACTCGGACTGATCGACAACTCCTGGCAGCCGCTGTGGGTCACCGATTTTCCGATGTTCGAGTTCGATGCCGAGTCCGGTCGCTACTATGCGCTGCATCACCCGTTCACGGCGCCGAAGAGCGACGATGTGGCCGAGCTCGAGGCCAACGCCGGCAGCGCCGTGTCACGCGGTTACGACATGGTCCTCAACGGCAACGAGATCGGCGGTGGTTCCATCCGTATCCATCGCAGCGACATGCAGAGTGCCGTATTCGAGCTGCTTGGTATTGGCGCCGCGGAAGCTGAAGCGAAGTTCGGATTCCTGCTCGAAGCGTTGAAGTTCGGCGCGCCACCACATGGCGGCATCGCCTTCGGCATCGACCGCATCGCGGCGCTGATGGCCGGCACCGACTCGATCCGCGACGTGATCGCGTTTCCGAAAACTACCAGCGCGCAATGCCTCATGACGGGCGCGCCCTCTGGCGTGCCCGAAGCGCAGTTGCGTGATCTGCATATCGGGGTTCTTCCGGAGTCTGACGACGGCTGAAAGGTGTCGGCGCGGGATGCGGGAGTCGCGTCGTGTTCGATAAGGAATCACAGGTGCTGGGTCCCGGACCCGTATGAGGTCCGGGGCAGGCTCTGCGCCGCGACAGGGGGCAGGAAACACTGGCGATCCGGCGCACTGGTAAAATACGCCGCAGGGGTTGCGAGCGCTTTCCGGTGATCCGGTCGTCGCAGCTTTCAATCATCAACAACACGCAGGATTTCGGGGATTTTCATGGCCGGTCATTCCAAATGGGCGAACATCCAGCACCGCAAGGGCAAGCAGGATTCGGTGCGTGGCAAGGTTTTCACCAAGTTGATTCGCGAGATCACGGTCTCCGCGCGCGCCGGTGGCGGTGATCCGAACGGCAACCCGCGCCTGCGGCTGGCGCTGGACAAGGCGTTTGCGGCGAACATGCCCAAGGACAACATTGATCGCGCGATCAAGAAAGCGACCGGTGAGCTGGAGGGCGTGCACTACGAGGAACTGCGCTACGAGGGCTATGCGCCGGGTGGTGTCGCGGTGCTGGTCGATTGCGTGACCGACAATCGGCAGCGCACGGTCGCCGATGTGCGCCATGCGTTTACCAAGTTTGGTGGCAATCTCGGTACCGACGGCTCGGTCGCCTACCTGTTCAAGCGGATCGGCGTGCTCTCGTTCGCGCCGGGCGCTGACGAGGACGCGATCACCAACGCAGCGATCGAGGCCGGCGCCGAGGATGTAGTGGTGTTTCCGGAAGATGGCTCGATCGAGGTACTGACCGAGGCCGATTCCTTTGAGGCGGCGGTCAACGCCATGAAGGCGGCCGGCGTCCAACCCGACGAAGCCGAAATTACCGAACGTGCCGACATCGACGTATCGGTAAGTGGCGAAACAGCGCAAAGTGTTGCGGCTCTGCTCGACTGGATCGAGGAACTCGACGACGTGCAGAACGTGTATTCGAACGCGGATTTGCCGGCGGAGGTGTATGGCGGGTAGAGCCGGGATTCGGGATTCGGAGTGGAAAGAGCTGGTTGTGCGTTTCGGGGTGTTGGGAGTGAAATGTGAGGAATCAGAGAGTTTCGTTGCGTAACCTGCCGGTGGTCCAGGAGACTCGCTGCGTCTGCGTGCGCGAGACGACACCATGCAGCGAAGCAGCAGTGTGGGCCTGATGCAGGCAATCCCGAATCCCGAATCCCGAATCCCGGCCTCCCACACCCGCATCATGGGTATTGATCCGGGCAGCCGGCATACCGGTATTGGCATCATCGACATCGACGCCGCGGGCGCAACGACGCATGTATTCCACTGCGCTATCAATCTGGTTGCAAATGAGAATTTCGCGCTGCGGCTCAAGCAGATCTTTGCCGAGATCTGTGCGGTGATCGACGCGCATGCGCCACAGGAAGTCGCGATCGAGCGCGTGTTCATGGCGCGCAATCCCGATTCGGCGCTGAAACTTGGCCAGGCGCGCGGCGCGGCAATCTGCGCGGTGGTCCATCATGATATCGAAGTGGCCGAATACGCCGCGCGCGAAATCAAGCTGGCGGTGGTCGGCGGCGGTGGTGCGGACAAGCAACAGGTGCAACACATGGTGGGTGTTTTGCTGGGTCTTGAAGGTCGCCTGCAGGCCGATGCGGCCGATGCGCTGGCGGTTGCGATCGCGCACGCGCATACGCGTTCCACTACCCAGCGGCTTGGCATTCCGCGCACGGCCTGGAGGCGGCGACGGTGATCGGGCGACTCACGGGCATTCTCATCGCGCGTCAGCCGCCGTGGATCGTGCTCGATGTCGGCGGTGTCGGCTACGAGATCGAGACACCGATGTCGACCTTCTTCGATCTGCCGGAAATCGGCCGTGAAGTCAGCCTGCGCATCCATTACGCGGCAAGGGACGACACGGTCGCGTTGTACGGATTCCTGCGCGAGAACGAGCGCATACTGTTCCGCAGCCTGCTCAAGGTCACCGGCATCGGCGCGAAGACCGCGCTGGCGGTGCTTTCAGGGGTGAGCCCCGACGAGTTCGCGCGTCTGGTACAGGCGGGCGACATTGCCTCGCTGACCCGCGTGCCCGGGATCGGCAAGAAGACCGCAGAGCGCATCCTCGTGGAACTGCGCGACAGGGTGGCCGATTTCGGCGGCGGTGCCGCGATTTCCGGTGCTGGCGGTGCGGTGCCGGACGATCCGGTTGCTGAAGCGAGCGTTGCGCTGCAGGCGTTGGGTTACAGACCAGCGGAAATAACCCGTTTGGTGCGCGATTCAGCCGCGCCGGGTGATAGTGCGGAAGATATCATTCGCAAGGCGCTCAAGGCGTCGCTGCGATAGCCGACCGGGAAACACGCGAATGACGGAAGAGCAAGCCGGCGACAGCGGGACGGGGTCGCGCCTGCGGCCGCTCGTGCTGGGCGCGATCGGCGTCGTGTACGGCGACATCGGCACCAGTCCGCTGTACACGATGAAACAGGCATTCGGCCAGCACGGCGCGGAGCTGACTCCATCCAATGTGCTAGGTGTGCTGTCGCTGGTGTTCTGGGCATTGATCCTGGTGGTGTCGGTCAAGTACGCGACGTTCATCATGCGTGCGGACAACAAGGGCGAGGGTGGCATCATGGCGCTGACCGCGCTTGCCCAGCGCAGCGTGCGCTCAAGCCCACGCGCACGCTTCTGGATCGTCATGCTCGGCCTGTTCGGCGCCGCGCTGTTCTTCGGCGACGGCGTCATCACGCCGGCGATTTCGGTGCTCGGCGCGGTCGAGGGACTCAAAGTCATCGCGCCGGGGCTCGATCACTGGGTCGTGCCGATTGCGGCGATCATCATCGTGCTGCTGTTTTCGTTCCAGAAACGCGGAACGGGAAAAATTGGCTTGATCTTCGGGCCGGTCATGATCCTGTGGTTCATCGTGCTCGCCGCGCTTGGTATCTGGCACGTCGCGCAGAATCCGGGTGTGCTGCGTGCGCTGTCACCGTATTACGCGATCGCGTTTTTCGTGGCGCACAAATGGACGGCTTTCTTTGCACTCGGTACCGTGATTCTCGCGATTACCGGAGCCGAGGCGCTTTATGCGGACATGGGCCATTTCGGCAAGAAGCCGATCCGCTGGTCCTGGTTCGGTTTTGTGCTGCCGGCGTTGACACTCAATTATTTCGGCCAGGGTGCGTTGCTGATCGCCAATCCGCAGGCAGCCGAGAACCCGTTGTTCCTGATGCTGCCGCCGATGTTGCTGGTGCCGATGCTGATTCTTGCGACGGCCGCTGCGGTAATCGCATCGCAGTCGGTGATTGCCGGTGCGTTTTCGGTTACGCGCGAGGCAATCCAACTCGGCTTTCTGCCGCGCATGCAGGTCCTGCATACCTCGCGCGAGCAGATGGGGCAGATCTATCTGCCCTGGATCAATCGCATGCTGATGGTGTTGACGCTCGCGGTGGTTCTCGGTTTCCGCTCATCAGACAACCTCGGCGCCGCATACGGCATTGCCGTGGTTGGCACCATGACGATCGATTCGATCCTTGTGATGGTCGTCTTCCGGCGCCTGTGGAAGTGGCCGCGCCTGAAGGTCGCGGTCGTGGGCGCGCTGTTCCTGATCGTTGATCTGGGATTCCTTACCGCCAATGCCGACAAGGTCGAGCACGGTGGATGGTTTCCGCTGGTGCTCGGCGCGATGATCTTCACGATGATGGCGACCTGGCGGCGCGGCAGGGAACTGGTGATCATCGGCATCAAGCAGGGTGGCCTTGCGCTCGCACCGTTCCTGACCTCGATCGGTGCGCATCCGCCGGTGCGCGTGCCAGGTACCGCGGTATTCCTGATCCAGAACCAGGACGGCGTGCCGAACGCGCTGTTGCACAACCTCAAGCACAACAAGGTGCTGCACGAACGCAACGTGCTGCTCACCGTCGATACGCTGGAAACGCCGACCGCCGATGCGCACGAGCGTTTCGAGGTGGAATCGCTGGGCAGGGACTTCTACAAGCTGACCCTGCGCTTCGGCTTTGCTGAAGATCCGGATGTCCCGCGCGAACTCGCGCACGTCGATGAGTGCGGCGCACCCTTCGACATGATGGACACGACCTTCTTCATCAGCCGCGAGCGCATCGTCGCGGTGGATCGGCCCGGCATGGCGCTATGGCGCGACAGCCTGTTCGCATTCATGGCGCGCAACGCGGTCACCGCGACGGCATTCTTCCGCATCCCTGGTAATCGTTTGGTCGAGCTGGGTACGCAGGTGGAGATCTAGGAGCCGGGATTCGGGATTGGGGATTTGATGAACGCAACACCATGCGATTCCCGTCGCACGCGTCCCGTTTTTTCTGTCTTCTGTCTTCTGTCCTCTGTATTCTGCCGTCATGAATGATCCGGAACGTGTAGTCGGGCCGGCGGCGTCGGGTGAGGACGAGGTCCTCGATGCGTCAATCCGTCCGCAGAGGCTTGATGATTATCTTGGCCAGCAGGCCGTGCGTGAGCAGATGGCGCTGTACATCGAGGCGGCGCGCCGACGCGGCGAGGCGCTCGATCATGTGCTGATCTTCGGTCCGCCCGGCCTCGGCAAGACCACGTTGAGCCACATCATCGCCAATGAACTCGGCGTCAATCTGCGTGCCACTTCCGGACCGGTGCTGGAGCGGCCCGGTGATCTCGCCGCGCTGCTGACCAATCTGCAGCCGCGCGATGTGCTGTTTGTCGACGAAATCCATCGCCTGTCGCCCATTGTCGAGGAAGTGCTGTATCCGGCGCTGGAGGATTTCCAGATCGACATCATGATCGGCGAGGGTCCGGGCGCGCGCTCGATCAAGCTTGATCTGCCGCCGTTTACGCTGGTCGGTGCGACCACCCGTGCGGGCCTCCTGACCGCACCGCTGCGCGATCGCTTCGGCATCGTGCAGCGATTGGAATTTTATTCGCCGCTGGAGCTTGCCGCGATCGTCAAGCGATCGGCGCGCATTCTCGATATCGAGTGCGAAGCGGACGGTGCCACGGAGATCGCGCGCCGTGCGCGCGGGACGCCGCGTATCGCCAACCGCCTGCTGCGGCGCGTGCGCGACTATGCGCAGATCCGCGCTGACGGCGTGATTACCAGTGCGGTCGCACAAGCCGCGCTGGAAATGCTCAACGTCGATCCGCAAGGCTTCGACAATCTCGATCGTCGCCTGCTCGGCATGATCATCGAGAACTTTGACGGCGGACCGGTTGGCGTGGAGTCACTCGCCGCGGCGCTGTCGGAAGAACGTGGCACGATCGAGGACGTGCTCGAACCGTACCTGATCCAGCAGGGCTTCCTGGTACGCACCGCGCGCGGGCGCATGGCGACCCGCAAGGCGTTCGAGCACCTCGGCTTCAAGCCGCCGCCGCGCGCCGCAGTCGAGGATTTGTTTATCGAGGGCGGGGAATCGGGCAGCGGAGACAACGCGTGAAGCGCGTGGGCGAATCCCGAATCCCGAATCCCCAATCCCGGCTCTTCACCTGGCCCGTCCGCGTCTATTGGGAAGACACCGATGCAGGCGGAGTGGTCTATCATGCGCGCTACCTGCACTTCCTGGAGCGGGCCCGCAGCGAATGGCTGCGTGCTGGCGGAATCGGTCAGGCGACGCTGCGTGCGGAACGCCGCATCGTGTTCGTGGTCCATCGTATGGAACTGCAATTCAACCGGCCCGCACGGCTCGATGATCTGCTGGAAGTGAGTGTTGCGCCAACGGACCTGCGTGGTGCAAGTTTTTTCGTCAACCAGGAAGTGCGCCATGCCGGGGCAGCCGATGCCCTGCTTGAAGCACGTGTGCGCATCGCCTGCGTCGATTCGGATACCTTGCGCCCGCGCCCTATTTCCCCTGACCTGTTGCGAGAGATGACAACGACATGAATGGCGAGCTGAATGTCCTGGGCCTGGTATTGGGAGCGAGCCTGCCGGTCAAGCTGGTACTGATAATCCTGCTGATTTTCTCGGTCTCTTCGTGGTTCATCATCTTTCGCAAGAAGGCGCTGATTGACCGCGCCAACGAGAATGCCGACGAGTTCGAGGAGAGCTTCTGGTCGGGCACCGACCTTGCCGCGTTGTTCAAGGATGTGACCGGCGATGTGGAACGCATCACCGGCTGCGCGGCGATCTTCGAGGCTGGTTTCCGCGAGTATGCGCGACAACGACAGCGACGCGGCATCGACTCTCGTTCGCTGCTCGAAGGCGCCCAACGCGCAATGCGCGTATCGGCGACGCGAGAGATTGACCGGCTTGAGCAGAACCTCGAGTTTCTCGCCAACGTTGGTTCGATCAGTCCGTACATCGGTTTGTTCGGTACGGTGTGGGGCATCATGATCGCGTTTCAGGGGCTGGTGAACGTGCACGAAGCGACCATCGCGATGGTCGCGCCGGGCATTTCCGAAGCCCTGATCGCCACCGCGATGGGCCTTTTCGCGGCGATTCCAGCGGTGTGGGCCTACAACCGCTATGTGACGCGACTGGAACGCATCAGCACGCGCTACGAAACATTCGTCGAGGAGTTCTCGTCGATCCTCTCGCGCCAGGTGCATCTCGATGATGGTGTGTGATCCGCGTTTTCACGCAAGCGGAACGCGCGTTCGTGAACGCGCGACAGGAGCGATCTGATGCAGACGCTTGGTAGAACCCGGGTCCGGCGCAAGCTTACCGCCGAGATCAACGTCGTTCCGTACATCGACGTCATGCTGGTGCTGCTCATCATTTTCATGGTGACCGCGCCGCTGCTCAATCTCGGCGTGGACATCCAGTTGCCACAGTCCTCCGCCAAAGTGCTAAAGAATGACAAGGAACCGGTGCTCGTCAACGTGGACAAGGACGGCGCGCTGTTTCTGACGCTCAGCGGTGCCCCACGCGAACCAATCGATGCGGATGCGCTGGTCACCAAGGTTTCAGCGTTTGTCCGCGAGAATCCCGAAGTGAATGTGCTGGTTGGTGGTGACGAGCGCGTCGACTACGGCAGCGTCTATCAAGCACTGGTGCTGCTGCAGTCTGCCGGCGTGCCGAAGGTCGGTCTGATGAGCCAGCCGGTGCAGACGCAAGAGCCATAGCCCGGACTATCGATGAATCACACGCCCACTCGCTTGTCTCCTGGATCCATACCAATTGTCGCTCACGTGGCCATAGTCCCTGCTATGCCCTCGACCGCGAAAATTCGTGTGCATTCGATATCCTGCGCGATCATCGCGCGGGTTCACGAATAGTCCGGGCTGGCTGAAAATGGAAGGCTCCGCTGACAAGATCCGAGCGTTTGCGCTCGCGGTTGGTTTGCACGTCTTGTGTCTGGCGCTGCTGCTGGCCGGCTTGTGGTGGAACCGCGAGACGCATCCGGTGGTCATGCCGGGACCAATAATCGAAGCGACTCTGGTCGGTCCGACTGCTGCGCCCAAGCCGCGCGCCAAGCAACCTGCGAAAGCACCTGCAAAGCCCGCGCCTGCCAAACCGACGCCACCTAAACCCGAACCCCCGAAACCCGAACCGCAGCCCAAGCCACCGACGCCACCGCCGAGCGAAGTCATCCGCCAGGACCAGATCGAACGCGAGAAGGTCGCGGCGATGGCCCTTGAGAAAGCCGAGAAGGAAAAGCAGGAACAGGAAGCGCGCCAACGTCAGGAACAGGTGGAACTGGACGAGGAAAAGAAACGCCTGCTGGCAGAAAAACAAAAGCAGGAACTGGCCCAAGTCCGCAAGCAGCGCGAAGCGGAGGAAAAGAAGCTGAAGCTGGAACAGATGAAACTTGCCCAGCTTGAGGACAGCCAGCGAGAAGAAAGCGCGCCCGAGACGAAAATCCCGGCCGAGCGCGCGCAGACCGGCGCCGGTGGCGCGGATGATGACCTGACCGCTCGATATGCCGCCGCGATCCAGGCCGCAGTCACGCAGAACTGGAATCGTCCGGATTCTGCCACCGCCGGTCTTCGCTGCGTGCTGCAGATTGCACAGATCCCCGGGGGCGAGGTGATTTCGGTTACCGTGGGCACACCGTGCAACGCGGACCCGGCGACGCGCAATTCGATCCAGCAGGCCGTCATGCGTGCGGCGCCGTTGCCCTATCCGGGTTACGAAAAGGTCTTCCAGCGCAATATCAATTTCAACTTTACCTACGACGGATGAGGTACACGATGCGGAAAACGATGCAGACTGCGCTGTTCATGCTGCTGATGCTGGCCGGCGTGCAGAGCGTTGGCGCCCAAGGCCTTACGATTGATATCGTCAATGGCAATCCCTCCGCGATCCCGATCGCCGTGGTGCCGTTTGCGTTCGAAGGTACCAGCGTACCGCCCGATACCGATGTCGGCGCCGTGGTGCGCGCGGATCTGGCGCGTTCCGGTCAGTTCCGCACGCTGCCCAAGGAAAACGTAGTCGAGTTTCCGACTCGCGAAGCGGATGTGAAATTCGCGACCTGGCGCCTGCTCAAGCAGGACTACCTCGTGGTCGGGCGCGTGACTGACGCTGGCGACGGCGCGCTGCGTGCGGAGTTCGAGCTTTACGATGTGGCGCGCCAGCAGCGCATGGCGGGACTTGCCATCAGCGGCCAGCGCACCGCGATGCGCGATGTTGCCCACCAGATCGCGGATCTTGTCTACGAGAAGATCATCGGCGTGCGCGGCGCATTCTGGACACGCATTGCCTATGTGACGGCCACCGGCGTATCGCCGAGCATCCAATATGCGCTCATGGTCGCCGATTCGGATGGTTATGATCCGCAGGTCATCGTGCGCTCGAAGGAAGCGTTGCTGTCGCCGGCCTGGTCGCCGGACGGACGCAAACTGGCCTATGTCTCGTTCGAGCGTGGCAATTCGTCGATCTACGTGCAGGATCTGGCAACGGGCTCGCGGCAGTTGCTGTCCGCCAATCGCGGTATCAACAGCGCACCGGCGTTTTCGCCGGATGGGACCCGATTGGCCCTGACGCTGTCCAAGGGCGGCAATCCCGACATCTATGTGATGCCGGCGAGCGGCGGCGCGCAAACGCGCATCGTGCAGCATTTTGCGATCGATACCGAGCCGGTCTGGGCGCCGGACGGGCGCAGCATTTATTTCACCTCCGATCGCGGCGGCAAGCCGCAGATTTACAATGTAGCGGCTGGCGGCGGTACGCCATCGCGGGTCACTTTCCAGGGCCAGTACAACGCACGCGCGTCGGTGGTTGATGCCAAGGGCGTCAAGATCGCCATGGTGCAGGGCAGCGGAAACGTGTATCGTATTGCGGTCCTGGATAGAACTACCAGTCAGTACACGATGGTATCCCCAGGAAACGAAGATGAATCACCCAGTTTTGCGCCCAATGGAAGCATGCTTTTGTATGCGGCCAGTGAAGGCACGCGCGGTGTCCTGTTTGCCGTGTCGGCCGACGGACGCGTGCGGCAGCGATTGGTAATGGCCGGTGGCGATGTACGAGAACCGGCTTGGGGGCCGTTTCGCCAGCGTTAACAACTTCTTTGCAATAATCCATGAGGCGTAATCGCCTGTGGCGGTGTGCTTTCAGCAAAACCGATCCACCCTCAATCATAGTAACGGGATAACAAAATGAAAAACGTCATCCGCGTCATTGCAGCATCGCTGTTGATCGCCAGTATGGCGGCTTGTACCAAGAAGCAGGAAGTGAAGCCTGTAGTGGAAGAAACGCCGCCGGCAACACAGACGGCACCGGTGCAGGAGTCCGGCAAGTACACCCGCGATAGCCTGGACACCGATTCGTGCCTGCGCCAACGCGTGGTCTACTTTGATTTTGACCGCAGCGACATCAGACCGGAGTTCCAGGCACAGATTTCCTGCCACGCCGAATACCTTCGTCAGTTCCCGGACGCGCATGTGCGTCTTGAAGGCAATACCGACGAGCGCGGTTCACGCGAGTACAATCTCGGTCTTGGCGAACGTCGCGGCAATGCCGTGGACAGCGCCCTGAGTGCGGCCGGCGTGTCATCGAGCCAGCTTGAAGTCATCAGCTACGGTGAAGAGCGTCCGACCTGCCGGGAGCACAACGAGTCGTGCTGGTCCAAGAACCGTCGCGTCGAGATTGTCTACTCGGCGAACTGATCACGCAGGTGATTGCTGTGTCAGAGCCCTCCATCCGGAAACCGCAAGGTATCTCTCTGGATATCCTGCGGCTTTCTACGCGAAAGGGATTTGCAGCGACGACCATCATGGTTGTCGCTGCTGCATTTCTTGTCTCGCCCGTTTACGCCCAGCGTCTTTCGCTCGCCGAGCGCGTTTCCCATCTGGAACAGCAGATGGCCGGGCCGGGCGCCGGCAGCGCGGTGGACATGGTCAACCGCAATCAGGCGTTGCTGGAACAAGTGCAATCGCTGCAGGGCCAGGTCGAGGAACTGCAGCACCAGTTGCAACAGATGAAGCAGCAGAATCGGGATCAGTACATTGACCTCGATTCACGGCTGGGGCGACTGGAAGGTCGCGCACCGGGCTCCGGCGCCGCTGGCGCAGCCGCCGGGCCATCCGGCGACACGTTGCAGGACATTGATCTAGGCAATCCGGCAGTTGCATCCGCTGGTGCGCAAACTACCGCGCCCACGGCGGCTGCTTCTGCTGGTGCTGTGGCAGGAGCCGACCTGACAGAAACCGCCACGGAGGCCGAGCCCGCCGAAGCCCTCGATGCGGTGGTGAGTGATCCGGCAGCCGAAAAGGAGGCTTACGATGCCGCCTTCGCCGCGCTCCGTGAAGGGCGCTACGATGAATCTGCGCGCAAGTTCCAGGCATTCGTGCAGCAGTATCCGGATGGCAAGCTGGTCGGCAATGCCTATTACTGGCTCGGCGAATCCTATTATGTGACGCAGAATTATTCGCTTGCGCTGCAGCAGTTCCAGACGCTGCTGACGCGCTTTCCGAATGGACAGAAGGCGCCTGATGCGCTCCTCAAGATCGGTTACTGCCAGTACGAGCTCAAGCAATGGGCCGACGCAGAGGCGACCTTGAACGAGGTCGTGCAGCGGTATCCCGACACGACCGTATCGCGCCTGGCCGAGGGCCGGCTGCGCGCGCTCAAGCTCGAAGGCCACGCCTCGTAGGCGGAATTGGCTGTCGCGCTGTTAAAAAGGGGACGCGCCTGGCGATTCCGGTCATCCGCGCGACAGCGTGTGAGAGCATCCTTTTTTGATTGATCCGCGGCGTTTTTCGCTTGCTGTTCCGCGATCCGGGATGTGATTCGGACCTCGCCTGTCGCAAAATATGTTCGTATGACCATACAACCCACCAGTGATGCGCCGGTTGCGGCAGCAGAGCGCCTTCGAGTCAGTGAAATCTTTCACTCGATCCAGGGCGAAGGCGACGCCGTCGGCTGGCCAACGGTATTCGTGCGGCTCGTGGGATGTCCCTTGCGGTGCGTATGGTGCGATACCGAGTACGCTTTTCACGGCGGGCAATGGCAGGACATCGATGCCATCCTCGACCAAGTTGCGAGCTACCGCGCACGTCATGTGTGCGTAACCGGCGGCGAACCTCTCGCACAGAAGCGCTGCGTCGACCTGTTGCGGCATCTTTGCGATGCCGGCTACGCCGTTTCGCTGGAGACCTCCGGTGCGCTGGATGTTTCCGGTGTCGATCCGCGCGTCAGCAAGGTGCTCGATCTCAAGGCGCCCGGATCGGGCGAAGAATTGCGCAACCTGTGGAGCAATCTCGAGCATCTCGATGCGAGCGATCAGATCAAGATCGTGGTCACTGATCGTGCCGACTATGATTGGGCCGTTGCACAGCTTGGCGCACGCAAGCTCGACGCCTGCTGCCAGGTCCTGTTCTCGCCGGTGTACGGCAAGCTCGTGCCGCGCACCCTGGCCGAATGGATTCTGGCCGATCGTTTGCCGGTACGTATGCAGACCCAGTTGCACAAGACCTTGTGGGGCGAGGAGCCGGGCCGGTGATGATGCATTACGCGCGCCGGACCGCGATTTGCGCGTTGCGCGCGTCGATGTGCCATGCGCATCACATGACCGGGATACGGCAAATATGAGCGGGACGGAAGGTACCGTTCGCAAGGCCGTGGTACTGCTGTCAGGCGGCATGGATTCTGCGGTGACCCTCGCGCTGGCAACCGAGCTCGGATTTGCATGCCATGCGCTCAGTGTCGCGTATGGCCAGCGTCACTCGGCTGAACTGGTTGCCGCGCAACGGGTCGCGCGCATGTTGCGTGCGGTCGAACACAAGACCATCGCGATCGACCTGCGCGCGATCGGCGGCTCGGCGTTGACCGCCGACATTGATGTGCCCGAATACGGTGGCGAGGAGATACCGGTGACCTATGTGCCGGCTCGCAACACGATCATGCTGTCGATCGCGCTTGGCTGGGCTGAAGTGCTCGGTGCCGCCGAAATCTGGTGCGGCGTGAATGCGGTCGATTACTCCGGATATCCGGATTGTCGCCCGGCGTTCATCGCCGCATTCGAGCAGCTCGCCAATCTCGCTACGAAGGTCGGCGTGCAGGGCGGACAACTGCAGGTGCGTGCGCCACTCATGGACATGTCCAAGGCCGATATCGTGCGTGAAGGCATGCGGCTCGGTGTCGATTTCTCGCAAACGGTTTCCTGCTACCAGGCCGACGCAGACGGTCGCGCCTGCCGTCACTGCGATGCATGCCGGCTGCGAGCCGAAGGATTCTCCGCTGCAGCTGTTGATGATGCAACGCGCTATCGTTGATGTGGCAAGGTCGGTACAATTCACGGCTGCCTTGGCGCATGCCCTGCATGGGTGGGGCCCGCACATCTGGTCCCCTTCCGCGAGCGGGAGAGGGGCGAGTGATTGTCGCGCGCAGCGCGGACGGCGGAATCTGAAGGCAGCAAGAAACGCGTGCTGTCGCGTGCCGCGAGATCGCGTTATTGTTTTGAAGGAGGGGGCCGTTAGCTCAGCGGTAGAGCAGTGGACTTTTAATCCATTGGTCGATGGTTCGATCCCATCACGGCCCACCATTCAAATCAATAGCCCTTTCGTATCCTTGTCGGCGCGGCTCTTCGTCTCGACCGTTCAGGTGCGATCGTTCGTCTTGCTCGATAGCGCGTGTCTCGCGCGAAGTGTTGCCGCGCGATTGCTTGCGTTTTCGCTGACCGGACGCTGACAGCCACGCCTGCGGCTTGGCGGGTGCTGATTGCGGCTATTGGACGTGTACGGTAGGGTTCCGTACACAAGGAGATAAGCCATGACTGCCGCCGCCCGTCTCGACCTACGTCTGAATCCGACAGACAAGGACCGCATTGCCCGTGCCGCCGAACGGCGCGGCATGGCGTTGTCTGCCTTCGTGCGTGATGCCGTGCTGCGTGAGGCCGACAAGGTGATGACCGCCGAGCTGACGGTCACCTTGTCGGCGGAAGAGTCGCGCCGTTTCCTGGCTGCGCTGGACAAACCGTTCAAGCCCAATACCCATCTGAAAAAGGCGATGGCCGACGCCGGCAAGCTGACCAACTGACGTGGCGTTGCGCCTTGCGTTGCTGGATGCGCGATTGCACGATCGCGTCGGCTTCAGCAGCGGCGCGCCGGCCCTGGATCAATACCTCGCGCAGCAGGCTGGCCAGCACCACCGCGACGGCATCGCCACCACCCACGTTTCGATTGACGACACCGATCCGGCACGTATCCTCGGCTATTGCAGCTTGGCGGCTGCGCAACTTCACCTGCACAATCTGCAACCGTCCGACCGTAAGCGGTTGCCCCGTTATCCAGTCCCGGCGGTGCGCATCGGCAGGCTTGCTGTCTCCCAAGATGTACAAGGCAGGGGATACGGTCGATTGCTTTTGGGCCATGCCATGAACTGCAGCTTCGAACTGCGCGCTCGGCTTGGCACTCGCCTGCTGCTGGTGGATGCCAAGGACATACGCGCCGCCGCGTTCTACCGCAGCTTCGGGTTCCGGGCGACCGCCGATGATGCGATGACTGTTTATTTGCCTCTGGGCAAGGTCTGAAACCGCTCGGCTGGCCCGACATCGCATTGTCTGTAGCGAAGTATACCGATGAATTTATCAAGCACGGCGATAGCGATGGCAACAAGTATGAAGATGAGGTGTTGGACTTTGCTGACGGACACATAGAGTAATTCAACAAATGTATGCAAGCCCACGGTTCCTCACAGTAGTTGGGTCCTTACTTCTCACCAGTTGTACAGTGTTAATGGGCCCTGCCGACCCGATCGTTCGCGCAACCGGAAACATGGATCCGAACGTGGAGGGGCCATGTATTCTTCGAGTTGTGGAAACCTCCACTGGCCGAACCGTTTACGATGGACAGGTCTCGGGAACGTTTGAAATAGCGTTCAGCTATCGCGGATCGTACCGAGACAAGACCGTAGATTTCCAGCTTGCCTGCAATACGAGAACTTGGAATACGGTCGCAACAGCGGTCGCACTTCCTTCTCCTGCAGTCTCTTCCGGACCAATCTTGCTTGGCACAGTTTCGCCGGACTCGAAGTCGCCGTAAGACTAAACCATTGCAGCAGCACGCCGCTGAAGCCCATCCCATCTCTCACGTTCTTTGTGGTCAAGTCGGTGTCCGGCACGGTAACGGTGGAACGCACATGGCAGGCGGTTAAGCTCAACAAGGGGCAGTTCCGTTGGTACTGGAACCCGGCGTGGGCGGACCTTGATCTAGTGCTCGACAGCGTGGACGGCTCGATCAAGTCGATCGATCGCTCCGGAGCGACGTTCGAGAAGCAGGGCGATGATCTTTATGTGCTGAAGGAAAGCGCCCGCTCCTACTTCCTTCGCGTACACAAGGACGGAAACGGCGCTTGCACCGGCCTCACCTGGAGCGATCGCCTCGGCAACACGCTCGACTACGACGCGGCCGGACGCATCCTGGGCTATGCCAACCGTGACGGGGGCACAGTGCCAGCATCGCCGACAGCGCAAGTCCGCCGCACAACCTCCTGACCCTCCTACTCCCACATACTTGATCAGGAAGTGGAGACAAGGATGCCGGCGTCGCGATACCCGATGCACCTGCTGAAGAGATTGCCGATCGCGGACAGACGCTGCGTCATTCACGGCGCGAGCATGCGGCTTCAACGACAAATTGCTGCGCAATCAGTGGCGAAACGCTGGAATTTGCCCTACATTGCGCATGCCGAACGGAGTGAACGGCAAACCCTACCTATCCCCAACGACACGAGAGATTTATGGCAATGAACAAGAATGCGGCGAAAAAGGCCAGCGTAACGAGTACCGCCGCGAAGCCGGTCAAGGAAGCCCTGAGCAAGTCCGGACTGGTGGCGCATCTCGCCGAAGCCAGTGGCGTGGCAGCAAAGGATGTTCGTGCGGTGATGGCCGCACTTGAAAATGCGGTGGCAGGTTCGGTCAGCAAGAAGGGCGTTGGTTCCTTCACGCTCCCCGGGTTGCTCAAGATCACTTCCGTGAAGGTGGCGGCCAAGCCGAAGCGCAAGGGCATCAATCCTTTCACGAAGGAAGAACAGTGGTTTGCCGCCAAGCCGGCTAGCGTCAAGGTCAAGGTGCGTCCGTTGAAGAAGCTCAAGGACGCTGCGGCCTGAGCAACACAGCAACACGTCGGACGGATGCGGCGTCGCGTGGCGGCGCCCGCATCCGTCGGCGGATCGACGCGTGATCGAAGGTGCACAGCCGAACCGGTGATCTGTTTTCGGACCATCTCGATCGGATGGGCGGCCAAACGACGGACGGAAGTGTCGATTCGCTCGGCTCCGGCGCGTCGCTGTTGCACGGGCTTGCGCTATCGTACATCGAATCGCTGCTTGCCTCGATCAATGCAGTAACGACAGCCGCGCCGTTTCGCCACATGGTAACGACGCGCGGATTCCGCATGTCGGTGGCGATGAGCAATTGCGGAATGTTTGGCTGGATCAGCGATGGGCGTGGCTATCGCTGTGCGCGTGCCGACCCGTTGACGGGAGAGCCGTGGCCAGCGATGCCCGATGTCTTTGCCGAACTCGCTGAACGTGCGGTCGATGTCGCTGGTTTTCCGGGATTTCGACCCGACGCGTGCCTCATCAATCGCTATGTCCCCGGTGCGCGCATGGGCCTGCATCAGGATCGCGACGAGATCGATTTCAGCGCGCCGATCGTGTCGGTTTCACTCGGTCTGCCGGCGACGTTCCTGTTCGGCGGTGAAGCACGTAGCGATCGCCCGCAACGCGTTCCCCTCCGTCACGGCGACGTCGTCGTGTGGGGCGGGCCGGCACGCCTGTTCCATCATGGCATTGCACCACTTGCGGACGGCCATCACGAACGGCTGGGGCCGCAACGCATCAATCTGACCTTGCGACGCACCGGAGAAGCTGCCGGTTCGTGAGGATCGCACTATGCGGCGCTCGCCACACGGTGCATGCGCTGCGCACGCTTGGGTCGGGCGTGGGTTTCTGGCATCGTGTCGTCCTGCCGGCGCATCCGGCCCGGCAAGTCCATCCAGTCTGTCCACCGATATCCACCATGAACCTGCTTGCACTGGAAACCTCCACCGAAGCCTGCTCCGTCGCGTTGCTGACGGATGGAGGCCTGATCGCGCGCAGCGAACTGACACCGCGTCAGCACGCGCAGCGCTTGCTGCCGATGTGCGACGAGGTTCTTGCGCAGGCCGACATTGCGCGTCGCGAATTGACGACGATTGCAGTCGGCCGCGGTCCCGGCGCATTCACCGGTGTGCGGCTGGCGGTGTCAGCGGCGCACGGCATAGCGATGGCACTCGACATTCCGGTGGTGCCGGTTTCGACACTGGCCGCACTGGCGCTGGCAGCGCCCGATAACGGTGCTGCGATTCTTGCCGTGATCGATGCGCGCATGGGTGAGCTCTATGTCGGCACGTATCAGCGCACTGCAGACGGACTGGTCGAGGCGATCGGACCGGAGCAGGTGTGCAAACCCGATGATCTGCAAGTCGACCCGGGTTGCGAGTGGAACGTGATCGGTAGCGGCTGGCTTGCATATGCGGACGCGATCCGCGCGCGGCTGCCGCGCGCACCGCTGTGGGCCGAAGGCGCGCACTATCCGCAGGCAGAGGCGATCGCGCGTCTCGCCGCGGGTCCGGCCAGGCGCAATGAGGGCGTTGTTGCTGAAGCTGCGTTGCCGGTCTACCTGCGCGACAAGGTCGCGCTCACACGGGCAGAGCAGGGCAAGCGCGATTGATCAGGCGCAATCGGCATGGTTTGCCGGTCGGCTGTCGCGGGCAACGCCGGGCCTGACGGCCGCGTTCAACGGGTTGCGGATGCGGCCTCTTCGCTTGCCAGCGCGGCGTCGATGATTTCCGGCAAGTCGGTCTCGCGGCCGATCTGCGGGAAATGTGCGCGCTCCATGCGGCGGATCGCGAAATGCATCCATGCCAACGCCGCCGCGACGACGAGGAACAGCAGCATGAAGCAACTCGTCCACACTCCGGTCAGGTCATTCATCACGCCGAATGCGATCGGCAGGATGAAACCGCCGAGCCCGCCGATCATGCCGACCACGCCGCCGACAGCGCCCACATGCTGCGGGTAATAGACGGGTATGTGCTTGTAAACCGCCGCCTTGCCGAGTGACATGAAGAAGCCGAGCACGAACACGAGGATCGTGAACGGCGCCAAGCCGATGGCCAGATGCAACTGGATGTCGCCGTCGATGCCCTTCACGATGTAATGCGTGTCCGGATACGAGAGCAGGAACGTGCACAGCGCCGACACGCCAAACGTCCAGTACATAACCACGCGCGCGCCGGAGCGGTCCGACATCCAGCCGCCGACAACGCGGAACAGACTGGCCGGGATGGAGTAGGCGGCGGCAAACACGCCGGCCGTCTTGATGCTGAGACCGTACGCGCCGGTCAGAAAATGCGGCAGCCATAGCGCAAGCGCGACAAAGCCACCGAACACGAAGAAGTAGTACAACGAAAAGCGCCACACCTGGATGTTCTTCAGCGGTTCCATCTGCTCGCGGAACGACATCGGCTTGGTGCCGGACCTGCGCCGCTCAGCGTGCGAGGGATCATCCTTGCTGAACAGGTAAAACAACACGGCAGTGATGGCCAAGGCTACCGCCCAGACCTTGGCGACCATCATCCAGCCGGCCGCGACCATGATCATTGGCGCAAGCAGTTTGGTCACCGCCGCGCCGACGTTGCCGGCTCCGAAAATGCCGAGTGATGTGCCCTGCTTTCCCGGGGGAAACCACTTCGATACATAGGCGACACCGACCGAGAACGAGCCACCCGCCAGCCCGACGAACAGGGCCGCAACGATAAACTGCGGATAGGTGTGCGCGCCGGTCAGCATCCACGTCGCAACCGCGGCGCACAGCATGACCAGCGACAGCACCAGGCGGCCGCCATACTGATCTGCCCAGATACCGAGGAACAGGCGTGTCAGCGAACCGGTCAGGATCGGCGTCGCGATGAGCAGGCCGAATGCCGTTTCGCTGAGGCCAAGATCCTTCTTGATCTGGATGCCGATGATCGAGAAGATCGTCCACACTGCAAAGCACACGGTGAACGCAAAAGTACTGAGCCACAGGGCGCGTTGCTGCTGCGCGTTGGAGGGCATGCCAGCGTCATTCATCCAGATGATTCCGAAAGAGGGTGGTGGCGGGAGCTTGCCAGACCGGCCGGGCGGTCATCAGGACGGGATGACAATCACGCAGCGGCCGCTTCGATCTCGTCCAGTCCGCGAACCTCGTAGCGCTCCTGCAGGATCAGCAGGTAGTGCTGCAATTCGCGCTGATGAACCTGCAGTTCGAGGTAGTCGGAAATCTGCGCTTGAACGGCGGGGAATTCCTGCATCTGGCCCGCGGCGATCTCGTCGATACTGACCACGTGATGTCCCCAGCGTGATTCGACGGGGAATGCGGCGAGCCCCTGACGCAAGCGGAATATCTGGCGGTCGAACTCCGGTGTCGTCTGGCCGCGTTCGAGCCAGCCAAGATCGCCGCCCTCATTCTTTGACGGACAATCGGAAAAGCGCATGGCGTAGTCGGCGAACAGCACCGGATCAGTTTTCAGTTCCGCGATCATGCGCTCACTGTCGGTGCGCGCCTTGAGACGCGTTTCGACATCGTCGGGCGCGGCTGCAAGCAGGATATGCCGCACCCGAATGCGATCGGCGGAATGAAAGCGATCCCGATTCTGTTCGTAGTAGCGCACACAATCGGCCTCGTCCGGTATACGACGTTCGACCTCGTTTTCCAGCAGCACGCGGATGGCCGCTTCGTCCTGCGTTTCGCGTCCGACCGCTTCGGCGGTTTCGTCGATGCCCAGGCGCTTGATCTCACGCTGCAGCAGTTCGCGCACGACCAGCGCGCGCGCGGCATCGGCACGCGACTGTTCGGGCTTGATCGCACGATGGTGTTGCATCTCGTGCGCGATGTCCGTCTCGCTGATTGGCGTATCGCCTACGAACAGCACACATGGTGCGGGTCGGCCGAAACTGCGTGGGCCATCCGCATCGCTGCCATGATGTTCATGGACCTCCTCGGGCACCGACTTTTGCGAATCGATGACCCGGATCGGCAGGATGCGCGGCAGACTTTTGGTCTGTGTCATTAATTCCTCGCTCCGTAGCGCAGCGGTGCCTGGCGCCGGCGCACTATCTGGTAGGGCCGCCACACGTAGCTGACCGGGATGCTCCAGATGTGTACGAGGCGCGTGAACGGCGCAATCAGGAACAGTGTCATGCCAAGGAACACATGCGCCTTGTAGACCCAGTGCACGCCGGCAATGAAGTCGGCCGCACCGGCGCGGAAGGTAACGATGTGCTGCGCCCATTCGCCGAGCAGGATCATGACGCCACCGTCCATGTGGTGCGTGGACAATAGGATGGTGTACAGACCCAGCAGCAGTTGCGCCAGCAGCAATACCAGCACCATGGTGTCGGCCGGCGTTCCGGTTGCGCGTACCCTTGGATTGAACAAGCGTCGCCACAGCAGCATGACCAGACCAACCAGGCACACAACACCGAATATGCCCCCGACCCACATCGCGAGAAGCTGCTTTTGCGGCGCAGTGATGAAGTGCTCGTATACCGAATGCGGCGTCAGCAAGCCCACCAGATGCCCACCAAGCACCGCCAGGATGCCGATGTGGAACAGGTTGCTGGAGATGCGCATGCCACGGCTGGAGAGCAATTGGCTGGAACCGGTGCGCCAGGTGTACATGGCGCGGTCGTAGCGCGCCCAGCTACCGAGGAACAGGATCGCCAGCGCGATATACGGATAGATCTGAAACGCGAACTGATTCCAGTTGTAACTCATGGTTGCACCTCGCGGATGGTGTCGGGTCGCATCTTGGGTCGGCCGGTCGGTGAACAGCTCTCGTCCGGCGCATCGCTGCCGAACCGAACCGCTTCCTCTTCCCAAAGCGCATCCATGGCCTCGGCGGTATCGTCACGCGGTTCCTCGCTGGCGAGACGACGCAGCGCGCTGATATCGAGCTTGCCTTCGGCATATTCCACCAGGATCTCGAACAGCAGCGCGTAGGGACTCTTGCGCTCGGCAGCGCGCGCGGCCAGCAGGCCGACGATATGGTTGACATGGTGCAGCCAGTCGCGTGCTTCTTCTGCTGGTCGATGGGCCAGGTACTCCAGCAACAGCGGCAGATAATCGGGCAATTCCTTGGCGGCCATCTCGAAGCCGTTCTTGCGATACGCATCGATCAGGTCGACCATCGCTTGGCCACGATCGCGCGACTCGCCGTGGATGTGCTCGAACAACAGCAGGCTCATCGAGCGACCACGATCAAATGTGCTGAGCCAGTCGTCCTGGGCCACGAGCGGATCGGTATCGAGAAGGCCTGCGATGAAGCCGGCAAGGTCCCGGCGCCGGCGTACCGGAAGCTCGGGTGCGGCTGCCGCCGCGAGCAGCTCATCGCGATGCGACCACAACTCGTCCTGTGGGTAATCCATCAGCACGCCGACCAGTTTCAGCAGGCTCATGAAATCACCTCTTTTTCCTTCTCCTGGCGGTTCGGCGGCACGGAATACGTGGTGGTCCGGCGTGCACCGAACAGATCGGCCGGGCTGTCGCCGCTGCAGCCGTTGCCGAACGTGAAGCCGCAGCCACCGCGTTCGCCATAGGCGTCGTTGGCGTATTCGCGATGCGCGCTCGGAATCACGAAACGATCCTCGTAATTGGCAATCGCAAGATAACGGTACATGTCTTCGGCCTGCGCGACGGTGAGGCCGGCCTGCTCGAGGACCTTGAGGTCTTCCACGCCGTCGACATTCTTGGCGCGACGCCACGCGCGCATCGCCATCATGCGCTCGAGCGCGCGGATTACCGGAGCTTCGTCGCCGGCGGTCAGCATGTTGGCGAGGTACCGCACCGGGATGCGCAGTGACGCGATGTCCGGGAGTTCGCCGGTCATGCCCACGTGACCACGCTCGGCCGCGGACTGGATCGGCGACAGTGGTGGCACGTACCACACCATCGGCAACGTGCGGTACTCCGGATGCAGCGGCAGCGCGAGCTTCCAGTCGATGGCGAGTTTGTAGACCGGCGAGGCCTTGGCGCCCTCAAGCCAGCTGTCCGGGATGCCTTCCTTGCGTGCCGCTTCGATGACCTCGGGGTCGAACGGATCGAGGAAGATGTCCAGGTGTGCTTGGTACAGGTCCTTTTCCGCGGGTACGGAAGCCGCTTCCTCGATGCGATCGGCGTCATACAGCATCACGCCCAGATAGCGGATGCGACCGACGCAGGTTTCCGAGCACACCGTCGGCTCGCCCATCTCGATGCGCGGGTAGCAGAAGATGCACTTCTCGGACTTGCCGCTCTTCCAGTTGTAATAGATCTTCTTGTACGGGCAGGCCGACACGCACATGCGCCAGCCGCGGCACTTGTCCTGGTCGATGAGAACGATGCCGTCCTCCTCGCGTTTGTAGATCGCGCCGGAAGGGCACGCCGATACGCAGGCCGGGTTGAGGCAGTGCTCGCACAGGCGCGGCAGGTACATCATGAAGGTCTTCTCGAACGCGCCGTAGATTTCCTTCTGCACGCCGTAGAAGTTGATGTCCTTTGACCGCTTGGCAAACTCGGTGCCGAGAATCTCTTCCCAGTTCGGTCCCCAGTGGATCTTCTGCATGCGCTGACCGGTGATCTGCGAGCGCGGCCGAGCCGTGGGCTGATGCTTGCTGTCCGGTGCCTCGTGCAGATGCTGGTAATCGAAGTCGAACGGTTCGTAGTAGTCGTCGATCTGCGGCAGGTCGGGGTTGGCGAAAATCTTCGCCAACATTCGCCAGCGGCCACCGGCCTTGGGAATCAGCTTGCCCGAGCGCGTGCGCACCCATCCGCCATTCCACTTGTCCTGGTTTTCCCATTCCTTCGGGTAACCGATACCGGGTTTGGTCTCGACGTTGTTGAACCAGGCGTACTCGACGCCTTCGCGCGAGGTCCATACGTTCTTGCAGGTGATCGAGCAGGTGTGGCAGCCGATGCACTTGTCGAGGTTCAGTACCATGGCAATCTGGGCGCGGACTTTCATTATGCAATCTCCTCGGCAGTCTTCGCCGGTGCTTCGCCATCCAGCCAGTCGATCATCTTCATCTTGCGCACGATCACGAACTCATCGCGATTGGTGCCACAGGTGCCGTAGTAGTTGAAACCATAGGACAACTGCGCATAGCCACCGATCATGTGTGTTGGCTTGAGCAGCACGCGGGTCACCGAGTTGTGGATGCCGCCGCGGTTGCCGGTAATCTCCGATCCGGGGATATTGATGATGCGTTCCTGGGCGTGATACATCATCGCCATGCCAGGCATCACGCGCTGGCTGACCACCGCACGCGCGGTGATCGCCCCGTTGACGTTGAACAGTTCGATCCAGTCGTTGTCGACGATGTCGGCTGCGCGTGCATCGTCCTCGCTCATCCAGACAATCGGGCCGCCGCGCGACAGCGTCTGCATGATCAGGTTGTCGCTGTAAGTGCTGTGGATTCCCCACTTCTGATGCGGCGTGATCCAGTTGAGCACGATTTCCTTGTTGCCATTGCCGCGCTTGTCGAGCAACGGCTTGACGGTCTTGGTGTCGACCGGTGGCCGATAACTCATGAAGCCTTCGCCGAACGCGACCATCCATTCGTGGTCCTGATAGAACTGCTGGCGGCCGGTCAGGGTGCGCCACGGAATGAATTCGTGGACGTTGGTGTAGCCCGCGTTGTAGCTGACGTGTTCGTCCTCCAGGCCCGACCAGATTGGCGATGAGATGATCTTGCGCGGCTGCGCGACGATGTCGCGGAAGCGAATCGCCTCGTGCTCCTTGCCCTTGGCCAGATGCGTGTGATCGCGACCGGTGAATTCGCCGAGCGACTCCCACGCCTTGACCGCAACGTGGCCATTGGTTTCCGGTGCAAGATGCAATACCACCTCGCACGCGTCGATCGCCGATACGATCTGCGGACGGCCGTTGCTGACGCCCTCTTCACGTACGCTGTGGTTGAGCTTGCCGAGAAATTCGACCTCGTCCTTGGTATCCCACTGCATGCCCTTGCCGCCGTTGCCGAGCTTTTCGAGCAAGGGACCCAAGGACGTGAATTTTTTGTAGAGGTTCGGATAGTCGCGCTCGACCACGTGGATCGACGGCATGGTCCGGCCGGGGATCGGGTCGCACTCGCCCTTCTTCCAGTCACGCACGTCGAACGGCATCGCCAGTTCGCCGGGGGTGTCATGCAGGGTCGGCACCAGCACGATGTCCTGCTCGACGCCCAGCACGCCCGGTGCCATCTCGCTGACCGCATGGGCTATACCCTTGAAGATGTCCCAGTCGCTGCGCGATTCCCAGGCCGGATCCACCGCCTTGGTCAGCGGATGGATGAACGGGTGCATGTCGGAGGTGTTGAGATCGTTCTTTTCGTACCAGGTCGCGGTCGGCAGGACCACGTCCGAATACAGCGCGGTTGTGCACATGCGGAAATCGAGCGTCACCAGCAGGTCGAGCTTGCCTTCGGGCGCCTCGTCGCGCCACTTGATTTCCTCCGGCTTGACCTCGCCCATCTCGCCAAGATCCTTGCCCTGCAGGCCATGCTTGGTGCCGAGCATGTGACGCATCATGTACTCGTGGCCCTTGCCCGAGGAGCCGAGCAGGTTGGAGCGCCACACGAACATCGCGCGTGGGAAGTTCTGCGGTGAATCCGGATCGGCGAACGCGAAGTCCAGCTCACCCGATTTCAGCTTGTCGACGACGTAATCGGCAGCCGATTGGCCGGACGTTTCCGCATCGCGCGCAACCTGCAGCGGATTGCGGTCGAGCTGCGGTGCGCACGGCAACCAGCCCATGCGCACCGCGCGCAGGTTGAGATCGGCTATGGAGCCCGAATACTTCTTCGGATCGGCCAGCGGTGACAGCAACTCCGCGACCTTGACCTTCTCGTAGCGCCACTGGCAGGTGTTGAAGTAGTAATACGAGGTGCCGTTCATCTGCCGCGGCGGACGGCTCCAGTCGAGCGCGAATGTCAGCGGTATCCAGCCGGTCTGTGGGCGCAGTTTTTCCTGGCCGACGTAATGCGCCCAGCCACCGCCGGTCTGGCCCACGCAACCGCACATGATCAGCATGTTGATCAGACCGCGGTAGTTCATGTCGTTGTGGAACCAGTGGTTCATGCCGGCACCGACGATGATCATGCTGCGGCCGTGCGTCTTGTGGGCCGTGCGCGCGAATTCGCGCGCGATCTCGATCACGTCGTGGCGCGGTACGCCGGTGATTTTTTCCTGCCAGGCTGGCGTACCCGGGACGTTGTCATCGAAGCTCTTGGCGACGTTGTCGCCGCCGAAGCCGCGATCCACGCCGTACTGCGCGAGCAGCAGGTCATACACCGTCGCGACCGCCCACTCCTTGCCGTCGGCGAGCTGCAGTTTGCGCACCGGAATGTTGCGCTCCAGCACGTCATCGAACTTCGAGGCAGTCCAGTGATCGTGCTCGATACCGCCGAAATAAGGGAAGCTGACCGCTTCGATGCCCTGGTCGAAGTCCTTGAGGGTCAGGCGGAGACGCGTGTCACGCCCGGCGCTGTCCTTTTCCTCGATGTTCCACTTGCCCTTCTGGCCCCAGCGAAAGCCGACCGAGCCATTCGGAATCGCGAGTTCGCCGGTGTTCTCGTCATAAGCAAGGGTTTTCCAGTCGGGATTGTTGTCTTCGCCAAGACCGCCAAGATCGCTCGCACGCAGGAAACGCTCCGGCACCAGGCGACCGTCGTCGCGCTTCTCGAGGCGCACCAGCAGTGGCATGTCCGAATACTGGCGACAGTAGTCGATGAAGTACTGCGACGGTTTGTCGACGTGGAACTCCCTGAGGATCACGTGGCCGAACGCAAATGCGAGCGCCGCGTCGGTACCCTGTTTGGGATGCAGCCAGTGGTCGGTGAGCTTGGCGAGCTCCGAATAGTCCGGACAGATGGATACCGTCTTGGTGCCGTTGTAGCGTGATTCGGTGAAAAAATGCGCATCGGGTGTACGTGTCTGCGGAACGTTGGAACCCCAGGCGATGATGTAGCGACTGTTGTACCAATCCGCCGATTCGGGCACGTCGGTTTGCTCGCCCCAGACTTGTGGCGAGGACGGCGGCAGATCGCAGTACCAGTCATAGAACGAGAGGCTCGCGCCGCCGAGCAGTGACAGGTAGCGCGCGCCGGCTGCGTAGGAAATCATCGACATCGCCGGAATCGGCGAGAAGCCGATCACGCGATCGGGACCGTACTGCTTCGTCGTGTAGAGATTGGACGCGGCGATGATCTCGTTGGCCTCGTCCCAGCGCACGCGCGCAAATCCACCCATGCCGCGGCGGGTCTTGTATTCCTTCGCCTTGACTGGATCCTCGACGATGCTGGCCCACGCGTCGACCGGCGACATCGTCTTGCGCGCCTCGCGCCACATGCGCAGCAGCGCGCCACGCACCAGCGGATATTTCAGCCGGTTGGCGCTGTATAGATACCAGGAATAGCTCGAGCCGCGCGGACAGCCGCGTGGCTCGTGGTTGGGCAGGTCAGGGCGCGTGCGCGGATAGTCGGTCTGTTGGGTTTCCCACGTGACCAGCCCGTTCTTGACATAGATCTTCCAGCTGCATGAGCCGGTGCAGTTCACGCCGTGCGTGGAGCGCACGATCTTGTCGTACTGCCAGCGCTGGCGATAGCTGTCTTCCCATTTGCGGTCCTCGCTGCGCGTGGTTCCGTGTCCGTCAGCGAAAGTCTTGCGATCGCGCTTGAAAAACTGCAGGCGGTCGAGCAGGTAACTCATGGGATCGTCCTCCGGAGAGCAATGGGGCGAGGTATCGGGCGCGCTGCGTCATTCGGGTCAACCTTAGCAAATTCCGCGGAATCCATGCTCAGGAAGGTGCTTCCGCCCCGCGCCGGTAATACCACCACCAGGTGATCGCAATACAGATCACATAGAACCCGACGAAGCCGTACAGAGCTGTCTCTGGACCGCCGGTGAGCGCGATGGATGAACCGTAGCTCTTGGGAATGAAGAACCCGCCATAGGCCGCGATGGCCGAGGAAAATCCGATCACTGCCGCTGATTCGATGCCGGCCTGACGCAATTTGGCGGCCTTTTCCTCGGCACTCGGATTCGGACCCAGTTCGCGCTCGCGCATGGTGCGGAAAATGACTGGGATCATGCGAAATGTCGACGCATTGCCGATGCCGGTCAGCACGAACAACAGCATGAACAGCACGAGAAAACCGATGAAATTGCCGCTGGATGTCTCGCCGGGCAGGAAATGTAGTACGCCGAACACTGCCACCACCATCAGCACGAATACCCAGAACGTAAGCATCGCGCCGCCCGCTTTGTCGGCGAGCCAGCCGCCGAGCGGGCGCGCAAGTGCGCCGACCAATGGACCCAGGAACGCAAAGCTCAAAGCATTCACGTCCGGAAATTGCGTCTTGATCAGCATTGGGAAGCCGGCCGAATAGCCGATGAAGCTGCCGAACGTGCCGGTGTACAGCCAGCACATCAGCCAGTTGTGTTTGCGCCGGAAGATCACCGACTGCTCGGCAAAGCTCGACCGCGCGCTTTCGATGTCGTGCATGCCGAACCACGCGGCAAACGTACACAGGACGAGGAATGGTACCCAGACGAAGCCCGCATTCTGCAGATACATCACGCCGCCATCGACGGTTGTCTGCGGATTGCCTGCAATCGCGCCGAACACGCCGGCCGTGATCACCAGCGGAATCACGAACTGGGTCACGGACACACCCAGGTTGCCGAGGCCCGCATTCATGCCGAGCGCGTAGCCCTGTCGTGCCTTGGGGAAGAAAAACGAGATGTTGGACATCGACGAGGCGAAATTGCCGCCGCCGAGCCCGCACAGGAACGCGATCGCCGCAAACTGCCAGTATGGCGTGCCCGGATTCTGCACGGCGAACCCGAGCCACAATGCAGGAATCAGCAGCAATGCGGTGGAAATCGCAGTCCAGCGCCTGCCGCCGACGATCGGTACCGCGAATGCATAAAAGATGCGTGTGGTCACGCCGGAGAGGCCGGGCAGCGCAGCCAGCCAGAAGAGCTGGTCGGTACTGAACGTGAAACCGATTCGCGGCAGGCTCACGATGACTGCCGAGAAAACCATCCAGATTGCGAACGCAAGGAGCAGCGACGGGATCGAAATGGCGAGATTGCGGTTGGCAATGCGGCGCCCCGTCTGTTCCCAGAAGGTCGTATCCTCCGGGCGCCAATCGGTCAGCACGTGCGGAGTGCGCGCCAAGGGTTGCTCGTGGGTCGACGTCACGCGTTCCTCCCTGAAACCTGTCCAGAGCGTCGTTGAAGATGTCGCGAACCTGCGTTGTGAGCGCGAGTCATGCGGCGAGCGCGCAGCTTATGCAACACAGCATTGCTGCTCTTTGACTTGCGTCAACACAATGCCAGATCGGTGCGTCATAAGGAACCGCGCCGCGCCAGGTTGACCTTTCCGGCTGAGGCGTGTGCCAGGCAGCCGATTGTGTCGGCAGCGCGCGGTGGCAAGCAAGTTTACGTGGTGCTCGGTGCCGCGCGGTTGGCTTTGCGAGCTTCGATGCCGCAATGGTCCGAACATGCGCAGGCGCGGAATGATTGTTGTTTGCGTCATGCCCCATGGCTGCACGAGGCGGCATGATACAAAGGTGCATCCGCAACCGACGGCCGAAGGAATACTCGCGCTGCGGGAACCGGTGTTCCGGGAGAATCACTGAAGATATGAACAGCATCGCTGGCGCCATTCGACGCTACCCGATCGTCGCGATCACGCTGCTGATCGCAATCGTGGGTGGCGCGCTCGAACTGTTCGGAAGCGCTGGCGTCCCACAAGCGGGCGCTGCTCGCTGGGTCATCAGCGTGTTCGCGCTGCTCGTCGCCGCGATGCAGGCGCGGGACATGCTGCGGAACCTCCTGAAGGGCCAGACCGGAATCGACGTGCTGGCGATCATGGCCATTGTCGCGACCGTGTCGGTCGGCGAGTACTGGGCAAGTCTCGTCATCGTGCTGATGCTTTCCGGCGGCGAGGCCCTGGAGGTGTATGCGGCAGGCCGTGCCAGACGCGAGCTCAGTGCGCTGCTCGATCGCGCGCCACAACAGGCGCACCGCATTGACGGTGAGGACGGGCAAATCAAGGACATCTCCATTGCCGAGGTGGCAATCGGCGACCGACTGCTGGTACGGCCTTCCGAAGTCGTGCCTGTCGACGGCGTTCTTGTTTCGGCGACGGGCAGCTTCGATGAGTCATCGCTCACGGGTGAGAGCCTGCCGGTCGAGCGCTCGCGTGGACAAGCCTTGCTGAGCGGGGCGCTCAACAGCGAGATGGCAATCACCATGGAGGCGAGGGCGCTCGCAGCCGACAGCCAGTACCAGCGCATCGTCGCGCTGGTCGCCGAGGCTGCCGAGAGCCGCGCACCGCTGGTTCGTCTCGCCGATCGCTTTGCGGTGCCCTTTACCGTGATCTCGCTGCTCATTGCCGGGCTCGCGTGGCTGCTGTCCGGCGATCCGGTTCGATTTGCCGAGGTGCTGGTCGTCGCCACGCCGTGCCCATTGCTCATTGCAGCGCCGGTCGCCTTCATGGGCGGGATGAGCCGGGCATCGCGTTACGGCATCATCGTCAAGGGTGGTGGAACGCTCGAGCAACTGTCGCGCGCCCGCACGGTAGCCTTCGACAAGACCGGTACGCTCACCCATGGTGATCCGACCGTGGTCGACGTGCGACCTTCCGCTGGGCTGAGCGAGGATGAACTGTTCGCGCTCGTCGCATCCGCCGAAACCTACTCCTCGCACGTATTGGCCACCGCAATCGTGGAGGCGGCGCAGGAACGCGGTTTGACGCTGCGTGATGCAACGCGTGCGCGTGAAGAGGCGACCAATGGCGTCATCGCGATGATCGATGGTCGCGAAGTCGTGGTCGGTAAATTCGCGTTTGTCGCGGCGGTCGCTGGTGACACGCATTCGACGCCGCTCGGCAGCGGCGAGATGGCCGTATACGTCGCCGTAGACGGCCGGTTCGCCGGCGCCATCTTGCTCAGCGATCGGGTGAGGGAGAATGCGCGCTCGACCATCGAAGCCCTCGCATCGCTGGGTGTCCGAAGATTCCTAATGCTTACTGGCGATGCCGCAGAGACTGCACGACACATCGCCGCGCAGCTCGGAATCACCGAGGTCCACGCCGACCTGCTGCCGGAAGACAAGGTACGGATCGTGCAATCGCTCGATGAGCGTCCGGTCATCATGGTGGGTGACGGCGTGAATGATGCGCCGGTACTCGCGGTCGCCGACGTCGGCATTGCGATGGGCGCGAACGGGGCAACGGCGGCGAGCGAGTCGGCCGATGTCATCCTCGCACTCAATGATCTGTCCAGAATGACGGATGCCATGGCCATTGGCCAACGCACGATGCAGGTTGCGTTGCAAAGCATCTGGCTCGGAATCGGGTTGAGCGTCGGACTGATGTTCCTTGCCGCCGGCGGCCTGCTTCCGGCAATCGTTGGTGCGGCGCTTCAGGAGGTCGTGGACCTGGCAACCATCCTCAATGCCTTGCGTGCACTTGGCGGTTCACGCGTTTGATTATCAGAGCAACCGAAGTGTTCAGCTCGTCGGCGGCATGCGACCATGCACAATGATGTCGCCAATCGACGACCGCGCGAGGACATCCGCGGCGTTCAAGACGTGCGACGCGTTGGGAAGGGTCCCGTCCGGCGGGTTCGTTTTCCACCATTTTTTACGAGGATCAATGCATGTCCCGTCTCGTTGTCGTCGACCGCAAGCACACGGCGGCTTTCGATGTCGATGCGCAAAACACCTTCACTCCAGTTTGTCCGCAGGAACTGCCGGTGCTCGGCGGTACCGAAATCGTCGATGAACTGAACGTCCAGGCTGGCTTTGCGCGTCTCAGGCTCGGTTCCAAGGATGCGCACAGTCCCAAAGCCGTGTGGGTCGCCGATGCCGAGAACCCTTCGTTGTCTGCCATCGAGGGCGAACCGAACGCGGATTTGCGCTGGCCCGTGCATGCGGTACCCGGCACGAAAGGATTCGATCTCATCGATGGCCTGCCGGATGTGGCCAGCTTCGATTTCTTCGTCTGGAAGGGTGTGGAACCGAACATGCATCCGTACGGCGCCTGCTATCACGACCTCGGCAACCGAATGAGTACCGGGGTCATCGAGTACCTGAGGGCGCAAGGGATCAATACGGTGCTGGTGGGCGGGCTGGCTACCGATTACTGCGTCAAGAATACGGCGCTGCAGCTGCTGCAAGCCGATTTCGAAGTCATCGTCAATCTGGCCGCCTCGCGCGGCGTTGCTCCGGATACGACGGCCCAGGCCATCGACGAGATGCGCACTGTGGGCATCACGATCATCGACTCTGCGGCTGCGCTGCGGTCGAAAAGCGATTAGGCCGGCCGTGTTGACCAGCCTGCTTGATACGGACCTCTACAAGTTCACGATGATGCAGGCCGTACTGCACCAGTTTCCGGGTGCGCGCGTCGAGTACCGTTTTGATTGCCGGGACAAGGGCGTCGACCTGCGCCCTTATGCGGACGAGATTCGCGCGCAGGTCGCGGAGCTTTGCCGGCTTCGGCTGAGCGAGGACGAGCTTGCCTGGCTCGGCAGCCTGCGCTTCATCAAACCGGATTTCATCGATTTTCTCCGGCTGTTTCACCTGCAGGCAAGTCACGTCGACATTCGTACCGATGGCCCGCAACTGGAAATCGTCATCGATGGCCCGTGGTTGCATACGATCCTGTTTGAAGTGCCGGTGCTGGCGATCGTCAACGAAACGTATTTTCGCGTGCGCCATCCTGATCCCGATTTCGAGCAGGGTGAAGCGCGACTGGCCGCGAAGATCCGACAGGTGCACGAATCTGCGGGCAACGAATCGTTCCGCTTTTCCGACTTCGGCACGCGCCGCCGATTTTCCCGCCTGTGGCAACGGCACGTGGTTGAGCGTCTGAAGGATTCCCTGCCGTTCAACTTTTCCGGCACCAGCAACGTGCGGCTTGCCAGGGAATTCAATCTGGTGCCGATTGGCACGATGGCGCACGAATTCCTGCAGGCGGCACAGGCGCTGGGCCCGCGTCTGGTCGACAGCCAGAAGTTCGCGCTGGAAAGCTGGGCCCGGGAGTATCGCGGGGATCTGGGCATTGCGCTGTCGGACGTGGTCGGTATTGACGCCTTCCTGCGCGACTTCGACCTCTATTTCTGCAAGCTGTTCGACGGGGTGCGCCATGATTCGGGCGACCCGTATGCATGGACGGAAAAGGTCCTTGCCCACTACCACAGGAACCGCATCGATCCGCGGATGAAGAACCTGGTTTACAGCGATGGCCTGACCATCACCCGCGCGCTCGCCATCCATGAACGTTTCAAGGACCAGGCACGCTTGTCCTTCGGCATCGGCACGCACCTCACAAACGATCTTGGCTATCCCACGCTCAGCATCGTCATCAAGATGACCCGCTGCAATGGCCAACCGGTTGCGAAGCTCTCCGACAGTCCCGGCAAGACCATGTGCCACGATGAGACATACTTGGCCTACCTGCGACAGGTCTTCCACGTTCCGACCGACACCTGACATGCCGCGATCGATCCGGACCATAATCAGGGCGCCGTACTGCGACGTGCCTGCACCATGCACCAACGGATCAGCCGCCAGGATTGGATACGCAGGCGGTGGAAACGATATTCAACGGCAGGGATGGTCGCGAAACTGGCTGTCAGCCCGTCGACCAGCGCCACTCTCGGATTTCCGGCATGTCCTCGCCATGCTCGACGATGTAGGCCTGATGGGCGGCCAGCCGCGCGAGCATGTGCTGTTGCAGCTTCTGCGCGGCGCGCCCGGCTTCCGGCAAGCGACGGATCGCGGCCATGACCAGATGAAAGCGGTCCAGATGGTTGCGCACGGTCATGTCGAATGGCGTCGTGGTCGTGCCTTCTTCCTGAAAGCCGTGCACGTGGAAGTTGTCGTGATTGGTGCGCCGGTAGACGAGCCGGTGAATCAGGGTCGGATAGCCGTGGTAGGCGAAGATCACTGGCTTGTCGACCGTAAACATCGCATCGAATGACGGATCGTCGAGACCGCGCGGATGCTGGCTGGGCGACTGCAGTTTCATCAGGTTGACGACGTTGATTACGCGCACACGAAGGTCAGGGAGGTGCTGGCGCAACAGGTCGACGGCCGCCATCGTCTCGATGGTGGGCACATCGCCGCAGCAGGCCATCACGACATCGGGGTCCGCGGCGCCCTCACCACTACTCGCCCAGGACCACACGCCGAGGCCCGCGGTGCAGTGGGCCTGAGCTGCGTCCATATCCAGCCACTGCGGCGAGGGCTGCTTGCCGGCGATCACGACGTTGACGTAGTCGCGGCTGCGCAGGCAGTGGTCTGTCACCGACAGCAAGGTGTTGGCGTCGGGCGGCAGGTAGACGCGGATCACGCTGGCCTTCTTGTTGACCACGTGGTCGATGAAGCCCGGATCCTGATGGCTGAAGCCATTGTGGTCCTGTCGCCACACATGCGAGCTCAGCAGGTAATTGAGCGAGGCGATCGGGCAACGCCACGGGATCTCCTTGGACACCTTGAGCCACTTGGCGTGCTGGTTGAACATCGAGTCAATGATGTGGATGAAGGCCTCGTAGCAGGAGAAGAAGCCGTGGCGGCCGGTGAGTAGATACCCTTCCAGCCAGCCCTCGCACAGGTGTTCGCTGAGCACTTCCATGACCCGGCCATCGGGCGCTACGTGCTCGTCCTCGGGCACGATCTTCGCCATCGAGCAGCGATCGGTCACCTCGAACACCGCGTTCCAGCGATTGGAATTGGTCTCGTCCGGGCTGAAGATACGGAAGTTGTGCGGGTTCTGTGCGATCACATCGCGGATGAACTCACCTTGCACCCGCGTCGCTTCGCCCATGGTTGCACCCGGCGCCGGCACCTCGACCGCGTAGCGGCGATAGTCGGGCAACTGCAGGTTCCGCAGCAATGTACCGCCGTTGGCATGCGGGCTGGCGCTCATGCGTTTCTCGCCCCAGGGCGCCAGCGCGGCGATCTCCGACCGCAGGCGACCATCGCCATCAAACAACTCCTGCGGCCGGTAGCTGCGCATCCAGTCCTCGAGAATCTGCACATGACCGGGCCGGTCCATCTCGCCCATCGGCACCTGATGGGCACGGAACGTACCCTCGATGCGCTTGCCATCGACTTCCTTGGGACCGGTCCAGCCCTTCGGTGAACGCAGCACGATCATCGGCCAGCGTGGTCGCTCGAGGACGCCATCGGTGCGTGCGGCGTGCTGGATCGCGTGGATCTCGCCGATGACCGTGTCCATTACGCCCGCCATGCGCTGGTGCATCGTGGTTGGATCGTCGCCTTCGACGAAATGGGGTTTGTAACCGTAGCCGGTCAGCAGCGCATTGAGTTCCTCAGGCGCAATTCTCGCGAGTACGGTGGGCCCGGCGATCTTGTAGCCGTTGAGGTGCAGGATCGGCAACACTGCGCCGTCGCGGGCGGGGTTGAGGAAGTTGTTGGATTGCCAGGAACCCGCCAGCGGCCCCGTTTCCGCCTCACCGTCGCCGATCACGCAGGCGACCAGCAGATCGGGATTGTCGAAGGCCGCGCCAAAGGCGTGCGACAGCGAGTAGCC
>CAJDWV010000046.1_pt1 | contig 37353 bp, 34 predicted proteins | sample 7391731 | NCBI WGS metagenome assembly CAJDWV01 (sample SAMEA7055746, study PRJEB34461) | soil metagenome | biome: terrestrial ecosystem; feature: Peninsula; material: soil | place: Antarctica | collected 2016
GGGCTGTACGTGCTGCTGCGTGACCGGAAGCTGCTGGGCGGGGCGCTCTTCGCGCTCTTTCTCGCCTTGGAAGTACACGCCAACCACGTTCAGATCGCCTACTACCTGGGGATGTTGCTCGTGCTGTTCGGGCTGGCGGAAGCGTGGCGGGTTCGCGCTGATTGAACAGCGGCATCCGAACCGCCACTACGATCGCCAGATTGTGCACATACCTATGCCCTGAATTCCCTGATCGGCTCGCGCTCGATCCGATTGCACGCGCATCTCTCATCTGTTGTCATTTTTCGATAGGGTGCTGTTCGCACCAATATTCCCATCCAGAAACGCGATGACGCGCGTGAACAGGTCGGTGAGGTTGGCCTGATTGTAGAAGCCGTGGCCTTCGGTGCGCTGGTAGAGCCATTCGTGCTTGATGCCCTGTTTCTCCAGCACCTTGTGCAGGTTCTCGACCTGGATAGGGGGCACGCGTTCGTCCTGGCCACCGACGATCAGCATGAGGTTGGCCTTGATGCGATCGATGTGCTCTTCGTGTAACTGCTTTTCCGAGCTGCGCCGCCAAGCATTGCATTTGAGGCGTGGTGGTCAGGAACGAATGCGGCCGTAGCGGTCTTCAAGGCGAACGATATCGTCTTCGCCGAAATAATCGCCACACTGCACCTCGATCAGATGGATATCCTGATCGGTCGGATTCTCCAGGCGATGCACGGTGTCGACCGGAATATAGGCCGACTGATTCGCCTCCAGCAGGAACTCGCGATCCCCAATACGCACCTTCGCGGTGCCATGCACGACGGTCCAGTGCTCGCTGCGGCGCTGGTGCGATTGCAGCGACAGCACGTGACCGGGGCCGACGGTGAGCCGCTTGACCTTGCAGTCCGCGGCATCCTGCAGCACCGTGAAACTTCCCCACGGACGATGCACGGTAGGATGATGGATCGCGGCAGCATGCCCGGATTCGCGCAACTGCTTGACGACATCCCGCACCTGCTGCGCACGTTCGCGGTCGGCCACAAGAACGGCATCGCCAGTATCCACGATCACCAGATCATCGACACCCACTGCTGCGACGGTGCGCGTACCCGCCTGCACGTAGCAATTGCGGCTGTCGATCAGGATCGCGTGTCCGTGGGTGCGATTGCCATCGCCGTCGGCCGTCGCGTCGAGTTCGCTCATCGCCTTCCACGAGCCGATGTCGCTCCAGTCGAATGACGCGGCAACCACCGCGACGCGACGCGCCTTCTCCATGAGCGCGTAGTCGAAGGACACATCCGGTTGCGCGAGGAAAGCGTCGCTGTCGAATTCGATCGGACTCTCGCGTCCCATTGCGCTGGCGTTGCAGGCGCGCGCGGCAGCCAGCAGATCGGGGCACACCTGTGCCGCTGCGGCGAGCAGCGCATCGACACGCAGGCAGAACATGCCCGAGTTCCACAAGTGATTGCGATCCGCGAGGTAGCGCGCTGCAGTGGCCTCGTCGGGCTTTTCGACAAACGCGGCAACCTCGCGACCAACATGGCCGTCAATCGGCGCGCCAACCCTCAGGTAGCCGAAGCCGGTTTCCGGCTGCAGCGGCGGAATGCCGAAGGTGACCAGCCAGCCCGCTTCCGCGAGTGCTACGGCGCGGCCCACGTCGGCGGCGAATGCATCGATGTCGTGTATCAGGTGGTCGGCAGGCAAAACCACCAGTACGGTGTCGGGCCCGTGTTGCGATTCCGCATGGAGCGCCGCAAGCAGAATGGCCGGCCCAGTGTTGCGGCCAGCAGGTTCCAGCAGGAACGGCAGGTGATCGAGATCGGCAGCGGCATGACGCGCGTACTCGTCACGGGTAAGAAAATAATTGTCGCGCGCGGTGACGGTCAGTATCTCGCCGCCGTCGGCAAGGAGCAGCGCGCGATCGAGCGTCTTGTACAACAGCGTCTCGCCATCGGCCATGCGCATGAACGGCTTCGGGTAGGCGCTGCGCGAAACTGGCCACAGGCGCGTACCTGCCCCGCCGCTCAGGATCACTGGCATCAGCATGATGCTGGCCTCCTATGTCGTGTGGTTCTTCATTTCGTCGATGACCTGGCGCAGTGCCGCCTGCCAGGTCGGGAGCTGCAACCCGTAACGCAACTCCAGCCGGGTGCAATTGAGCACTGAATATGCCGGACGCTGCGCAGGTGTGGGGTAATCGGCCGTCGTGATCGGAACCAGACCAGGCACTTTCTCGATTAGTTCTGCACCATGCGCATTTTCGAAAATCGCTGTGGCGAACTGGAACCAGCTGCACTGGCCGCGCGTAGTGAGATGAAAGACGCCCGATTCGCGCACGCATTGCGCATCGGTTGTCCAGCGTTGCAGTACGAATGCAGTCACCGTGGCGATCACGTGTGCGGGAGTCGGTGCGCCGATTTGGTCGTCGACAATACGCAACTCATCGCGTTCGCCGGCCAGACGCAGCATCGTGCGCAGGAAATTGTGACCGCTCGGTGCGTACACCCAGGCGGTGCGCAGGATCAAGTGCACGCATTCGCTGTGTTGCAACGCTTGTTCACCAGCCAGTTTGCTGCGCCCATACGCGCCGAGCGGCGCGGTCGCATCGTCTTCGCGATACGGCGTATCGGCGGTGCCAGCGAAAACATAATCCGTCGAAAAGTGCATGACGCGGGCGCCATGGCGCTTCGCCCATGCGCCAATCTCCGCGACCGCCAGATGATTGACGCGATCGGCGATTTCCGGTTCCTGCTCGGCCCGGTCGACCGCCGTGTACGCGGCGGCATTGACGATGATATCGGCACCTGCTTCATCCAACGTCCGTCCCAAGGAGGCCGGATCGGAAAGATCGACCGCGAGTTTACGCACGCCACTGCCCGGCGATCCATCGATCCCACCGGATCGCGTTGCGGCGATGACATCGCCCACTTCGGTGAGACGCGGCAACAACGCATTGCCGACCTGTCCATTCGCACCCAGCAGCAGGATCTTCATTGCTTTCGCTTCACGGCATGAAGATCGGCAGTCGATCGCGCGGCACATCGGCGAGATACGGCGCCTGCATGTCCTTGTCCGACAGGATAGGCGCACCCACCGGCCAATCGATCGCGATGTCGGCGTCATTCCAGCGGATACCGGCGTCGGCCGCGCGATCGTAAAGTGCCGTGCACTGATAGGTGAAGGTGGCGTATTCGGACACCACCGCGAATCCGTGCGCGAAACCTTCCGGTATCCAGAAATGACGCTTGTTTTCCGCAGTCAGCATCGCCGCGGTCCAGCGTCCAAAGGTCGGCGATCCGTGGCGGATGTCAACCGCGACATCGTAGACCTCGCCTTGCAGCACGCTGACCAGTTTGCCCTGCGGATTGGGCCACTGGTAGTGAAGACCACGCAGGACACCGCGCGCCGATCGCGATACATTGGTTTGCACGAATGCGCTCGGCAAACCTGCATCCGCGAAGCGGCCCGCGTTGAAACTCTCGTAAAACCAGCCGCGCTCATCGCCGAATACGGCGGGCTCAATCACCAGGCAACCGGGCAGCGTCGTTTCCCTGATCTTCATGGCGCGGGAATCTTCATGGCGCTTGCTCTCAATGGCGTCATTCTCATGGCGATGGCTCGCGTCGCGGTTCCTGCACCAGCAACTGCTGCAGGTATTGACCGTAGCGGTTCTTGGCCAGCGGTTGGGCAAGGCGCGCGACCTGCTCGGCATCGATCCAGCCGTGCTGCCAGGCGATTTCTTCCGGACAGCAAACCTTGAGCCCCTGGCGATTCTCGATCGTCTGGATGTAGTTGGACGCTTCCGTCAGCGATTCGTGGGTGCCGGTGTCCAGCCACGCGTAGCCGCGACCGAGGCGCTCGAGCATCAACGAACCGGTTTCCAGGTAACACCGGTTGAGATCGGTGATCTCCAGTTCGCCGCGCGGCGATGGCGCGAGATCGGCGGCGAGGTCACAGACCCGATTGTCGTAGAAGTACAGGCCAGTGACCGCCCACGAAGACTTCGGCTGTGCGGGCTTTTCCTCGAGACCAATCACGCGATCACTCGCATCGAACTCGGCGACGCCATAACGTTCCGGATCGCGCACCCAGTAGCCAAAAACGGTCGCACCCTCGGTGCGCGCATCGGCGTGCGCAAGCTGATCGGTGAGTCCGTGTCCATAGAAGATGTTGTCGCCGAGAATCAGGCAGCTTGGTTTTCCGTCGACAAAGTCACGACCGATCACGAACGCCTGGGCGAGACCGTCGGGCGAGGGCTGCACCGCATACTGGATGGACAAGCCCCACTGCGAACCGTCGCCGAGCAGCCGCTCGAACAAGGGCTGCTCGTGAGGCGTATTGATGATGAGCACATCACGGATACCGCGTGCCGGAACCGCCGGCGAGAATGATGCCCTTGCGTGAACTCATGCGACACCTCCGATGCGTTCGAGCCGATAGCTGCCATCGAGCACTCGCTGCACCCAGGCCTGATTGTCAAGATACCAGTCGACCGTGCGCTCGATGCCTGATTCGAAACTCTCGCTGGGTCGCCAGCCGAGTTCGTGCCGGATCTTGGACGCATCGATCGCATAGCGTCGGTCATGGCCGGGCCGATCGCTCACATAAGTGATCAATTGTTCGCGCGCGCGCCCGTCTGCAAGTGGACGGCGCTCATCAAGCAGCGCGCAGATGGTGCGCACGACATGGATGTTCTCGCGCTCGGCGTCACCGCCGACGTTGTAAACCTCACCGGGACGACCATCGGCGAGCACCCGCGCGATGGCCTCGCAGTGATCGCGCACATACAACCAGTCGCGCACATTGCACCCATCCCCGTACACTGGCAGCGCTTCGCCGACGAGTGCCTTCTGGATGATCAGCGGAATGAGCTTTTCCGGGAACTGGTAAGGACCGTAGTTGTTCGAGCAATTCGTGGTCAGTACCGGCAAACCGTAAGTGTGATGGAACGCGCGTACCAGGTGATCGGATGCAGCCTTGGACGCCGAATACGGTGAGTTCGGCTGGTAGGGAGTTTCCTCGACGAAGCGGCCGGTTGCGCCAAGCGAGCCGTAAACTTCGTCGGTGGACACATGCAGGAAGCGGAATGTGTCCTTGCGAGCTGCATCCAGGGTGCGCCACCAGGCGAGCGTGCATTCCAGCAGATTGAGCGTGCCGACCACATTGGTCTGCACGAACGCCGCCGGCCCGTCGATCGAGCGGTCAACATGCGATTCGGCAGCGAAATTGACGATCGCATCGGGTTGATGGGCCGACAATAACGCGCTGACGCAGGCCGCATCACCGATATCACCATGGACGAACGTGTGTGCTGGATCATCAGCGAGCGACGCGAGCGTGTCCGGGTTGCCCGCATAGGTCAGCGCATCGAGGTTGACCACCTTCCACGAAGCACGAAGCGCGCCATCCGGCGCGAGAAGTTCCAGCACGAAGTTGCCGCCGATGAAGCCGGCGCCACCTGTCACAAGAAGGGTTTTCACGATTGACTACCGGTCCTGGCCCGGCGCACTGCCGACGCAGCGCGCAAAGGCGCCATTGTAACGCAAGCAACGCTGCCGGCATTCAGCATGTACTGGCTAGTTTTACAGGTTTGCGGCCTGCCAACCATCATGTCACGAACCTCTTTTCATGACCCTGACGCCATGAACCCGATTTCATGAACTTGCCCAAACGACACTCGCGATCCACGGTTCCGGCATCGAAGCGGTCTTCGGTCCGCTGGAAGCTGGCAGTCGCGATGGCCGTACTGGGCGTCGCTTGCGCAATCGTTGCCGCATGGTGGTGGACGCCGCTGCACGAATGGGTGGATGTGGATCGGCTGGTTAGCCTTGCGCATCGTCTGGACACCTCGCCGTTCGCGCCACTCGCGATCCTCGCGGCGTTCGTCATCGGCGGCCTGATTGCGTTTCCGGTCAACGTGTTGACGATTGCTACGATTCTCGTATGTGGACCGGTGTTCGGCACGCTTTATGCGCTGATCGGCTCGCTGCTCAGCGCCCAGACGCTGTACGAGGTCGGCTACTGGCTCGGCAACCGGCCATTGCGCCGGCTCATGGGCGAGCGCCTGCCACGGCTGCGCGAACAGTTTGCGCAGGGTGGCCTGCTCGCTGTCGTGATAGTGCGAATTGTCCCCATCGCGCCTTACAGTTTCGTCAATCTGGTCGCGGGCAGCGCTCGCATCGGGCGGCGAACGTATTTGCTCGGCACCGCCATCGGTATGTTGCCGAGCATCGTAGTGACCGCGCTGTTCGTGGATCGCGCGCTGGCGGCAATCCGCAAACCCGGCCCGTTTACCTACGCGCTGTTTGCGGTTGCGGCGGTGATCGCGGTGGGGCTCATCGTGTTCCTGAGGCGCCGGCTGACACGCGTTCGTGACAGCGAAGAGGCGAGCCACGGCATATCCTGAACGGCGTCCCACAGAGTCCGGATTCGGGTTTGCCAACCCCGCCCGGTTCTGTTGTGATGAAGCCATGAAACGTCTTCTGCTTGCTTGCCTGTCCTGCATATCGCTTGTCGCGGGCGTCGCGTTATTTGCCGCGCCGGCAGCTGACGATGCCGAGCTGCCGATAGCGCCAGTCGTGCTGCTCAAGATCGATGGCGCGGTGAGTCCGGCAAGCGCCGATTACGTGCAACGCGGCATTGCCGATGCGAATGCCGAAGGCGCGAACGCCATCATCCTGCAGATGGACACGCCGGGTGGTCTCGACAAGTCGATGCGTACCATCATCAAGGCAATCCTCGCTTCGAATGTTCCGGTGATCGGATTCGTCGCGCCCAGCGGTTCGCGTGCGGCGAGCGCCGGGACCTACATCCTTTACGCATGCCACATCGCGGCGATGGCGCCGGGTACCAACATCGGCGCTGCGACGCCGGTTCAGCTCATCGGCCCCGGCCAGCCTGCAAAGCCCGCCAACCTGCCCACACCCGACAAGCTGCCCGCAGCGGCCGATGACAAGGGCAAGCCGCCGACTGATGCGCAACCAGCCGATGCGGAAGGCCGCAAGGTGCTCAATGACGCGATCGCCTACATCCAGGCGCTGGCCGAGCAACGCGGACGCAACGCCGACTGGGCCGAGAAGGCCGTGCGTGACGCGGTCAGCATTTCGGCACAGGAAGCGCTCAAGCTGGACGTGATCGATCTGATCGCTGCCGACGTGACGTCGCTGCTGAAGGAAGTGGACGGTCGCAAGGTCACAACTGCAAGTGGCGAGCACACGCTGCATACGCGTGATGCAGTGGTCACGGCCAGCGAACCGGACTGGCGCAGCCGTTTCCTCGCCGTGATCGCCGACCCTTCGATCGCCTACTTGCTGCTGCTGTTCGGTATCGGCGGCCTGCTATTCGAAGGCTACAGCCCGGGCGCGGTACTGCCCGGTGTGGTCGGCGCGATCTGCCTGCTGCTCGCGTTGTATGCGCTGCAGATGTTGCCGGTCAACTATGCTGGCCTCGCATTGATTGCCCTCGGCGTCAGTCTGCTGATTGCCGAAAGCATGATCCCGGCCTATGGTGCGCTGGGGATCGGCGTGCCCGGCTACGGAATTTCCCTGCCATTGCTTATCGGCATCAGCCTTGCGGCCGTGCTGATACTGGCTGCGATCATCTGGCTTGCCTTGCGCTCGCACAACCGGCCGGTGGTCAGCGGACGCGAGCAGATGGTGGGCGCAACCGGCATCGCGGTGGGAGATTTTGATCACACTGGCTCGGTGCATGTGCACGGCGAACGTTGGCAGGCGCGCACGCGCACCCCGCTCCGTACCGACCAACCAATACGTGTAGCCGCCATGGATGGACTGATCCTGATTGTCGAGCCGCTGTCGGCACCCCCTGAAGGAGAGAAATGATGTTTTCCACGCTTAGCGTCGTCGTTGTCATCGTTTTGCTACTGATCCTGAGTTCGATCAAGGTGTTGCGCGAGTACGAGCGCGGCGTGGTTTTCCTGTTCGGACGCTTCCAGGAGGTCAAGGGCCCGGGCATCATCATCCTGTTGCCGGTAGTGCAGCAGATGGTGCGCATCGACCTGCGCACGATCGTGATGGACGTACCGCCGCAGGATGTCATTTCCCGCGACAACGTGCCGGTCAAGGTCAACGCGGTGATCCTGTTCCGCGTGATCGACCCCGAGAAGGCCGTAATCCAGGTCGAGGACGCACGCGAAGCGACCAGCCAACTCGCGCAGACCACATTGCGCTCGGTGCTCGGCCAGCACGAACTGGACGACATGCTCGCTTCGCGCGACAAGCTCAACCACGACATCCAGGTCATCCTCGACCAGCACACCGATGCGTGGGGCATCAAGGTGTCCAATGTCGAAATCAAGCAGGTCGATCTGGACGAAAACATGGTCCGCGCGATTGCACGCCAAGCCGAGGCCGAGCGCCAGCGCCGCGCCAAGATCATCAACGCCGAAGGTGAGTTGCAGGCATCCGAAAAACTCATGCAGGCCGCGAAGACTCTCATGCAGCAGCCGCAGGCGATCCAGTTGCGCTATCTGCAGACGATGGTGGAAGTTGCCAGCGACAAGACGCACACGATCCTGTTTCCGTTGCCGCTCGATCTCATCGAACCGCTGCTCACCAAGCTCAAGGCGCCGAGTACGCCGTAACCCGACGCCGCGCGGCGCGCGTCGCAAACCGATGGCTTGCGCACCCTGTGCCGGTGCCGAGGCTCGCGCTATACTGAGATGGTTCAACGCGCTACATTCACCTGATCGGGGATCCACGATGACACGAACGCTGTTGCTCGCGGCTGCTGTATTGCCTTTTCTGCTGGCTCCGCTGTCTTCCACGGCAGCCGAAAACGGCAACGCGGCCGAAGGCCGGATCAAGGCGACGACCTGTTTCGGCTGCCATGGCATCACCGGCTGGAAGAATGCCTATCCCAACTATCATGTGCCCAGGATCGGCGACCAGAATTACGAGTACATCGTGAGTGCGCTGACCAGTTACAGGACCGGGGAGCGCTCCCATCCCACCATGCGCGCTCAGGGTGAATCGATGACCGACCAGGATATCCATGACATCGCTGCGTATCTTTCCGGCCTCTCCGGCAAGGTGAAATAACGATGAGGACGTCGCCCATGAAACGTGTTGTGCTGCCGGCGTTGCTGATGCTGGGTTTTTCGCTATCGGCCCATGCGGCGGCCGATCTTGATGCCGGCAAGGAGAAATCCGCCCCGTGCGTTGCGTGTCACGGCACTGATGGCAATGCGGAAATCGACCCGCAGTATCCGCGCCTGGCCGGCCAATACAAGGACTATCTGGCACGCGCACTGCACGAGTACCGCGATGGCGGGCGCCAGAACGCGATCATGCTGGGTTTCGCGACACCACTGTCCGACCAGGACATCGAAAATCTCGCCGCTTACTTCTCCAGCCTGTCCGGCAAACTGGTCGACCTGCACGAAGCCGAAGGCCAGCGCTGAGAGCCCACGCCAACGGCGAGAGTCTTGCCGACGGTCATGGCACAAGGATCATGCTGAGGGGATCAGGCCGACGGTCGGGAGTAATACGGCTTGTTACCGGTGGCGTGATCGGTGACATCGCGCACCGCGCTGACCTCCGGGATGCGCTCGCGCAAAGTACGTTCGATGCCGTCGCGCAAGGTCACATCGACCATGCCGCAGCCATGGCAGCCGCCACCGAATTCGAGCACCACCACACCATCGGCGGTGATTTCCGAAAGGCTCACGCGTCCGCCGTGTGATGCGAGGCCCGGAGCGATCTCGGCCTCCAGCACATAGCGAACGCGCTCGATCAGGCTGGCATCCTTCGCGGGTGGCGCGCCACGCAAGGCGGGCGCGCGAATGGAAAGCTGGCCACCGGTCGGCGCGACCTCGAAGTCGATTTCCGCGCCATCAAGGTAAGGGGCGCTGGCTGGATCGACGAACAGCGAAAATCCTTCGCACTCCACTTCCCATTCGTTGCCGGAAAGGTCGGACGGCTCGCAGAACCCGAGTTCGCAGTCGCCCGCCGGCGTACCTGGGTTGATCGCTCGCAGGCGGATACCAAGATCCGGAATACCCTGCTGATCGATCAGTTTGCGGAAATGCTGTTGTGCAACTGGTGTCATCTGAATCATGTCGTCCATTGTAGCCCTGCGGCGATGACGGGTCATCCGGACCTATACTCGGAGGCTGCCAGAAAGAGAAGGAGGAACGCCATGACCATTGACGAACTGCGCCAGCTGGACTGCAAACCCCGCAAGGGGTCCGGAGACGCACTGTCGCAGGCGGACGTGAAAGAGCATCTTTCCGCGCTGCCCGGCTGGAACGCCAGCGATGACGGCAAGCAAATCTTCAAGGAATTCAAGTTCAAGGATTATTACCACACGATGGCGTTCGTGAATGCCCTGGCATGGATCGCACATTCCGAGGATCACCATCCGGATCTGGAAGTCGGTTATGCGCGCTGCCTGGTGACGTATTCCACGCATGACGTCGGTGGTCTGTCGCTGAACGATTTCATCAGCGCCGCCAAGACCGAATCCCTGCTCGGCAAAGCCTGACCCGATGATCGCGCGGCGCGCGACCGGATGGTTCGCGTTCGCTGCGCTGCTGGTCGTTTCCGCGTGCGCGCTTGATCGCTACGCTCACTGGCGCCTCGACCACCAGCTCGACCAGACGGCGACGGCAGCATTGGCAGCGCGTTTGCATGGAGCGTCGCCTTACCAATGGGATCTGCGCCAAAAACAGGCTGTCATTGCCGGCCACGCGTTCGGGCCGGCAACAAGTCGCTTCGACGAGACGGGCCTGCAGATTGCAGCAACCTCAGCCGGAAGCATCGAGCTTGGATTGACGATCGATCGTCCTTTGGATCTCGTACACTTTGCGAGACTCCAAGTGGACGGCAGTCTGCCCAGTACGACTGCGGTCGCAATCCTGATACGCCAGCATCTCGATGCCCCCGAATGTCGTAGTGAACCTACTACGGCGTCGGCAGATGGGATCGACATCGATCTTCGACACCTGCAATGGCAATGCGCGGGCCAACCGTACGCCATGCCCACGCGCGCGGCGATGCTTCGCCTGCAGTTTGACTTGCGCAAAGACCAGCGCGTTGAGTTGCGTCGCACGGTATTGCATCAGACCACCCTCAACACTGTGCCGGAAAATCCGGCATCCATAGCCGTCCATGCCATGAGGGATCTTCATCCGTCGAGTAATGCCTTTTCGCGACTTGCAGCGGAAACTCGTGAAGACGCGCGACCGCTGATCGAAATTTCTACGGACGGCCGCGTCGAACAGACCCTGGCCCTGCGCGACACCCTTACCACCGAGATACCGGGTGCGATCACGATTCGCGACGGGCAGTCCACGCGCGTGCTTGCGCAGGCACGTGAACAGACATGGCCTCCTGTCGCTGCTGCGCCGAGGGTTGCATGGCTCGGCGTGGTCGCCTGGTTCTTCTTGCTTCTCGGTGTCAGGATTTTCCCACCACGACTCCCGCATCTGCGTGCCGCGGCCGAAGTCATAGCATCACTCGGCGGCCTCCTCTGGTATGCGTTCGCCGGGGACGGAAGCGACCTTGATGCGGCGCTTGCCCTGATCAGCCTCGGGTTCGCCGCGAGTCTGGCACTACGGCCTCCCCCACAGCGATGGCGAATCATCGGTACTGCCGCAAGCTGGAGTCTGCCGGCGCTTTCCGTGGTTGCCGCCGTGCTTCTCGCCGCATGGCTCGGCGACACAGCAAGCAGCGTTGCTGCTCACGATGAATACGCTCGATATGTGGTGCGTTACATCGCCTGGGCAGCCGTGCAGCAATATCTGATCTGCGTGATCGTGTTCGATCGCGTATCGCAGCTGCTGGGTACAAATCGCTGGTCGGTGGCTGTTGTCGCAATCCTGTTCACGCTGCTGCATGCGCCAAATGCCATGCTGATGCAACTCACGCTGTTCGGTGGTCTGCTCTGGCTGGCGAACTGGCAGCGCTACCGCGCGTTGCTGCCCAACATCGTTGCCCATGCAATATGCGGTGTGCTGCTGGCGCGGATGCTGCCGGGCGACTGGCTGCGTTCGGCAGAAGTTGGCATGCGTTTTTTCGGCTCCTTGTGATGGCATGCGCCGGCCCTCGTGATGCCGCTTCGATGGGGTGGCTATTTCTTCTGGAAACTGTCGATCACGCGGGCCAGCTCAGGCGGCAACGGCGCGCTGAAACTGTAGCTGTTCTCACCGAGCTCAAACTGGAAATGCGCCGCGTGCAGGAACAGTCTGGTCAGTCCCCGCTTGCGCAGCTTGCGGTTGAAATCCTCATCACCGTATTTTTCATCGCCGGCCAACGGATGATCGATATGCGCGCAGTGCACCCGAATCTGATGCGTGCGTCCGGTTTCGAGCGTGATTTCGGCGAGCGTTGCGCCGCGGAAGCGGTCCACCTCGACCAGTACCGAGCGCGACGCCTTGCCATCGCGATCCACGCGCACCATGCGCTCACCGCCCTGCAACACCGACTTGCGCAGCGGCGCATCGATGGTCAGTCGTGCCTGCGGCAGCGCACCCTCGACGAGACCGAGATAGCGCTTGATCACGCGACCTTCGCGGATTTCCGTCTGCAGTCCCAGTAGCGCAGACCGGCGGCGCGAAAACACCAGGATGCCACTGGTATCCCGATCCAGGCGATGCGCAAGTTCCAGCGTATCGCGCGGGCGTGCCGCACGCAGGAGTTCGATCGCGCCAAAGCTGATGCCGCTACCGCCGTGACTCGCCACGCCGGACGGCTTGTCGATCACCAGAAAATTCCGGTCTTCGTGAATGATTGCATCGGTAACGCGCGACTTCTGGGAACTCGCGGGTTCAGCGGGCTTTTCATGAGCGGCCGTATCGCGCATGGGCGGAATGCGTACCTCGTCGCCCGCGGCCAGCCTGCGGTCTGGTTTGGCGCGACCGCCATTGATGCGCACCTGCCCGGTACGCAGCAGGCGATAGACGAGGCTGCGCGGAGCGCCCTTGAGCTGGCCCATCAGGAAATTGTCGATGCGCTGACCCTCACGATCCGGATCGACGTGGACCTTGTGCGCCGCAATCGCCTCAGGCGAGCGTTCCGGCTGATCCGGGCTGTCCTTCGCGGCCGAAGTTGCCGTGATCTCGCGTTTTGTGCCGGAAGGTCCTGACTTCATTGGATAAGATTCATCATTGGAAAGGTCCATCGCCCCTGATACACTGCGGTGGCAGATTGCGCCCGCCTAAGGGTCCCGGTCGGGAACCCTTAGGCGACTCAAGCGCACCCGCCCCTTGCACCCGTTCGGGTCTGTCGCCGAAACTTTCATCGGAACGTCGTACAGCCCGCAAGCGGCCGATCGTAACGGGTCGGGTCCGAAATTGCTTCCCTCCGGAAAGGAGGTCGGGGTTTCGGGATCAGCTGACACCCAATCACCGCCAGTGCGAGGATGCACCGGTACGTTACGTAATGACAGGCGCTCCTGTCAGTCGAATCTGCGGCAACGCAGGTTGCGCGACGCGCGGATCGTTCCGCGCGCGCCGTCTGACATAAGTCGAGCGCCCTGAAAGGAACATAAAAATGAAGCGTATGCTGATCAACGCAACTCAGCGTGAAGAGTTGCGTGTGGCCATCGTCGATGGCCAAGCCCTTTATGATCTCGACATCGAGATTCCCTCCCGGGAACAAAAGAAGGGCAATATCTACAAGGGGCGTATCACCCGCGTCGAACCTTCTCTGGAAGCGTGTTTTGTCGAATATGGCGGCGACCGCCATGGCTTCCTGCCGCTCAAGGAAATCTGCAAGCAGTACTACACAACCGGCGTCGATGCCGGCAAGGCTTCGATGCGTGAACTGGTCAAGGAAGGCCAGGATGTCCTGATCCAGGTCGAGAAGGAAGAACGCGGCAACAAAGGTGCCGCGCTGACCACGTTTGTCAGCCTCGCCGGCCGCTACATGGTGCTGATGCCCAACAATCCGCGCGCCGGCGGCGTGTCGCGGCGCATCGAGGGCGAGGACCGGCAGAACATCAAGGAAGCGCTCGATAACCTGGAAGTCCCTGAGGACATGGGCCTGATCGTTCGCACCGCCGGCCTTGGCCGCGATGCTGAGGAGCTGCAGTGGGATCTCGATTACCTGCTACAACTGTGGAAGGCGATTTCCGAGGCGTCCACGACCCGCCCGGCGCCGTTCCTGGTCTATCAGGAATCCAAGCTCATTATTCGCGCGCTGCGTGATTACCTGCGCGCCGATATCGGCGAGATTCTCATCGATCACGAGGAGCTGTATGCGGATGCGCGTGAATTCGTCCAGCAGGTGATGCCGAACAACCTGCGCAAGCTCAAGTTCTACGACGACACGACACCGCTGTTCACACGCTTCCAGATCGAGAGCCAGATCGAAAATGCGTTTGCGCGCACCGTGCGACTGCCATCCGGCGGTTCGGTAGTCATCGACCAGACCGAGGCGCTGACCTCCGTCGACATCAACTCGGCGCGCGCTACCAAGGGCAGCGACATCGAGGACACCGCGTTCAACACGAACTGTGAAGCGGCGGTAGAGATTGCGCGCCAGTTGCGCATTCGCGATGCGGGGGGCCTGATCGTCATCGACTTCATCGACATGGACAGCCCGCGCCATCAGCGCGACGTCGAGGAAAAGCTGCGCGATGCGCTCAAGTATGATCGCGCACGCGTTCAGATCGGGCGCATCTCGCGTTTCGGACTGCTGGAAATGTCGCGTCAGCGGCTGCGTCCCAGCCTTGGCGAGGCGACTGAAATCGTGTGCCCGCGCTGCGACGGCCACGGCCATATCCGCAGCGTGGAGTCGCTGTCGCTTTCCGCATTGCGCCTCGTCGAGGAGCATGCGATGAAGGACAACACCGGTCAGGTGCTGGTGCAGGCACCAACCAGCGTCGCAAACTTCCTGGTCAACGAAAAGCGCGCACAGCTCAGCGAAATCGAGGCACGCCAGAACGTGACCGTGGTGGTTGTCGCTGACGACAAGCTGCAGACGCCACACCTTGAGATTCAACGCATCCGCAGTTCGGATCTCGGTGACGAGACAAAGCCAAGCTATCAGCGCACCACCCCGGCGCAGCCGACTCCGTTGCCGCAAATGCTCGAACCCGGTGAAGAGTCGGAGAAGCCCGCCGTATCCGGCATCGTGCGGGCCACACCTGCACCGGAGCACCGCGAGCTGGAAGCGCCGGCCGCCAAGGTGGCGCCGGTAGCTGCATCCGGCGGATTTCTTGCGTGGCTGAAGTCGCTGTTCGGCGCAGGCGTAGCGAGCGAACCGGCATCGCGCAAGCCCGCCCGGTCATCCGCCGCGAAGAGCGCCAAGCCGCATGCGGACGGATCGCGCAAAAGCGCTGCAGCCTCATCGGGACGGCAGCAGAGCCGCACGCGCAAGGCATCCGGATCGCGAACCAGCAGCAAGCGCGATGACAGCGGTGCGAACGAGCAACGTGCAAGCGATGCGCGCGGCGGCACGCGCCAGAAGCGCGAACGCCGCGACGCGGATGCGGTGACCAAGCCGAAGAACGGTGCCGCACGCAGCGCAAGCGCCAACAAGCCGAGTCAGGCTGCCAGCGCACCCGCTACAGACGACAAGGTAGCCGCAGTGCCGACACCCGCAAGGGATACCTCGACCGCTGCCAGTGACAGCGAAGCGGCATCGCACGTGCAACACGCCACGGCTGGTGAGGTCGCCGCCACCGAGACAACGTCCGAAACGACACGTACGCGGCGTCGCGGTCGTCGTGGTGGTCGCCGGCGTCGCAAGAATACGGGCAGTACTGACACGGATACGGGTACGAATATTGCCCAGACCAGCTCGCAGGATTTCGATGACGAGGACCGCACAGGTGACGACGCCAGACGTGGTGCCGCGCGTCAGCATGGCGGCGCTCCGGCATCGCAGCATGCGGATGCATCACGCGCCGCGAACGATCAGGGAGCCGTCGACAACAAGGATGCCGGCCAACACAACTCGTCTCCGTCCGAATCAACTGCAGCGCCGTCCGTTGCACGCGAATCCGCCACGAGCGAATCGTCGGTGGTCGAATCCATGAAACGCGAATCCGCCGCATCCGATCCCGGCGGGAGCGAACCCTCCGGATCCTCACGCGCCGATAGCGAGCCGGCCAAAGCCGCACCGACAGTTGCCGAATCAACTGACAACGGACGCTCCGCTGTCCAGCCGGTGCGATCGGATCCGTCCAGCGCCGCGCCTCATCAATATGCGATCGCAGCAACGGCAGTGATGCCGCAAATCAATACGCAGGCTGCACAGCCGGCGGGATCCGCAAACGATCCTGCCCCATCACCCCGCGGTACTGCCGCTGCGTCTGCCCCGCCGCCAACTCAAGCGTCCCAGCCCTCACCTTCTGCTGGCAGTGCAAGTGAATCGCGTGCCGCGGCGCAGCCGTCGGCAAGCAGCGACACCCGGGAGACAGCGACGCGTCTGCCGGCCGAAGCCACGATCGCCATGCCAAGTTTGCGGGTTCCGTCAGCCGCCCCCTCTGATGCATCAGGTAGGGAGTCGGCGAGTTCGACAAAAAGTTCCGATGCGGTACCTGCAGTGCGGGAATCCGACCCAGCATCGGCTCGCGATGCCGGACATGATGAAAGTCGCAGGGAAGGTGCTGGTGGATCCTGATCGAGCGAATCCCGATCGAGCCATGTCGCGCGATCGGGTTACCGACGCGCGCTACGGGGGGTGACGTTCAGTCGCTATCCTTGGCCATCGAGCGCGCGCTTTCATCGAGCAGGCCATGAACGTGCGCGAGATGCGCAAGCGCGACCGCGTTGTCGATGCCAAGTTTCTCGAACAGCCGATACTTGTATGTAGCCACGGTCTTCGGACTCAGGCTGAAACGGTTTGCGATATACGGCATGTCGCGGCCTTGGGCGAGCATCATCGCAACATCCAGTTCGCGACTGGACAACACCTCGAACGGCGAGCCCTTGTCGCCGTCAATGGCACCGAGCGCGAGCATTTCCGCCACGTCCGGTGACAGATAGCGACGCCCATCGGCGACCTGGCGCACCGCGCGCAGCAACTCGTCGGCAGCGCAACCCTTGGTCAGATAACCACTCGCACCAGCTTCGATGAGGCGGCGCGGAAACGGCGCTTCGTTGACCACACTGACGATGACGATGCGGGTACGCAATTTCGCACGGCGCACCCGGTCGGTGACCTCGATACCTGTCAGGCGCGGCATATGCACGTCGACCAGCGCGACATCCGGTTCGAGCTTGCGAATCAACGCCAGGCCCTGCTCGCCATCGGACGCTTCGCCGACCACCTCGATGCCTGATTTTTCCAGGATCATGCGGAAGCCGGTTCGCACCAGCTCGTGGTCATCGATCAACGCAACACGAATCATTACCCTTTCCCCTTCAGGGATCCGTTGCCGCGTTGTAATGCATGGCCTTCGAACACGGCCGCGAGCACCTGCAACCTGTGCCTGCAATCCCCACCGCAGCGGCACACCGCAACATTTCCGACAGTCTCCGCCAGCGTCCGGAACTTTGCAACCGTGCACACGTCGCAGGTTCTGCATCTGCAGCGGACGATCCGGTAGCCCGCTACCGGGGACGTGCGCCGCACATGCGGACGGCCCGGATGATTACTGTCTATGGTCAGGTCGTGGGTCAGATCGTGCGCATGAACTCGCGCATAGGCCCGGCGAGTTGCTCGTCCTGCATCGCCATGTGCAGCGTCGCCTTGACGAGGCCGAGCTTGCTGCCGCAGTCAAAACGCGTCCCTTCGAAGCGGTAGGCCTGCACGTTCTGCTTCGCAACGAGTGTTGCGATTGCGTCGGTCAACTGGATCTCGCCGCCAGCACCTGGCTTTACCGATTCAAGCACGTCGAAAATGCTGCCCGGGAGCACGTAGCGGCCCACGATTGCAAGATTGGACGGCGCATCCTCCGGCGCCGGCTTCTCGACCACGTGCCGAACGCGTGCGGCGCGTTCGGGTGACGAATCCGCATCCACGATACCGTACTTTCCGGTTTCCGCATGCGGCACTTCTTCCACCGCAAGCGCGCCAACCACATCGCCAGTGACGATCTGAGCCATCTGGCGCAACGCCCCCGGGCCCCCACCCGTATTCACGATCAGATCATCCGTCAGGATCACGCCGAACGGTTCGTCGCCGATGACGGGCCGCGCACGCAATACGGCATGTCCGAGACCGAGTGCTTCAGATTGCGTCACGTACACGCAGCGCACGCGCTTGGGTACGACATTGCGGATCAAGCTCAGCAACTCATGCTTGCCGGCACCTTGCAGTCGCTGCTCAAGCTCGTAGGCCTGATCGAAATAATCGGCGATCGCGTGCTTGTAGCGGTTGGTCACAAAAACCAGCGTATCGGCGCCCGCATCGACCGCCTCGTCGACCGCATACTGGATCAATGGACGATCCAACACCGGCAGCATTTCCTTTGCGACGACCTTGCTCGCTGGCAAAAAGCGCGTACCGAGACCCGCCACCGGAAAAACCACCTTGCGCAATACCTGAGACATCCTGCAAACCTCCTCGTTGTTGAACGGGCGAATCCGGCAACTTTCGGTCGGATCAGGGATTGGCGGTGCCCGCTGTGTCCTGCGGCACAATTGACAGATGGGCCTTTTCGAGCCACGGACGCGCCGCGAACTCGGGCAGCAGTTCGCCGACTATGCGCCCGAGCGCCTCCTCATCGAAGTCGCGCACGGCTGCCTCCGCCTCGCGCAATCGCGCGGCGAGTTCATGCCATGGCATCGCGCGCTGTTCTGCCAAGAATATCTTGTTGTGCGGCGTGTCGTGGCAATCCTCAAGCGGGTGAAACAGTTCCTCGAACAGCTTCTCGCCGGGCCGAAGGCCCGTGTACACGATCGCGATATCGTCGCGCGATTTTCCGGCGAGGCGAATCATCTGCTCGGCAAGATAGCTGATGCGCACCGGCTCGCCCATGTCGAGCACGAACACTTCACCGCCGTGGCCGAGTACGGCCGCCTGCAAGATCAATTGGCAGGCCTCCGGGATGGTCATGAAATAACGCGTGATTTCCGGATGCGTGACGGTTACCGGACCACCGGCCCGGATCTGCTCGTTAAACAGAGGTACCACCGAACCGGCCGAATTGAGCACATTGCCGAAACGTACGGTAATGAAGCGCGTGCGCGAGTGGCCGGTGTAGTTTTGCGAATACAGCTCCGCGATGCGCTTGCACGCTCCCATGATGCTGGTGGGATTGACTGCCTTGTCGGTCGAAATAAGCACGAAGCTTTCCACCGCATGACGATCCGCGGCCGCCGCGACAATCGCAGTGCCGATCACGTTGTTGCGAAACGCTTCACGCAACTGACTCTGTAGCAACGGCACGTGCTTGTAGGCGGCCGCGTGGAACACGATGTGCGGTCCCGCGCGCGCGAAGGCACGTTCCACCGCCACCGGATCGCACGCATCACAGATCAGTGCATCAATGATCAGATCGTGAAAGTCGCGACGCAGCTCCTGATCGATGCGATACAGGTTGTGTTCGGACAATTCCAGGATGGTCAGCGACTCGGCACCGAGCCGCGCGATCTGTCGGCACAATTCCGATCCGATCGATCCGCCACCGCCGGTGACGATCACGCGCTTGCCGGCGATACAGGTGCGAATGGCCGTCCAGTCCAGGCGCACCGGTTCGCGCCCGAGCAGGTCCTCGATCGCGACTTCCTTGAGCTCATTGAATCCGGAACGGCCCGCGACCACATCCTCGAGACGTGGCACGGTGCGAAACTGCAGGCCGCTTTCCTCGCACAGATCGACCGCGCGGCGCATCTGCTCGCTGCTCGCGGCCGGCATCGCGATCACCACCATCTCTGCGGCGGTTTCGCGCGCGAGCTGCGGTAACCGGGCGAGTACGCCGAGCACCGGCACGCCGTGCACGCGCGCGCCGCGCAGGTGCGGGTCGTCATCGAGGAAGCCGACCGGCGAATAGCGGTTCTCGCGCAGAAGATCGCGCACCAGCGCCTCGCCCGCCTTGCCCGCACCGAGAATCAACACGCGCTGCCCGGGGGCATGCGCAATGAAATCGAGTCGGCTGTCCTTCCAGTAGCGCCATGCCAGGCGCGGCGCGCCGAGCAGAACGACGAGCATCACCGGATAAATCAGCAACGCGGTGCGCGGAACGGTCGCGAGACGGTTGTACAGGAACAACGTGATCGCGACCGCAACGGCGCCAAGCACCGCGGCGCGTGCGATGTTCCAAAGATCCGGCATGCTCGCGAACCGCCACAAGCCGCGATACAGACCGGTAGCGCGAAACACCAGTCCCTGGGCAATCACGACGAGTCCCGCTTCAATACTGACCGCGCTGAGCTCCGGCGCATCGTTGGCAAACGACCAGCGGATCATGTTGACCAGCACCCACGCCACCCACGTCATGAACAGGTCGTGCACAACGACTGCCAGTCGCGGATGGATCTCAGCGGTCAGATTACGCAGCCGCATGATCGGCTCCTTGCAGGCGCTTTCCCCGCAGGTGCGCAGCGTGCAGGCAGCGGGTACGCGCCCGCGACCAGACCAGCAGGCCGAACGCATACACCAGAGCGCACAACATGTATCGAACGGGCACGCCCACCCGGGTGCTCACGATGACGGCCGGAACAACGACCACAAGATTCCACGTCATATAAAGTCCCGTGACGGCGACGTGCGATCGACCACCACGCACCAGCCACTGGTAAAGATGTTCGCGGTGCGCACTAACGAACGCCGAGGGCAGCAGCAGCGCAATGCACGGCGAGAGGATGCCGCGCAGCATGCCGGCGAGCAGCAGCGCCGCAATCAGGAACCCGAGTGCACCGCTTCCGACGTCGCCCATGAAGGCTCGCGCACGCGGTATGTTGAACGGCACGAATCCGACCACCGCGGCCGCGGCAATGGCGCAGGCGAGCGCAAACGCCGGTGTGCCGACCAGCCAGCCACACGCGGCCGCCGTGACGAACACGAAGATCGCCTGCAGCGCGAGCAGGCCGTCGATGCCATCCATGAAATTGTGCGCATTGATCGATGCGACCGTCGCCGTCACGGCCGCGAGCCAGAACACCGGAGCACTGACCGCAATCGCGGCAGTCCACGCCGGATGTATGGCGCCGCGAAACAACACGAAAACCAGCAGCGCGGCGACCAACGCGTGCGCGAGCAGCCGTGGTACCACACCGAGCGACCGATGATCGTCGTACCAGCCAACCGCAGCGACCACACCAGTGCCGATCAGGAGCGCCGCGGCCAGCGACGCGTCGATCAGCGCCGGCTGCCACAACGCCATGCACGCGATCCCGCCAAGCACACCGACGACGATCCCGATACCGCCACCGCGCGGCGTCGGGACGACGTGCGAGCGACGGCGGCCGGGCTGATCGATGATGCCGGCGGCGCGTGCGTACGCCACGCCAAGCCGTACCAGCAGCGCCGATGCCAACGCCACAGCCGGGACCAGCAACCAGGTTATCGCAGGAACGAGCACGTCACTGATGTCGATCACGTCGGCTCCCGCACTCCTGCACACATGGCGAATTAATCGCGCACGTGTCGCTTATTCGGCAATGACGCCGTGAATGGGCCGCACTGACTCCCACGACTTGCAACCCGGACACTGCCAGTGATGCGCCTTGGCGCCGAATCCGCAGCGGTTGCAGCGGTAAATGGCCTGCCCTTCCAGCAACTTGCTGGCCAGTTCCCGCAACGCAAGAAAGTTCTCGCGAGCTTCGCCGCTTGCAGTGTGCAGATTCACGTCGATAAGCGTCATCAGCGCGCGTACCGACGGGCGCTGCCGCAGCGCTTCATTGAGAAACGCGATCGCCGCCGGCTCTCCGCGTGTGCCCGCATACAGTTTCGCCAGCGCGATGACGGGCGATACGCCTTTGTAACGCTCGGTGATATCCACTAGAAATGCTTCAGCATCATCCATGCGGCCGGCACGCCGGTAGCCTTCCAGCAGCGGCGTCAGGATTTCCGGGATGTAATCAATATCGCATTGGGCAACGTGCTCGAATGCGGCAATCGATTCATCGAGCCGATCACGCGCCGCTTCGATGCGTCCGAGGATGAGGCTGGCGCGCGTGCAGTCTGGTTGCGCTTTGCGCGCATTGTCGAGATTGGCAAGTGCCTCATCGCAATCACCTTGTGCGAATGCCCGTTCGGCGAGTTCACAATAAAACTGCGAAATGATCGTACCCTGCGACTCGCCGGATACCTCTTCGAGCCGGCGTGCGTGATCGATAGCCTTGCGCCAGTCACGCTCATGCTGGTAGATGGAAATCAGATGCTTGAGCGCGGGCGGCGCGTGCGCGTTCATCGCGACCAGGTCGGTAAACAGGATTTCGGCGCGATCCAGCAGACCGGCACGCATGTAGTCCTCGCCGAGTTCCAGCAAAGCCACGGTCTTCTCGCTGTCATCCAGGTTCGGACGCGCGATCAGGTTCTGATGCACGCGAATCGCGCGATCGACTTCGCCTCGCCGCCGGAACAGGTTGCCGAGTGCCAGATGGGTTTCCACCGTGTTGCTGTTGACGTCGGCGAGCTTGAGAAACACTTCGATGGCCTTGTCCTGCTGTTCGTTGAGCAGATAATTGAGGCCGCGGAAGTAATTGGTGGACAACTCGCTGACGCGTGCGCCCGAGCTTCGCTCGCTGCCGCGCCGCGCGATGTACCAACCTGAAAATGCTGCCAGCGGCAACAGTAGAAACAGGAATGGAAGGCCACTCAAGGTCTGGCCTCGCCCCGCGGTGCCGACAGCGCCTGACCCGGACGTGCATCTGCCGGCGTCGCATGCGCGTCGCGCAACTCGCGCTGCGCAATACGCAATTGCCGCTGCAGGCGCGGCACGCGTGCAACCCACACGACAATGCCGCCAAGCAGCCAGCCCAGCAGTACCGCGCACAGCAACGCCGCGCCCTTGGGGACGCCGAAGGTCAGAAAATAAAGATCCAGGCTGATCGTCTGCGCGTTCAACGCGCCAAACAGTGCACCCAGCACGACGAACACCAGAACCGGAAGAATTATGCCAAGCCGCATGAAACCCGCCACCGCGAAACCCGAATGGCTGTCAGTTTAGCCCGGATTTTTCGTGAATACGCGCGATAACCGCGCAGAACATTGGATTCACACGGATTTTCGGGATCGAGCAGACAGCAGGGACTATCGGCGAGTGAGCGACAATTCGTGTGGATTCAAGGGACAAGCGAGGGCGCGTGTGATTCATGAATAGTCCGGACTGACAGGCGGCAGGCGGCAGTCGTCATGTCGCTGAGCAAGCCCGAAGCAAGACATAAGCGAAACCGCGCATGATTGCCACAACGCAGTTCCCGATCAACTGCCACGAAGCTGGCGAGTTTCGGTTTCCAGCACTGCATCCGCAGCTACCCGCGATGCCGACCCGGCGGATTTCGTCGTACTCCGCTGCGCGAGTTTGGCGATCTTCGCGTTGCTCATGCCGTTGTTGACCCGCTCGCGCAATTCCTTGCCCGGCTTGAAATGCGGTACGTGCTTGCCCGGCAACGCAACCGCTTCCCCGGTTTTCGGGTTTCGACCCATGCGCGGCGGACGATAGTGCAGGCTGAAGCTGCCGAATCCACGAATCTCGATCCGCTCGCCTTTCGACAATGCCTGGCTCATCTGCTCGAGCAGACTCTTGACCGCAAGCTCGACATCGCCTGAGGCCAGGTGCGGCTGGCGTGCCGCCAGTGCTTCAATCAGCTCCGACTTGGTCATCTCGCTACGCATTCATCGAATCGGTGGGACGCAACGGATTCCCCGGGAACCCCGCTGCGACGATCGCCGGCCACCCCAAGGGCAGCCGGAGGTTTGGTCACTCGTCGGAATCGGAACGATTCCACTGTTCCTTCAGCAATGCACCAAGTTGGGTGGTGGCTCCGGAATCATCCTGGTAATCCTCGAGCACCTGCTGCAGCTCTTCCTCATCCTTGGCGCGGATCGACAACTGCAGCACGCGGCTCTTGCGATCCATGCCGATGTACTTGGCTTCGACCGGATCGCCTACCTTGAAATGCTGGGTCGCGTCGTCGACGCGCTCCTTGGCGATGTCGTTGGCACGCAGATAACCCTCGATACCCTCGCCGATGTCGACCGTGACACCGCGCGCATCCACTTCGCGCACCGTGCCGTTGAGGATGCTGCCGCGCGGATGTCCAGCCATGAACTGGCCGAACGGATCCTGTTCGAGCTGTTTGATACCGAGCGAAATGCGCTCGCGCTCCGGATCGACCGCCAGCACGACCGCCTCGATCTCGTCGCCCTTCTTGAAGTCGCGGACCAGATCCTCGCCCGACATCTGCCAAGAGATGTCCGAAAGATGCACGAGACCGTCGATACCACCGTCGAGGCCGACAAAAATGCCGAAGTCCGTGATCGACTTGATGACGCCATCGACCTTGTCGTTCTTCTTGTGGATCGCGGCAAACGCTTCCCACGGATTGGCGCGGGTCTGCTTGATACCGAGCGAGATGCGGCGACGCTCCTCATCGACGTCCAGCACCATCACCTCGCATTCATCACCAACCTGCACGAGCTTGGCTGGATTGATGTTCTTGTTGGTCCAGTCCATTTCGGAAACATGCACCAGACCCTCCACGCCCGGCTCAAGCTCCACGAAGCAACCGTAGTCGGTGACATTGGATACCTTGCCGAACAGGCGTGCGCCGGTCACGTAGCGGCGACCGATGTTGACCCACGGATCCTCGCCGAGCTGCTTGAGGCCAAGCGACACGCGATTGCGTTCGCGATCGAATTTGAGCACGCGCACGTCGAGCTCGTCGCCGACGTTGACGACTTCCGACGGGTGACGCACACGCTTCCATGCCATGTCGGTGATGTGCAGCAGGCCATCGATACCGCCGAGGTCGACAAACGCGCCGTAGTCGGTGAGGTTCTTGACCACGCCCTTGACCACCGCGTTTTCCTGCAGGCGCTCGAGCAGCTTCTCGCGCTCTTCGGAGAACTCGCTCTCGACAACTGCGCGACGCGACACGACCACGTTGTTGCGCTTGCGGTCGAGCTTGATGATCTTGAATTCCAGTTCCTTGCCTTCGAGATAGCTGGGATCGCGCACCGGGCGGATATCAACCAGCGAGCCGGGCAGGAATGCACGCACATCCTTGATGTCGACCGTGAACCCACCCTTGACCTTGCCGGAAATACGTCCGGTAACCGTGTTGTCGCCGGTCTGCACCTCTTCCAGCTCGTCCCATACCAGCGAACGCTTGGCCTTCTCGCGCGACAGCATAGTTTCGCCGAAACCATTTTCGATCGCATCCAGTGCTACCTTGACGCTGTCGCCCACCTCGATTTCAAGGTCGCCATTCTCGTCGCGGAACTGCTCGATCGGAATGATTCCCTCGGACTTGAGGCCCGCATTCACGACGACCACGTCGGAGCGGATTTCGACAACGGTACCGGTCACAATCGACCCGGACTTCAGATTGGAGAGCGCCTGGCTCTGTTCGAACAACTCGGCAAAACTTTCGGTTACGGCGAAACTATCGGTCATCTTGGTTTCCAGTTGAAGGCAACAGGTCCGGACGGTTCGCTTGAACCTGACAGGACCCACCTGTCGAGGGCACGGTCATCCGTGCCATGAGTATTCCCGGCATCAGGGCCGGACCATTTCTTCCACTATGTGCTGACGCTTCCCGGTCTTGCTTCCCGCAGCACGCAACAGCCATGCCGCGATCCCGACTTGTCACCTGCAACGCAAAAACCCCAAGCCGCACGTCCCGCGGTCGGTTTCAAGCGCGCACATGCTCAAGGACACGGGCCACCACATTCTCGATGGACATATCCGTCGTATCCAGCACCAGCGCATCCGCTGCCGGCTTCAACGGCGCCACCTCGCGCGACGCATCGCGCGTATCGCGCGCCTGAATCTCGCGCAAAAGGGATGCGAGTGTAACGCTCAACCCCTTTGCCTTCAACTGTTTATATCGTCGCCTCGCGCGCTCCTCGGCGTCGGCGGTGAGGAAAACCTTGTGCGCGGCGTCGGGGAAGATCACGGTGCCCATGTCGCGCCCGTCGGCAACCAGGCCCGGGCTGCGGCGCATGCCATGCTGCTTGGCGACCAGCGCCGCACGTACGCCCGGAATCGCCGCGATCGCAGATGCCGCTGCACCGCAGGTTTCGGTGCGCAACTCGTCCGTCGCGTCGCGCAGGTTCACCAGCACGCGCGTATCGCTGCCATCGCCCGGATCGTGGAAATCGATGCGCGTGGCCTCCGCGCAGCGCGTCACCGCTTCGCTGTCGGAAAGACCGATGCCGGCAACCCCAGCCGCGTAACCGACCGCACGGTACAGCGCACCCGAATCGAGCAGGTGCCACCCCAGCGTCTGCGCGACCCCGCGGCTGATCGTGCCCTTGCCGGAACCGGAAGGACCATCGATGGTGAGGACGGGAACAGGATTCGTGACGACGGAAGACATGATTGGCGAAAGGCGGACCGGATGGCGGTAAACCGCGCATTGTACGGTAGTCACGAGCGCAGCCGACGCTCGCGATGGTCCAGTCCTTGGTCAGCAACCTTGACGAGGAGCGGAGTCGACATGCGCGTCGGAGATCGCGAATCCGCACCCGGCCGCGATGTTTCGAAAATCTGGAAACGAGGTCGCCACATTGGCGCAATCCTCGATCCTGACGGGCCCATCCGCGATCAGCCCGGCCACCGCGAAGCTCATCGCACAGCGATGATCGCCCGCGCTGGCGACGGTGCCGCCGGACAACGAACCGCCGTGGATGTCCGCGCCATCGGCGAGATCCTCGACCACAACTCCCAGCGTGCGCAGTCCGCTTACCATCACGGCAATGCGATCCGATTCCTTGACTCTGAGTTCGGCCGCTCCGCGAATCCGTGTCGTCCCCGACGCGGCCGCAGCGGCGACGAACAGCGCCGGAAACTCATCGATCATGTCGGCGACCGCATCGGGCGACACATCCACACCGCGCAACGTGGCATGCCGGACGGTCAGGTCGGCAACCGGTTCACCCGACCATTCGCGCCGATCGTGCTCGGTTATGTCCGCACCCATCACGCGCAGGACCGGCAACAGCCCTGTGCGCAGCCGGTTGAGGCCGACATCGTGCAACGTCAGGCAGGATCCTGGAACGATGCTTGCCGCGACAATCAGGAACGCCGCCGAGGAAAAATCGCCTGGCACGCGGACATCGATTGCGCGCAGGTGATGTCCGCTGGAAACCGCGACACAGTTGCCATCGCGCCGCACCGGCCAGCCGAATGCGGCCAGCAGGCGTTCCGTATGATCGCGCGTCGCGCGCGCTTCGCAAACCTGCGTCTCGCCATCCGCATACAGGCCTGAAAGCAAGATCGCGGACTTGACCTGCGCACTAGCTATCTCCGGTGTGAACCGCCTGCCGCGCAAGCCGTTCGCCGCGCCAATGTGCAGTGGCGGCATGTCATCGCCCACCCCTGAAATCCGCGCTCCCATGCACCGAAGCGGCTCGATGACACGCCGCATCGGACGACGCCGCAGCGACGCATCGCCGATCAGCACCGAGTCGAACACTTGGCCGGCCAACAGACCTGCAAGCAGGCGCATCGCGGTCCCGGAGTTACCGCAGTCGAGCACGCCATCGCACGCGCTCAAGCCGTGTAACCCGACACCGTGAACAATACGCGAGCACGACGATGGCTCGTCGATTCTGACGCCAAGCTTGGCAAGAATCGCCGCGGTTGCGCGCGTATCTTCGCCCTCCAGGAAACCATCGATACGCGATGTGCCTTCGGCAAGTGCAGCGAGCATCACCGCACGATGGGAGATCGATTTGTCGCCGGGCACCCGAACCTCACCGCGTAGCGGACCCGCACGCTGACTAGTCCAGTCGATGCGCGCGCTCACGCGGAAATCGCTGCGATCAGACGCTCGTTTTCGGCGCGGTTGCCGACACTGATGCGCACCATCTGCGGCAACCCGTAACCGGCCACCGGTCGCACGAGGATCCCGCGTTCAAACATCGCCCGTTCGCGCGCCTCGGCATCGTGCTCGAAATCCACCAGCAGGAAATTGGTCTGTGAGGGCAGGCAACCCAGACCTGCGTTCTCCAATGCCGTGCGCAACCACGAGCGTTCGGCGGCGTTCCATTCTCGGACGCGGGTTACATGCCCGGCATCCACAAGCGCCGCCTGCGCGGCAACTTGAGCCACGTGATTGACGTTGAATGATTGGCGCAGACGTTCGAGCACGGCTATGACGCGCGGATGTGCAACCAGATAGCCCACGCGCAGACCGGCCAGTGCATGTGCCTTGGAAAACGTGCGCGTGACGATCAGGTTCGGATGCTCGCGCGCAAACCTCAGCCCACTCGTCAATCCCGGCGCATCGACATACTCGTAATAGGCCTCATCCACGACCACAAGTACCTGTGGCGGGACGCGCGCCAGAAACTTCCCCAGCTCCGCATCATCGAACCAAGTTCCGGTAGGATTATTGGGATTGGCCAGATACACGATGCGTGTAGCGGCATCGACTGCGGCGGCAATTGCGTCGAGATCGTGACCAAGCGGCGCCGAAGGATGATCACGCGGCAATGCCGCAACCGCGATCCCGCGCGCACCACTCGCGATAGCCGCAATCGGATATATCGCAAAGCCATATTGCGAGTACAGGACCGAATGCGCGGCATCCGCAAAACATTGCGCGATCAGCAATAGCAGTTCATTGGAACCGTTACCGAACAGAATGCGCCTGGCATCGATATCCAGGTGCGCGGCAAGCGCACTGCGCAGCGCGCCGCTACGCGGATCGGGATAGCGATTGACGTGCGCGAGAGCTTCGCGCATTGCCTCCAGCACCGCATGGCTCGCGCCCAGTGGATTCTCGTTCGATCCGAGTTCGGCCAGAAGCGCGCCGAAACGCTCACGCAGGGATGGCAGATCCGGGCCCGGATCATACGCACGCAGCTGCGATGTCGCGCGATTGGCGAGCACGGCCGCATCGAAATCGTCCCGGGCATTACCACGCACGCCGCAACGACCCGTCGACAATCGCATGCCATGACACGCCGCTCACGGCAACGCAACCGGATACGAGCCGAGTATCTTGATCTGCGCCGCGTGCGATTGAAGTTCCGAAAGCGCCTGCTTCATCGCGCCTTCCTCGACATGGCCGGCCAGATCGATGAAGAAGCCATATTCCCACTTCGCATGGTTGGACGGTCGCGATTCGATGCGGGTCATGCTGATACCGTGCCGAGCAAACGGACTCAGCACGTTGAACAGTGCACCGGGCTGGTCCTTGACGAACACCAGTATCGAGGTGCGATCGTGGCCGGACGACGGAAAAATCTGGCGGCCGATCACCAGAAAGCGCGTGGTATTGTCGGCAAGGTCCTCGATCGAGCCGGTGATGACCTTGCGCAACCCATAGATATGGCCCGCCGAGTCGCCCGCGATCGCGGCGGCATCATCGGCATTGCGCGCGCGACGCGCGGCTTCCGCATTGCTCGACACGGGAATCTTCTCGATTTTCGGCAAGTTTACGCGTAACCAGTTCTGGGTCTGCGCGAATGATTGCGGATGCGAGTAAACGCGCTCGATGTCCTCGATGCGTCCGCTGCGTGAGAGCAGGAACTGGTGCACGCGCAGCTCCACTTCACCGCAGATGTGCAGCCCGGATGTGAGGAACATGTCGAGCGTGATCTGGATCGTGCCTTGACCGGAGTTTTCCACCGGCACCACGCCAAAATCCGCTGCGCCGCTTTCAACTTCCTGGAAAACCTCCTCGATACTCGCCATCGGCATGCCGTGTGCGGAACGCCCGAAATGCTTGGTCACCGCCTGCTGGCTGAAGGTACCCTCCGGCCCAAGGTAACCGATCTTGAGCGGCTCCTGCTGGGCGAGACATGCCGACATGATTTCACGGAACACATGCACGAGCACATCGTCGTTGAGCGGGCCTTCATTGCGATCGACAACCATGCGCAGCACCTGCGCCTCGCGCTCGGGCCGGTAATAGTCGACGGCCGCCGCGAGCTTGCCCTTGGCCTTGCCGACCTGATGCGCAAACAGCGCGCGCTCGGCAATCAGGGTCTGGATCTGCCGGTCGATCGCATCGATGTGCGCACGCACGTCGCCGAGCTTCCCGGCGCCGGATTGCGGACCGGCATCGGTGCTGATATCCGCGCCGCTAACGGCTCGCGTGCGCTTGCGCGCGGTCACGATGGATGCGCAATCACGCGCACCGACAGGATGCCGTCGATCTTCGCTATCGCGGCGACCAGATCCGGCGGCAGCGGCGAATCGGCGTCGATCAAGGTATAGGCGATGTCACCACGCGAGGCATTGTGCATCTGCGCGATGTTGACGCCCGCCTCGCCCAGCACGTTCGACAACTGACCGATCATGTTCGGGCGATTGCTGTTGGCGACACAGATACGCGCTTCGCCCATGCGCGGCATGCGCAGTTCCGGGAAATTCACCGAATGGTGCACATTGCCGTTCTCGAGGAAATCGCGCAACTGGTCGACCACCATGCGCGCACAGTTCTCCTCGGCCTCACCGGTCGATGCGCCAAGGTGCGGCAGGCCGATCACGCGCGCGTCATGGATAAGCTGCGGCGACGGGAAGTCGGTCACGTAGCGACCGATGCGGCCATCCTCCAGAAGTTGAGCAGCACCACGCCGCGGCGCACCACATCGAGTGACCGCTCGGAAAAGATCCCGCGCGTTGCATCATTCAGCGGCACGTGAAAACTGATGTAGTCGGCGGCGGCATAGAGGTCCTCCAGTGAGTTCGCCTTGTCAACGGTCGCCTGCAATTGCCATGCTCCGTCGATCGTCATGTGGGGATCGAAACCGATCGCACGCATGCCGAGTCCGAGGCCCGCATTGGCAACCTTGACACCAATTGCACCGAGCCCGACCACGCCGAGCGTCTTGCCGGCGAGCTCGCTGCCGACGAAGCGCTTCTTCTCTGCCTCGATGCGCTTGTGCAGGTCCGCCTCGCCCGCAACCGTGGCCACGAAACCGAGGGCGTCGGCGATGTTTCGTGCAGCGAGCAGCATGCCCGCCACCACGAGTTCCTTGACCGCATTGGCATTCGCGCCGGGCGCGTTGAATACGGGCACTCCACGCTGGGTGAACTCGGCAACCGGAATGTTGTTGACGCCCGCGCCCGCACGTGCCACCGCCATGACCGACGCGGGAATCACCTTGCCGTGCAGATCCGCCGAGCGCAGCAGGATGGCGTCAGGTTCGGATACATCGTTCGCAACACGATACGCATCCGCAGGCAGCCGATCGAGGCCGCTGCGGGAAATGGCGTTGAGGGTCTGGATAGTGAACATGGTTGATCCTTGTTGCTGCGCCCGAAACTGATGCGCTCAGCCGTTGCGACGCGCGAAGTCACGCATGAAATCGACGAGTGCCTCGACGCCAGCCAGCGGCATCGCGTTGTATATCGAGGCGCGCATGCCGCCGACTGCGCGATGTCCCTTGAGTGCCAATAGGCCCGCTGCCTTCGATTCGGCAAGAAACGTCGCATCGAGCGCCGGGTCCTTCAGCGTGAACGGCACATTCATCAGCGAGCGCGAGTCGGGATCGACCGGGTTCCGATACCAGCCTTCGCTGGCGTCGATGTGCCCGTACAGAAGGTTCGCCTTGGCTGCGTTGCGCTCAGCCATCGCCGCAATTCCTCCTTGCTCCTTGAGCCACTCGAAGACCAGTGAGGCAACATACCAGCCAAAGGTGTTCGGCGTGTTCGGCATCGATCCGGCTTTAGCGAACGTTGCATAGCTGAAGATCGGCGCGATGCTGTCCGGACAGCGCTCAAGCAGATCCTCGCGCACGATCATGATCGTCAATCCCGACGCACCGATGTTCTTTTGCGCGCTCGCGTAAACCACGCCGAAGCGCGAGATGTCGATAGGGCGTGACAGGATATCCGAGGACATGTCGGCAAACAGCGGCACGTCGCCGGTGTCCCCAATGTCGTCATATAGCACGTCGTCGTGGAATTGCACGCCGTGGATGGTTTCGTTGGACGTCAGATGCACGTAGGCAGCGGAAGGATCAAGCTGCCATTGCGCGCGTGGTGGCGTGCGCACGAATCCCGATTCGGCGCTGCTCGCAGCCACGCGCGACGTCGCACTCGCATGGGCCTGTGCAAACGCCTTCTCGCTCCAGTAACCACTGAGAATGTAATCCGCACTCTGGCCGGGCTTGGCAAAGTTCATTGGCAACTGCGCAAAATGCTGCGTTGCGCCAGCCGGAAGAAACAGCACCTTATAGCTGTCCGGAATCGACAGCAGATCGCGGAGGTCGCGTTCGGATTCCTCCGCGACCGCCACAAAGGCGGCGCCACGATGGCTGATTTCCATGACCGATGCCCGGGCATCGCGCCATTCGAGCAGTTCGTCCTGGATCCGCATCAACACCTCAAGCGGCAGTGCGGCAGGACCGGCACTGAAATTGTAGCCACGGCTCACGGCAATTCCTCGGCAGTTGGGTCGGCCATTATGCCGCAGCGCACCAGACGCCGAAAGGGAGCGTATCGCACGTTAGTGCGGCAGGGTGGGCAAAGCGAAGCGTGCCCACGCCGACGCTCCGAAGTACGTGGCAGATGGAGCTTGCCCAGCCTACGATGCTCTTCTTCGTGTGCTTCGTGTAACTGATTCTCAGACCTGCACCGCCCGCAGCGCGATCGTCAATCGAACCCGTTCTCAAATATCGTATCGACGGTCCAGCGAGCGATATGGTTGACGGGAATGGAGTCGGCAGTCGCGAAGCTCCCCGCCACCGCCAGCGAACCCTGGTATCCGGTGAACGAAGACACCCCATTGTCGACTCCCGTTCCGGGTGACGACCAGTTCGATCCGTCCCAGCAGGCAACATGGCTCGCGGTCGCTCCGCCAGCTTTTTCGAAGTAGCCGCCAGCCCACAAATTGCCGTTGCAATCGCCCAGTACGTCGACGTGCTGATTGCCTAGACCGGTGCCCAGGCCGCTACCCAGCGGCGTCCAAGTCGTTCCATCCCACGCGGCGATGCTGTTCGCGCTCACGCCGCCGATGGTGCGAAACCTTCCGGCTGCGACGAGCCGTCCATCATATGAGCCAAATGCGAAGACCCGATCGCCCAGATCATCCTCGAACAACGCCCACGTCTTTCCCTCCCAGCTCCATATTCCGTCGCCCGAAGCCGGAAACGGCAGGGTGGCGGAGGCATACAGTTTTCCACCATGCACGCCGATCGCATCGGGGATTTCTTCCAGTCCGTCTCCCAGAGCAGACCATGTGCTGCCATCCCATTTGGCGATATTTTTTCGCGCATCCTCCGCAGATGAAAATCCGGCGACAATCAGTTCGTCGTTGTAAACGGCCAATCCGGACACGTCATAGAAGTACAAATCGCTGAGCTTCGACCATCGCTTTCCGTCCCACTTGGCAAGGTTGGTGGCCGCAACGTCACCGATAATGTCGAAGTTGCCAGCTGCGACCAGCCAGTTGCGGAACACGATCAAATGCGCAATGCCTCCGTGGTCGACTCCGCCACCGACGAAAGACACCCAGGCGGAGCCCGTCCATTTCGCAATTCCCTCCGCAGCAGCCCCGGATGCCGTGCTGAAATCGCCACCGGCGACGAGCTCGCCGTTGTAGACAGTGAGCGCGTGGACAGATCCCCCCATACCCGTGTCAAACGGCGCCCAATAACCGCTATCAGTGGCGACGGCGTCGTCGCAACTGAATGTGCCATCGAGCTTTGCCCACCACGGGATCGACGGCACCATGACGGTAAATGATGCGAGTACAAGCAACTCCAGGAATTCATGGACCATGACGCAGATCCTCCTCAACAGGCCACCGTCACGCAGCGCGACGGTGTACTCACCTGTCTATGCGCAAAAACCGCGGAAATCGGCTCACCACGCGGGCCGCACGAGGAACACTCACAGAACCAATGGGACAAGAGCCGAATGGCGCTTGCTTGACGTCATCATCTCCGCGAAATCTTGGATCAATGTCTTTCGTCTTGACCAGGATCCCTGAAGTCACTGGATTCCCGCTTCCGGCGCAATCCAGCTTGACGCTCTTTTACGCATACCGCGCATCAGGGTCGACAAAGCCCTTCGACAGGCTCAGGACAGGCGCAGCGTGCCCACGCCAAGCTGCCGTAGTGCGTGGGCAGATGAAGCTTGCCCGCCCTGCCACGCTGGACCTCAACCTGGCCTGCATGCATTGCACACTGGCGCACCTGCTCAACTCAAGGCGGCAGAATGATGTCCATCAAGGCCTTTCCATCTTGCATCGGGATTCGGCAGATGCGCCCCAAAAGAAATGAGGGTTTCGCCGCCGGATAGCGGTACTCTCTGATCACGGGGGCGTCCGCCGCCGACAGGTTGAGTCGCGTCAGTGCGATTCTCAAGACCGCCAAAGGACGATCGTTGGATTCCCAGCTTTCGCAAGTACGACCCATTTTGCATGAGTCATTGAGACAGCGCGATGTCTCTACGGCTGATCACGGTACGCGCGTGGGCATTTTTGCGCTCGCTGTGGGAAGGATCGCGGGTGTCGCCGGCGACCAACTGGTGATTCTCGATGTCGCTGCACAGCTACACGATATCGGCAAGATGGAAATTCCCGATGCGATACTGCGCAAGCCGGGTCGGCTGGATGCTGCCGAACTGGCCATCATGCGTACTCACAGCGAACTGGGTGAACGGATCATTCGTGCGGATCCCAACCTGCAATGGCGCGATGCCATCGCCACGACCGTTCGCCATCATCACGAGCAGTTCGACGGAAGCGGCTATCCGGATGGCCTGAGTGGAGCCGCCATTCCACTGCTCTCGCGCGTACTGTCCGTTGTCGACAGCTACGATGCGATGACGAGTGCCCGCCCCTACCATCTGCGGCGATCGCACCAGGAAGTCCTGGACATCCTCTCCAGTGAGCGCGGCAGCAAGCACGATCCGGAAATTGCGGATCTGGTGCTGTCCCTGAACGAGGAATGGTTCATGCAGTTGATCACTGCGACATAGACAGGCTGCAGCAGGGGTTCGCAGAACACCTTGGCAGCGCGGCCCACGGACGGGATCGCACGCCTCGCGGCTTCTACCCCGCAGCCGCGTACTGACTGCGCTTGCAGGGCGCTCGCTGGCAGCTTTGCCGACCCGAAAGCCGAGCCACAGGGTCTGACGAGTAAAGAGTCCACAGGGTGCCCCACCGGTGCTTTTCGGGTACCATCCGCTCGCAGTTATCCAACAACCTTGATGGAGGGAGAACCATGCAGAGTACCCGTCACACTGGGACCGGGCCGATGCGCCGCGGTGCCGGTTATGCGTTATGCAGCGCACTGTTGCTGATCGCTGGCGCCGCATTCGCCAGCAGCCCGAAGGGCACCGTTACGCGAGCACCGGGCGAAATCACCACCGCGGTGCAGACGATCACCTCAGCCGGCCCGCTCGACAGCATTTTTCTCGGAGTCGACGCCGCCACACAAATCTCATACGCCGGAGATCCGGCCTATCAGGTGTTTCCGCCGAGTACGACTCCCGGAGACTACGGCACGTTCATCGTCGTCGACGACGCGCTTTACGCGCCAGACTTTTCCGGCCACGGCAGCTCCGCCACCGGCAGTATCGGCATCTACACGGCATTCACGCCGATAAGCCAGTCGGGAGTCAGCGGATCGGGCACGAGCGCCGATCCCTTCACGGTCACCACCGCAGTCGCCGTCGGCGCCACCGGACTCACTCTCACGCATGTCGATAAATATGTGGTTGGCGACGAGAACTACCGGACCGATGCGACCCTGACCAATGCCGGCGGCGCGCCGGTTGACGCGATCCTCTATCGCGCCATGGATTGCTACCTCGGCGGCACCGACAGAGGCTACGGATTCGTCAACGGTACTGCAGTGGGTTGTTCGCTCAACCCGAGCAACACGCCGCCTGGCCGTATCGAACAACTGGTGCCGTTGAGCGCTGGAAACGCGTACTTTGAAGCCAGCTACAGTCAGGTGTGGTCGGCAATCGGTACGCACGCCCCATTCGACAATACCTGCCGTTGCGACGAGGAGATCGACAACGGCGCCGGCATCAGCTGGAATGTCACGGTTCCCGCAAATGGCAGCATCACCCGGTCGCACCTGACGGTGTTCTCGCCGCTTGGCGCCCAAGCGTTGTTCGTTACCAAGACCGCAGACCAGCCCAGTGCGGATGCCGGTGCAACGGATGGTTACACGATCGTAGTGTCCAACCCGAACTCGGCTGATGCGACGCTGGATTCGATCATCGATACGCTGCCGGCGGGATTCACCTACACGACGGGAAGTTCCAGCGGCGCAACAACCGCAGACCCGACGATCGCCAGCCAGATCCTTACGTGGGCAGGCCCCTTCCAGGTAACGGCGAACGGAACGCTGTCACTGCATTTCAGCGTTTCGGTTTCCACTACCAATGGCACCTACTACAACGAGGCCACGGCGACCGGCGCCGCACTGACGATTGCCGGATCGGGCCCAACGGCGCCCATCACGGTAGGCGGCGAGCCACCACCACCGCCGCCGCCACCGCAGGCCGCCATACCGACGCCGACACTGGGAGGCGGCATGCTCGCGCTGCTCGCACTGCTGGTCGTCGGAGCGGGGCTGTACTTTTCCCGCCGACGCTTGACGCGCTGATCGCACAGCAAACGGACCCCGCCTCGCGCGGGGTCCGTTTTTTGCAGGGTGTGAGCTCGAAGTATTGGACCGGCAGCCGCTAAGGAATAGCCGTTCGTCCTGAGCCTTCGATACGCTACGGAAAGGCGTCGGCAAGCGCATCTCGCGTGATCCAGCGAGGCTGGATCAAACGCAGCAATCGGCAACCACCGCCGACAGGAACTCGTGTGCGGTCGAGTGGCACGCGATTTATCCCGTAGCACTCCGTCGCGTGTGTGACCGGTGTCAGCCTATCCCGCGTCGGTCAGTTCCCGATGCAGCCATACCCGCGCGAGTGTCCAGTCGCGGCGCGACGGTACTCGGAAATATCCAGTTCGAGTGCGATCTCGGCGGCGTCGTAGCCGGCGAAATAGCGACATTCGACGACCTATGCCAACTGCCCGCTGCGGCATCGACGCGCATTGAAAGAAAACTTGGTCAGTATCCCCAAGCGTCAGGGAGACTGCCGCTCAAATTGGCCGCGAACGCGAAAGGCTGCCGTCGAATCAATACGATTTGATACACCACTCTTCGATCAGGACCATTCGACAACAGAGCAAAGCGACAGGGCCGTCCCCTACTCCACTCGTATCATCCTGTCCCGAGCAACTCCCGACTGCGTGCCGCGCTCGGACGAGCTTCGATGCGCGTAAACCACGGTCCGATGTTCGGTAATTGGCGGTCGAAGGGCTGATTGACGCCGAGTGCAAAATCGAGCCACACGTACAGCCAGATATCGGCGGCGCTGAAGCGCTCG